>ERZ1031845.31-NODE-31-length-49631-cov-21.901505_pt1 | contig 49631 bp, 46 predicted proteins | sample MGYA00518169_ERZ1031845 | MGnify/ENA primary metagenome ERZ1031845 (study PRJEB33719, sample SAMN04261265) | wastewater metagenome | biome: rural village; feature: human; material: feces | host: Homo sapiens | place: El Salvador | collected 2014-01-14 ...
GAAAGGGGGTATATATCCGTCCGATGTCTTCGGATTTCAAGGGATTGTGGAACCTCTCGGTAGGGGATGGTACTTCGATTCCTAAAGGTAGTACTATCTATTGTACGGATGCTGCATGTACTATTGGCAAGAAGGTGCTCTTCGGTCCTAAACCTACGATTATCACCGGTGATCATCGTATTGACATCTTGGGTAAGTATATGACGGATGTTACCGTAGAGGAAAAGTTTGTGGATGGGGTGAATGTATATGACCAGCCTGTCGTCATCGAGGATGATGTTTGGTGTGGTGCAAATGTGACTATCCTGAAAGGTGTGACTATCGGTCATGGTTCGGTTGTGGCTGCTGGTGCTGTTGTTACTAAATCCTTTCCTCCTTATAGTATTATCGGTGGTATTCCTGCTAAACTGCTCAAAATGAGATTTACGGAAGAGGAGATCAAGGAGCATGAAAGAAAATTATCGTAAAATGACTTGGATATTGGAACATATTATCTATCCGCTATTTACTTTTATGGGGATTGATAGGGATTAGGGGCGAGTTTTGCCATTGGGAGAAATTTGCTTGTGTGCAATCTATGAATGTGATATATAATGCTGAAATCTAAGTATTCATTCGATAAGAACGTATCAAGCCAACTGAAGGCTTTTGCCTTGGTATTGATGATTATGCATCATCTATGGCATCGGTCTTATTTTGCTCTGTTTGAGCCGATAGAGTATGGGCATCTGCTGCTGTCTATTGGGATGATGGGCAAAATCTGCGTGGGCATGTTCCTTTTAGTCTCTGGCTATGGGCTAATGGCTTCTTACTGCTCTGCAGGGAATGTCTTTCATATTTGGAGGAGACTGAAGAAGGTGTTGTTGCCCTTTTGGTTGATTGTCATCCTGGTAGCGCCTTTCTTATTGATTATCCATGAAGTGAAATGGTTTCAGGTAGTGACGGATGCGATGTTGCTGACAAGAAATATGAATGGGAATTGGTGGTTTATGCAGACCTACGTGATTTACGTAATCTGTTTTCCTCTATTTGCCAAAAGTCTGCAATATAATAAGGTGTGGATTCCTTTGCTGATAGTTTCTGTGGTATTCTTCCAACCTTTAGCTAAGTTTGTCAGATGTTATTCTGAAGCCGGGCATTATGTGCTGCATTATTTCCCTCTGCTTTATTCGGGTATGATTGCCCGTAAATTCTCTCTGTTTGATTTCTTGGCTGAAAAGCGGATATGGTGTAGATTGCTCTTGGTGGCAGCTTTACTGGTTGCCCGTTTTGTTTTGGGATGGAATATCTTGAATATCGGTCTGATTATCGCTATGATTATGTTTCTGATTGATATTCAGGGATATTTATCTGATAAGGTGAAGCGTGGATTTGAATTCTTAGGTAAAATGTCTATGAACATGTGGCTCATCCACTTGTTTTTTATCAACTATGGTTTTCACCTCAGAAATCCATTTGCTGATTTGGCCTGGATATATCTGGAATCTCTTGCTGCTGCTTATATAATATGGTGTGTTTATTATAAACTGTGTGGTTATAAATGGTAGATTTGCTTACCTGTCCTTTGCTTTGACGCCTGCGGTATGTCTGCCGTCATTGACGACAAGGTAGGTAGGAAGGTTCCTCTTTCTTCTCCGAGCCAGTCTGCTCGTGATTTCGCCAAACTGCTCAATGAGCTTGAAAAGGACAGGTCTTTGCTGAGGCTCCTTTCGGAGAATTGCAAGGAAAGACAAATGGAGCTTTCCTGGGAGGAAAAGGCTAAGGTCATGGTGGAGTGGTATAAGAAGGTTTTCTAAAATCATCCCGTCCTTCTTTACCATTAAAGAAGGCTCCACCTCTCATTTCGGTCTTCTCCCCTCAGGGAAGAAGAGGAAACCGCTCCTCCCCGTCGCTCTTAACCGCTTCGCTATAAGGTTGGCGGGGCATCAGAGCCCTCGCCAGGTGGTAGTGCGGGATGGGACCGCATGGGGATAGTTGATTACAATTAATAGTTTGCTGTTTATAGCTTACTGTTGATTTGGGGGTAATTGGCTGATAATTTGCAGATTTCTTTCGATTTTCTTGGTGGTTTCGAAGAAAAGGCGTAGTGGACGGGTGTCTGTGCTTTGGTACGCTGTGCCTTAAAGGGGAGGTCCTTGAAGGCTGCTTATCCTGTGATTACTGAGAAAGTGGATGGGACAGAATCATGCAGAGTGAGCTGACGGTGTTTCGCTACTTCAGGTGTGGGGTTAAGGCTCGGATGCCTCGTGAGAATAGTTATCACAGTATTCTCCTGGGTGATGCCTTGGGGCGTACTTTCCATCAGGAGCAATGGCAGGATCTGATTGATCATGTGAGTATTCATAAATTGAATTACAGAAAAGTAGGGGAAGTGAGTAAGAATCCGAAGGGGTATTATTGGTATATTATGAAGTAATTTTTTTCGAAAACCTACCCGTCCTTCCTTACCCTTAAGGAAGGCTCCACCTCTCATCTCGGTCTTCTCCCCTCAGGGAAGAAGAGGAAACCGCTCCTCCTGTCGCTCTTAACCGCTTCGCTATAAGGTTGGCGGGGCATCAAAGCCCTCGTCAGGATTGCTGTGCGGGATGGGACCGCCTTGCTGGAGGGATTTTTATTTGGTTTATGTAACTGATAAAAGCGTAGTTTAAGGCTTGGTTGCCTATATCCTAACAGGAATATGTGGGTAGTTCAAAAGATAAAGATTGCTAAAAAATAAGGAAATAAGTTGGACTATATTAGTTTTTATCGTATATTTGCAGAGATAAAAAATACGTAAGCTATGACAGCAAAAGAAGATAAGGAGAAAGAAAAGACCCGTAGAGAAAACCTGAGCAAGTTTATATATCAACTTGCAAATACCAGCTTTACAGCAATGGTTGTTGTGGCTGTGGTAGGTTTGGTACTTGGTGTAGATGATGCTAAACCATATGCTTTTTTGCTTGGTGTGGGATTGTTTGCTACTGTTTTCTTAGCGCTGTTTGCTGATAACATATTAAAGAAGAAATGATTATGGAAGGAATGTACATAGTTTTAGGTGGGGTAGGTATCATTGCATGTTGCCTATATTTGTGGTCTACTTTTACGAAAAGTGGGAGAAAATGGGTTGAAAATCTATAGTTTTTCGATTCCCAGGATTCCCTTTTGCGAAGAAGCTTTTTTCGAAAACCAACCCGTCCTTCCTTACCGTTAAGGAAGGCATTTTCGACTCCCCTGTTCCCCTCTTGCGAAGAGGGAATCCTTAACCCACTCCCAAGCCCTCTCCCTTTACAAAAGGGCGAAGGATGTAACCGTTCCTTTCAATAGTCTTTACGACCCCTTCGGTTCCCCTTGTAGGGGACAGAAACGTCGCTCTGAACCGCTTCGCTATAAGGTTGGCGGGGCATCAGAGCCCTCGCCAGGTGGTAGTGCGGGATGGGACCGCATGGGGATAGTTGATTACAATTAATAGTTTGCTGTTTATAGCTTACTGTTGATTTGGGGGTAATTGGCTGATAATTTGCAGATTTCTTTCGATTTTCTTGGTGGTTTCGAAGAAAAGGCGTACTTTTGCGGCAAGTTATATAAACTAAATAATAGGAGATAAGATTATGGCATTAGCAATTAGTGGTATCCCTATGCTTACAGGTGATGAGGCTTTAGCTTTCAGAGAAAAAGCTGAAGAAACATTGAAGAAGCGTGGTAGCATAGATTTCTCAAAGCAACGTGCTGAGATGAAGGCTATTTTGGCAAAAGCAAGATTTTAAAGTTAGTATTATGGGATTTTTTCCAGACAATGCACCAAAGCCATTGGTTAAAGGTGAATTTGCTAAGGCTGATGAAATTTTTAAAAAGTTAGGAATATGAAGAAGGAAATCTCTGATTATTTTGTTCAGATGGCTGATGCTGAATTAGATAGAATGTGGAATGAAGGTACTCTGAATGAAGAACGTATCGAGAGCTTCCGTCATCTCCATGAACGTACTCCATACAATAAACCGACTTTATAGTGAAATAACGGTTGAAAAGGTATGCGAAATGAAAAAATGCTCCAATTCTTTGTATATATGATATTTTTTGTTTAGTTTTGCAGAAAAATTAGATAGAACAATGAGATTACATATACAAAATATCAATAAAATCAAGGAAGCAGATATTGCCTTGAATGGCTTGACTGTAATCGTGGGAGAGAATGATATGGGCAAAAGTACCATAGGTAGAGCATTCTTTTCTACCATCAAGGCTGTCTCTAATACGAGAAGCTTGAGTAATGAAAGTTCTGCCCACAAAGCTTCTAAGCACATTGATTCTTTGTATAAGCATTTCTATGGGAAGAAGAACATTGATGATGCTATCAATCTGTTGCCTCGTATCAAATCTGAAATGGAAAGAATATGCCAGGATGAGTCTGAACGAAATGCTTTCCTGGATCATCTGAATGCTAAAATCGATGAGATTGATTTGTCTCCTCGCCAAAAGTCTTTGCTCAAGGAGGATATTGCGAATATTCGGATTTGCTATGACCAGGTGGATAATCCTGCTGCTGTATTGAAAACGGAGTTGGCTTATCTGGTTGAATCTGAGTTTATGGGGCAGTTCTGTTCTTCTAAGTCTGAGCTTACTTATGTTATGCTTGATACTGAAGAAGAGGGAAGTCTGGTATTTAAGGCAAAGGATAATCAAGTGACAGACGTCTCCTTTTCTGAAAGAGGATTCTATGAGGATATCACTTATGTTGAGTCGCCACTGTACTTTCATCTTCTTGATAGTTTGAGATATTCTGTTGCTTATCGGGAAATGAAGTCTGTTCCTGGATATAAACCTATGGTTCCTGCTCATGTGAAAGACTTTGTAGATAAGGTTTGGAACATCCAGAGCTTTCATGCTCAACCAAGTTTGTTTGAACCTCAATCGAAGGAATATCACACAGAGGATATCATTCATGGTACGTTTACTTATGATAAGGGCTCTCGTAGCATCGTATATCAGAAAAATGGTATGAAGATCAAGCCTATCAATGTGGCTTCTGGTATCAAAAGCTTTGGTGCTTTGCAACTTCTGCTTGATGGTTATTGTATTTCTAATAATCGTCCTCTGATATGGGATGAACCTGAGAATCATCTGCATCCTCAGTGGCAGGTGGAGTTTGCTAAGGTTATCGTACAGATTGTTAATTCGGGTATTCCGGTGATGATCAGTACGCATAGTCCGTATTTCCTTCAGGCAGTGAGGTATTATTCTGCTATGTATAGCATCGAGAAGTATGTGAACTACTACATGGCAGAGTGTGGAAATGATGATATGGTTAGTATGAAGGAGGTTACTAATGACTTAAACCAGGTGTTTCTTACCTTAGCTGAGCCTTTGAATAAAATCATGAACGTGGATGAAGTAAGGGGGAAACTGAAATGAAAGTTGCTAAACGATTCGTGAATTTTGATGATGTAAAGACTGCCTACTGCAAGGAACCTTAGCTAAACGTAAAACATATTTAATGAATACGACAATGTTAACAAGATAAAGTCTTTGAAAATATGGTAAATCATGAAAATGCTATTTCTCAATACTTTGCTAAAAAGGCAGATGAGGGGGCGGTATGTTGTGTTTATCATAAATTGTGTGAGTGTAAATGGTAGATTTTGATAGACTGATTACTCGCTTTCGGCAGTTCGGGGGCTGGAGGCTTGTCTGGCAATATGTCCGTATGGGGGTGTTGTGGACGGGTGTCTGTGCCTTGATACGCTGTGCCTTAAAGGGGAAGTCCTTGAAGGCTGCTTATCCTGTGATTACGGAGAAAGTGGATGGGATTCTGATTCGGCGGTATCGCTATATCCTGGATGAGATGAAGGTGAGGGATGCGGAGGTTCAGACTCCTAATGATGGGGGCGTTCCGAAGATTGTCTGGTTCTCCTGGCTGCAGGGTATCGACCAGGCTCCTGAATTGGTGAAGGTGTGTTTGGCTTCGCAAAGGAAGCACCTGCCGGATTATGAGTTCAGGGTCTTTGATCTGAGTAATTACCAGCAATGGATTGAACTGCCTGAGTATATTGTCAGGAAATATAAGAAGGGGTTGATTCCGGCTGCTTCTTTCAGTGATTTGCTCCGCCTGTCGGTCTTGCAGAAGTATGGTGGTGTCTGGATGGATGCTACGGTGTTCTGTTCTGGTTTTGGAAATGAGAAGTTGCAAGGGCGATGGGATAGGATTATGCGGAGTGAACTGACGGTGTTCCGCTACTTCAGGCGTGGGGTTAAGGCTCCTGTGGGGTTATCTACTTGGTTCTTTGCTGCTGTGCCTCATCAGATCGTAATTTCTTCTGTATTGGATATGCTCCTTGCTTATTGGAAGGATTATAACTGTCTGGTGGATTATTACGTCATCCATCTTTTCTTGGGTTTGTCTCTCCGTGAGTTTCCGATGGTTGAGGCTCGGATGCCTCGTGAGAATAGTTATCACAGTATTCTATTGGGTGATGCCTTGGGACGTACTTTCCATCAGGAGCAATGGCAGGATCTGATTGATCATGTGAGTTTTCATAAATTGAATTATAGAAAAGTAGGGGAAGTGAGTAAGAATCCTGAGGGGTATTATTGGTATATTATGAAGTAATTTTTTTCGAAAACCTACCCGTCCTTCCTTACCCTTAAGGAAGGCTCCACCGCTTTTCCCAAGCCCTTTTCCCCTCAGGGGACAAGGGATGTAACCGCTCCTTCTCGTCGCTCTTAACCGCTATGCTCTAAGGTTGGCGGGGCATCAGAGCCCTCGCCAGAGTTGTTTTAGCGGGGATGAACCCGCATGGTGAAAACTTGCTGAAACAGGAGTAGGGATTCTCGTAGTCGAGAAACGCTATTAAGTGCTTTTCTGATGAAGAAATTATACCTATTCCACCTATATTTTGTATGAATATGAGTTCGCTAAACTTTAATAAATAAAGAGGGTGAATCATGGACTTATGACAGACCCTCTTCATCTTATTCTCCATAGTCTAATATCTCCATCATTTGTGATGCAGTCACAACTTTTGGAGTCTTGGGGAAATGCTTCAAGTTACCAGTAACAAGGAAAGAGTCTTCTTCGCTCAATGCAACTTCATAGAACACTCGGTCGTCTTCATCAGGCATGTCGCCATCGTAAGGAAAACGTGAGGAGTCAATGCCATTAGTTTGGATAAAATACAGTAACCTTTGTATGTCTTTGTCTGCCAAATGAAATTTTGAACGATGAAGCACCTCGGAATATTCTTCTATGATTTCATCATTGTACAAGGGCTTGATTTTTCCTGCAAAAAGGCTGTTGATAACTCGGCGTGTTGAGGCAGTGGCATTCTTTGTGATAAAAGCAGACACAAAAATGTTGGTATCAATAACTGCGTACACCATTGCGTTCTTTTCTTAATCGTCTGACTTCTTTTATCTCTGCATTGATTTCATCAAGAGACATTTCTATGTTGTTTTCTCTTGCCGTCTTGCACATGTTTTCAAAAGCTTCTATTGCCTCGTCTGTAACCTTGTCTTCTTTGCTTTCCTTTGCTTTGATGGCAAAAGGTATACTTCGTGTGCGGATTACCGCCTTGACAAATACATTGATTGCTGCATTTGCACTCATGCCAAACTGCTCACAGAGGCTGTCGAACATAGCTTTCTGTTGTGAGTCTATTCTGACTGTCATTGATGTCTGTGCCATAACTTTATCTAATTTAATTAATATTGATTGCAAATATAGGGCGTTTTGATGTAATTTGTATGACTTACGACTTCTTTTTATCAAAGTTTAACAGAAAATGTGAAGTCAAAGATACTTTTTATCATGCTCATGCCTCAGCTTGTGTATGGTGCTGCTATTGGGTTATTTCTAATTTTGATAATTAAAAAATTACTATAATGTTTTGTTTAAAATCTTTGGATATTTTGGGTAGTAAGGCGGAACTCGCCTCGCTGCCAGAGGGCAAATTGCTCATTAATACTGTTAATGCTCATTCTTATAATACGGCTCGCAAGGACTCGCTCTTTGCTGAGGCGCTGATGAATGGTGATGTGCTGATTCCTGATGGGGTGAGCATCGTGAAAGCGTGTAAGTGGATTAAGGCGAAGAGCCAGCCGAAGGAACGTATCGCGGGATGGGACTTGTTCTCTTTCGAAATGGAAAAACTGGAGAAAAAGGGTGGTACGGTGATGTTTATGGGTAGTTCGCAGAAAGTGCTCGACCTGATTGTGAAGCGGGCGGCTGAGGTGTATCCTTATCTGAAGGTGGTGACCTACTCGCCTCCTTATAAGCCAGAGTTCTCGGATGAGGACAATAAGGCGATTATTGATGCCATCAATGCTGCTAACCCTGATCTGCTTTGGATTGGTATGACCGCACCTAAACAAGAAAAATGGACTTATTCGCATTGGAAAGAGTTGGATATTCACTGCCATGTTGGAACAATCGGAGCCGTATTCGACTTCTTCGCTGGTACTGTGAAACGTGCTCCGATGTGGTGGCAGCGTCATGGCTTGGAATGGCTGTATCGTTTGCTGAAAGAACCGAAGCGTATGTGGAGAAGGTATATTATTGGCAATGCGCTGTTCCTTTGGAACATCACATTGAAAGAATAGTTTTTTCGACTCCCCTGTTCCCCTCTTGCGAAGAGGGGATCCTTAACCCACTCCCAAGCCCTCTCCCTTTACAAAAGGGCGAGGGATGTAACCGCTCCTCCTGTCGCTCTTAACCGCTTCGCTATAAGGTTGGCGGGGCATCAGAACCCTCGCCAGGTTGTTTTAGCGGGGATGAACCCGCAGGGAGAAGACTTGCTAAAATCATTGGTTGTAAGGGAAGGGATTGACTTGCAGAAGGGGTGCTTGCTTTTTTTGTAACCTAAAAAATCCACACCTTGAATAGTTTCAAAATGTGGATTTGTAAATTAGTTTATTCCTTATCGATTCGTTTTAATTCTGTCATTACTTTCTTTCCGTAAGCCTCGCCACGGGAAGTGAGATATTTAAATCTGACAGTATCATCTACAAGTTCTATATGAAATGTAAAAAATGCACGATAGTCGCCGATACGAATGCGATAAATGTTACTATAACCAACAAGCTTAGTACAGTCTGTAATGTCTTTGATGTTCTCGGCTTGTTTTACCTCAGTAATAACACGCCGTATTGAATCAAGCATCTTTCCTGATAATTTCTTTAGAGATTTTTCAAACTCTTTAGAGTAATCAACTTTCATACGCCAAGCCAGTTTTCTAGATCAGCTTTTTCTTGCTCATTGAGCATAATGTTTCCATCAGGATTTTCCTTGCTCAATTTTGCATACAATTTGGCATCTTCATAGTTTTCTGCTAACTCATTTAACACATCTTCGATGTATTTCTTGAGATTGGTTCCTTTTTGAATTGCCATAATAGAAAGTGTTTTGAATGTATCTTCATTCAAGTCTATAATCTTTCTCTTAGATGGTGTTAATGTTACTGAACTCATATGCTAAAAAATTATGGTTTAACTTCGGTTGCAAAGATACATAATATATCCCATATATATGATATGTCTCTATGTAAAATTAATAAAGATTAATAGTTGAATGTTAAGTGTTGAATGAAGAAAATAAAACTTTTTGACTACCAACAGGAGATGTTGGAGAAGATTATCACGAAACTGACAAAGAATTCGTTTACTCCTTTTCGGAAGAGGAAGGAATATGTGGAAAACTACTCGGTGTTGGTGCAGATGCCTACGGGTACTGGCAAGACGTATGTGATGGCTTCGGTGGTGAAGTGGTTTCTTGACAACCATGAGAAAGGTGAGGTGTGGATTGTAGCGCACCGACGTGAGCTGGTGGAACAGATGCAACAAACACTTGACAGATTTTGCTTGGAGTATGGCGAAAAGGAAATGGTGATGGAAGCCAAAGTTAGGATTCGTGTGCTTTCCATCCAATGGCTCGGCAGACATATCGGAGAACTGGAACAGGCTGAATGCACGCCTGGGCTGATTGTGGTGGATGAGGCTCATCATGCCTTGGCTCGTTCCTATCAGGACTTGTTCCTGCGCAATAGAATGGCGTTGAAATTAGGCATGACGGCTACGCCTTGTCGTATGAAGAAGGAATCTTTCGGCAAGTTGTTTGGAAAACTGTTGACATCGCCTCCAACCCAGGATTTTATCAAGCGTGGCTATCTCGCTCCCTACGACTATGTGGTAATTGGACAGTTCTCGCAAGACCAGTTGACTATCAATAGCCTGAAGGGGCGTGGCAGTGACGGCGACTATTCTGTCAAGGAGATGGACGAGAAACTGAATGTGCCTCAATCCATCAAACGACTATATGAGAGTATAGTGAAATATGCCAATGGCAAGAAAGGCATCGTATATGCCATCGATATCGCCCATGCACAGATGATAGCTTCTTTCTACGAGGCGATGGGCATCAAGGCGGTAGCATTGGACAGCAAGACTCCTGCCAACACACGACTGCGGATGGTGGAGGCTTTCAGAAATGGAGTATTGGACTGCTTGGTGAACGTGAACCTCTTTGATGAGGGTTTTGACTGTCCTGACGTAGAGTATATTCAGATGGCTCGCCCTACGCTTTCGCTTGCCAAATACTTGCAGATGGTGGGGCGTGGACTGCGCATCAACCACAAGCAGAAGGACAAGGTGTGCATGATATTGGACAATGTAGGAAACTACCGTAAGTTCGGTTTGCCCGATAAAGAGCGAAATTGGGAAGCAATGTACGCTGGTTTGAGGGCAGGAAAGGGTACGATACCACCATCTGTCAAAAAGGCAAATGGAGTAATCGTAGTAAACAACGACATGGTGTTTGTGGCGCAATATAACAAGCAGAAACAGGAACAGACACGCAAGCAACGCTACGAATATCTACAGAATGTAAAGCCATTTGAGGTTTCGGGCAGATGGGGACTTCGTGTGGATGATGACATCATCCTGCAACCTGTGTATTGGAAAATCCATGATTTCGTGGGTGGTTTCGCCATCTTTGAGATTGCTCCAAACAGAATGGGTATCTTGATCAGAAATGGCAAAGTGTATTATCCTGCCGATTATCAGGAGATAAAGATTTTGCCGAAGAATCGAGCTTTGCTGACAAAGAATGTCATCAAGACCGTGGAGGTGCAACTTGATACGAAGTGGGGATATTGAAAAGTGGCATCATGAAATCTGCTATTTTATGGGGGATTTCCTGTTATTTTTGAATGTAATAAAAGAAAAGGAGAAAATTTCTTTTTTTGAATCTTCTATTTCTTTATATTGTTCTTTATCTATGATTTCCCAGTTTCCTGAATTGATAGAAGGGAAATATGTGTCTGCTTTTGGCATTTTTTTATCCACAATAGTAAGATACAGATTATCGGCAAGATTCAAACATTGCTTATAAATACTTTCACCTCCTATGATAAATATGATGTCGTCTGTACATTTGTCAAGCGCATCTGTCAGAGAGTGATATACCTCACAGTTTTCCAGTTGTATTTCCTGTTGTGTTATCACAATGTTGCGTCTTAATGGGAGTGCGCCATGGGGGAGAGAATCGTATGTTTTCCTCCCCATGACTATGGTATGATTCAATGTAAGTTGCTTAAATCTTTCCATGTCCTTTCTGATATGGAAGAGCAGTTGGTTCTTGTAGCCTATCGCACCGTTTTGGTCCAGGCATGCTATGATATTGATTTGCATTTCAGAATATGATTATCACCCTCTGGTATGTGAGAACTTTTGATCTTCCATTCCTGTGGGTATAGATTATTGGCACGATTGCCTATATTTTTCATCCAACCTAATGGGACATTCTGATAAGTTACTATCATATATCCTTTAGGTGTTGTTGGAGGCAAAGTAATCGCTTCTTTACGAAGATAGTTGATAGCATCTTCGTATGAGAGTTCTACTTGTGGAATATCAGTCTTATCCAATTCAGTCGATAAGGCAAGTGACTGTGCAGGGATCAGGTCCTTACCTTTTATACTTCCGATTTTGATTCCTTCGTGAAGTACTCTTAGTGATTGGTTTGCTTCTTTCACTGCCTCTGTCCATTTCTTGCTGATAGCATATACATCATTTTCTGTTAATGTATAATTCCACTCATCCTTGTTTTTTAACCAGTTATTTTTTAATATGACAGGTTCTTTGGTCTTTCCTTTTGTAGTCTTCTTGCCACTATTTTTTTTCTTTTTATCTCCTTCGTATGTGCCATTTTTACGTAATACGGCAATAAACAATCCTTCTCCGCGGCTTATACCAGGGAAGAAATGATACATGGAATCATCATTGATGAGGCTCTTTGTAATATTCCAACTTTTTTCGATATCCAGAGGAAGAATTTCGGCTCCAAGTTCCTCTTTTATCCAATCTACATTTTCTTCATCTTCGTGGGCATTAAAAGTGCAGGTAGAATAGATCAGTATCCCACCAGGCTTTAAGCAGTTCCAAATGTCACTTACGATTTCCCGTTGAAGTTTCCAACAATTATTTACATTGGCTTTACTCCATTCATTGATGGCTTCTTCATCTTTTCTAAACATACCTTCGCCCGAACATGGGACATCGGCAAGTATAATATCAAATTTCAATTTTGTTTTTTTGTAATCTTTTGGATAATTGTTGGTGACCACAACGTCCGGATGCCCAAACTTTTGAATGTTTTCTGATAAAATTTGAGCCCTTGTCTTCATGGGTTCATTGCTGAAAAGAAGACTTCCTTCTGGAAGAGCAGCTCTTACGCATGTAGATTTGCCACCTGGTGCAGCACAGAGATCCAGCATGGTGACAGGTTCTTTGACATATTGTCGGATGGCTAAATCTACAATCATGGATGAGGCTTCCTGTACGTAGTATAGACCCGCATGGAAAAGAGGATCGAAAGTGAAGTTCTTTCGTTCCGATAAATATTTGCCTGTTGAAGGGCACCAAGGAATGATTCCAGAGGTCGTTCCTTCGTTTAAAACCGTCTCTTCAGAACATTTGAATGGATTGAGACGAATGCTGACAGTTGCATTCTCATCAATTCCTTTCATCAGTTGATTGAAGAGGTTTTCCCCCATAAGTTCTTTGGTATAAGTTTTGAAATCCTCTGGTAATTTTGTGCTTCTATCTGTTGTCATCTTGCCATTCTTTTTCTTGTTAATTCAAAATCATTTGCAAATTTAAAAAATATTTTGTTTCTTTGCAACTAAAATCGCAAGATATACGTCTTAGTAGAAGAAAAAAATCAAAATAGTGGATAAAATAGTAAAAATATTCGATATGAAAAAAGAAATAATCGTTATGGCTTTGGCGATGAGCCTTGGTGTATTTCAGCAGTCATTGGCTTCTTCTGCACCTAAACACCGTTACACACCATCTACTCAACAGGTAGATAAAAAAGTGGGAAATCATTCTGAAAATGATGAGGGAATAGATGCATTTTCTGACACAACAAGCGTAGATACTTCGTCTGCGGTATCTGCTCATAATAATCCTGCTTCTTATACATCTAATAATCCTTCTCAGTTTAGTTTAGATAATTATGATGACCCATTTGATTTTCTGGGTACTGTATTTGGAAAAGGTGTACTCCTTTTTGTTATCATCCTACTTGGTCTGATTGGCTTGCTGACATTCTTAGCTCCTCTTATTGCCCTCTTTATGATTATTCGTTATTTATATAGGCGCAATCAGGATCGGATGAAGTTGTCGGCTATGGCTTTGGAAAAGGGTATTGAAATACCGGAAAGTGCGCGCCCTATAGATAAGCAAAGTAATGAATATCTGGTTAAAAGAGGACTGCGAAATGCTTTCTTGGGTGCAGGCTTATGCGCTATGTTTGCTATATGGGGTGCTGATTTCCTGGCAGGTATTGGTGCTTTAGTACTTTTTTATGGTGCAGGACAGGCTACCATTGGTTCTCTGCCTTCCATCAAACAATGGTGGTGCAATAGAAATAGTGGAAAAATTGGATGATTTTGCTCTTGTAGCTAAAGTGGTAATGTTTCATGACCGTAAGTCTTTTGACTTGTTGGTCAGGAAATACCAGGCGTCTATTCGTAGCTTTTTTCTTCGGCAAACTGTTGGAGATAAGCAATTGAGTGACGATTTGGCTCAAGATACATTTATCAAGGCCTATACCCATCTGGTGGGATTTAAGGGGAAGGCTAACTTTTCCACCTGGTTGTATCGTATAGCCTACAATGTCTGGTATGATTATGTGAGAAGTCATAAGATAACTCAAGATATCGACAGTCCAATAGTGGTTCATAGGCAAGCGCAAGCAAGCAGTGACGGATTAAAATTGGATTTAATAAGTGCCCTCAAAATACTGAGCGATAAAGAACGTACATGCATCACTTTACAATTGATGGATGGAATGTCTATAGAAAAGATCGTAGAGATTACAGGACTTGCTTCTGGTACCGTCAAGTCACATCTCTCACGTGGTAAAATGAAACTTGCAAGTTACTTAAAGCAAAATGGTTATGAAAGAAAATGAAGTAAAATCTACGATATCAGAGGAAACTCATCATCAGCAGCAAGTTACTGCTGATGATGAGCAGATGTTGCAATCTTTCTTTGCAGATTGTTCTTTGGATATAGCTGATGATGGCTTTTCCGAACGTGTAATGTCTTCTCTTCCAGGAGAGGTTACTTATCATCGTTTGGCGCGTATATGGAAAATAGCTTGTATTATGATTGGTATCAGTATAGTCCTTTACTGTCAGGTTTTGACAAATCTTCTGGATACCCTTTATCTAATACGGATAGATGCTATGATGTTTTTTTCCAGAGCCGTATGTCGCTTGACGGAAGTATTGGGCGCTTCCCATCATTTATTGATGATCGTATTAGGGATGATTACGATTTTTTGTGTATGGGGATATAATAAAATGATGGATGCTCGCATATAAAAAGTGAGCATCCATCATTTTGTATAACGAGGCTTCTATGCATTCTCGATTGCAGTTAGCTTCATTCTTATTCAAATATAAACAAATCTTCCTCTTCTTTGGAAATCTCCTGCTTCTTAGGCTTAGGAGGATTTTTTAAGTTGCCTTTTTCATCAAATAACCCATAAGTCGTTCTGAGTACGATAAACTCTGTGCGGCGATTCATTTGATTGCAGATTTCCTGATTTTCTTTATTCTGTTTCAGAATGAAATCCGTCGTCAGTTTATCTCCTTCCTTGAGCCATGGATATTTGGCAGCCACTTTTTTGCTAATAGTCTTAGGTTGCTCTTTGCCATAACCCATTGGTGTAAGTCTGTCTTTGGCAATTCCGTGTTGAATCAGATAGTTGACTACCGATTGTGCTCTCTGTTGAGAAAGATGTTTATTATATTCAGCACTTCCTTTATAATCACAATGCGCACTAAGTTCGATGGTGACATTTGGATTTTCTTTCAATAAGTTTACCAATTCATCCAGTGCTTTTGTACTGTTGGCAGTAAGGGTAGCCTTATCAAAATCATAGAAGATATTATCTATTAATACCGGTGCCGTGATGGAAGCCAATGGGAATTGTAAGGTATATTCCTTGCTTTCCTTAGCAGAATCTACTCGAATTTCTTCTTTATGATTGAGGAAACCTTTGCAAGAAGCCATCAGGAGATAATCTACCTGTGGCTTGATGACCATACTGAATGAGCCATCACCTTTGACTGGTAGTTTCTTATATGTTCCATCGTTTCCGACAACCATTACTTGGGAAGCCGGTAACTCATAACCACCCATTTCGTAAACCCAGCCTTTGATGGTTGTTACAATTTCCGGGTTTTCAAAAGAATAGATGTGGTCGAAACCTCTTCCGTCCTTTCTGTTGGAGGAGAAATAGCCTCTATTGTGTGGACCTTCGAAAGTCATTCCAAAGTCGTCACCTTCCGAATTGAGAGGGTAGCCAGGATGGAAAACCTTATATTTTTTAGTTTTTGGATCCACTTTGGCAATATAGATGTCCAATCCACCCATTCCAACATGTCCATCGCTACTAAAGTAAAGGTCTCCGTTGGGTCTGAAAGTAGGGAAAGATTCATTTCCTGGAGTATTGATAGGCTCCCCCAGATTTTCAACACCTCCCAGCCCCGCAGCTGTAATTCTTACTCGCCAGATGTCTAATCCACCCATTCCTCCAGGCATGTCTGAAGTAAAGTACAACCATTCTCCATCAGGAGAGATAGCAGGGTGCGCAAAACTGCTGAGGGTGTCTTTGGTGATTTCCAGTTTGGTGGCTTTTCCCCAAGCCGCATCCGAGCGTGGGGAGGTTACTATTTGTGCATATCTTGGTGAAGACGGGTCGGTTGTGCATTGTGTGAGATACATGTCCCGTCCATCAGGTGTAAAGCTGCAAGCTCCTTCATCATATTCCGTATTCAGCCCCGTACTGATGGCTTCTGGTTTGCTCCATTTACCTTTATCATCTTTTTCAGATATAAAAATATCGCCATTTTTTGTTCCTGTAATACCGCTCAGTTCATCTCCGAGCGCTTCATTTCTGGTAGATGTAAAATAGAGTTGGTCAAATTCATCTCCAAAGAGCATTGGGGAGTAGTCTGCTCTTCTGGAATTGAAAATATCCATTTTCTTCACCGTATATCTGCTCCCTTTTTTCTTCCATTCTGGTGCAGCTTGTGCCGATTTTAGTCCGTTCCTGGCTAAAATATCATAGCCATTTTTGCTCATTTCTTCGTTAGGAAGAGAATCTAAAATGGATTTAAATTCTGTTTGAGCAATTTTGTAATCGCCGTTTTTTAGAAGTTGCCGAGCATAACTTAAGCGATTCTGGATATTGGCTTGTCCATATCTGATAGCATTTCTATAGGCTGCCACAGCTTTAGGTGTAGCATTGATCTTCTCATAGCAGAAAGCCATTTTTAAGGCTCGCTGCCCTCTTTTTTCTCTTTCTTTTGTCGGCGTTTTTGTATATGCCTGCTTAAATTGGTCGGCAGCATCATAATACTCACCTAAAGCAAGATACTTTTCTCCCTTTTTGATATTCTTATCAATACCGCATGCGGTCAATAGTAAGCTACTTACTAATATTGACAAAAATGCTAAGCCGATATGAGATTTATTCTTCTGTTCCATGTTTTTAAATAAACTCCAGTTGTTATTGCTTACTGAATGGTAATCTGAACTGACAACCACCTTTCCAGTTGCTGCAACCATATGCCGTTTTTCCTTTGATAATGGTTCCTTGTCCACAGATAGGGCAAGTTTTTCCGATGATACTGTCATCTGCAGGAAGTTTTGGGGATCTAGACTCTGTCTTTTCTGCCGTATCACCATTTTTAGGCGTTTTTTCAGTCGTATCATCCTGTTTGGGTGATTTCTTTGGAGCGGTTTTCTTTCTTGGCTCTTTTTTCTTGAGATCCTCTTCCGTTGTAATCGCCACATGGCGAGCACTATTGTCAGACAATACGTCATTGACGATTTGGTTGATTTGTTCTTTCAGACCATTGATAAAGTTGGCTGGGTCATAGGTCTTATGCTCGATGTCTCGGAGCTTTTTCTCCCAAATACCAGTCAACTCACAACTTTTCAACAGTTCCTCGTGGATGGTGTCGATGAGTTCGATTCCGGTAGGAGTAGCCATCAAGTTCTTTCGCTGTCGTTTGATATAGTGGCGCTTGAAGAGCGTCTCTATAATGCCGGCGCGTGAGGAAGGTCGTCCGATTCCGTTCTCCTTTAATGCCGCACGCAGTTCTTCATCCTCGACGAATTTTCCTGCGGTCTCCATTGCTCGGAGCAAGGTAGCTTCAGTATAATACTTAGGTGGAGTAGTCCATTTCTCTGTGAGAGTTGGGGTATGTTCACCCGATTCGCCTTTTACGAAAGAAGGGAGCGTTCTTTCTTCTACCACTTCCTTCTTGGCGTTATTCCCGCCATCGTTTCCGTTGGCATTATCAGTTGCATCATCGTCATCGGCATTTTTCGCATCCTTCGCATAGACAACTCGCCATCCTGGTTCCAGAATTTCCTTGCCGCTTACCTTGAATTCGATTTTCTCTGGTTTAGGCCCATCTTCATTGATGACTTCGCCCAATACGGTGGTTGTGGAGAATTTACAATCCGGATAGAACACACTGATAAAACGTTTGGCGATAAGGTCATATACATTTGCCTCCATATCGGTGAGTCCTGTAGGTGGAACACCTGTTGGGATGATGGCATGGTGGTCGGTCACCTTACTATTATCAAATACCTTCTTGCTTTTAGGCAACTTTTTGCCGGTAGCGGCGAGCTGCTGGATCAGCGGGAGGTACTTTTGCTGGCTCATGATCTTGGCCAGGCTCACACCGTTGAGGATTTGAGGACATTTCGGATAGATGTCATCTGTCAGAAACTGTGTATCTACACGAGGATAAGTCGTGTATTTCTTCTCGTAGAGACTCTGGATGAGTTTCAGCGTAATATCAGCAGAGTAAGCAAATTTCTTGTTGCAATCCACTTGTAGTGAGGTGAGGTCGTAGAGGTGAGGTGGAGCTTCATTTCCCTTTTTCTTGCTCACGTCTGTAACGGTGAAAGGTTTACCTGCGATGGTACTGAATGCTTTTTCACCTTCCTCCTTGCTGGTAAACTTGCCGCTGGTAGCCGTAAACTGAGTATCGCGATAGATGGTAGCAAGTACCCAGTATGGTTCGGAAACGAAATTGTCGATTTCCTTCTGTCGGTTTACGATGAGGGCAAGGGTAGGGGTCTGCACTCGACCGATGCTGAGCACCTGTCGATTCTGACCATATTTCAAAGTATAAAGTCGGGTGGCGTTCATGCCGAGAATCCAGTCTCCAATGGCACGTGAAAGGCCTGCGAGGTAGAGTGATTGATACTCGTTCTGGTCTTTCAGTTCCTGGAAACCCTGCTTGATGGCTTCATCAGTCATGGATGAAATCCACAATCTCTTGACCGGGCATTTGGCTTGCGCCTTTTGCATCACCCATCTTTGGATGAGTTCACCTTCCTGTCCGGCGTCACCACAGTTGATGATACTGTCAGCGGCTTGCATGAGTCTTTCGATTGTATTGAATTGCTTGCGGATTCCTTCGTCGTTAATCAGTTTTATTCCAAAACGCTGGGGAATCATAGGCAATGCGGACAGGCTCCAGCGTTTCCACATTGGAGTATAATCATCCGGTTCTTTCAGCTCACAAAGGTGGCCGAAAGTCCAAGTTACTTGGTAACCATTACCTTCCATATAACCGTCGCGTGCAGTTGTTGCTCCAATAATCCGGGCAATATCTTTAGCTACGCTTGGTTTCTCTGCAATACAAACTATCATTCTTTATTATTTCCTTTTCTGTTTGCAAAGGTACAATAAAATAATGAGACTGCCATCATTTCGGCTCCTTTTTCTCATTGCCGGGAATAAAAAAGCCCTGTAAGGCTTGTGCACAATCTAGAACTTGTGCCTTGCCTTACAGGGCGTATTTTATAAATATCTGCGTAATCTGCGTGAGATAAAAATTATTCCCGCGTGCGATTACTCGTACTCCTGCCAGCTCTTGATCTGAAGCTGATCCTGACTCAATGTGCAGAATGCCTCGATGAAGGCTGAAGCCAAGCGGGCATTGGTGAACAGAGGAATGTTGTGGTCGATGGCGCCACGACGGATTCTGTAACCATTGGTGAGCTCACGCTTGGTGTGATTCTTAGGAATGTTGACGATGAGGTCGAACTTGTGGTCGGCAATCATCTGCATCACATTAGGAAGATCCTTGTGGTCCTCATCAGGCCATCCTACGGCTGTAGCCTTCACGTTGTTCTCGTTGAGGAACTTCGCTGTACCGGCTGTAGCGTAGATGGTGTAACCGTTCTTCACCAGCGCCTGAGCAGCGTCGAGCAGAGAAGCCTTCTCCTTCGCACCACCGCTTGAAAGCATGATGCCCTTGTCCTTTGAAGGAATCTTGTAGCCGGTGGCAATCAATGAGTTGAGCAATGCCTCCTCGAAAGTATCACCCATACAACCTACCTCACCGGTAGAACTCATATCTACACCCAAAACTGGGTCGGCGTTCTGCAAGCGGGCGAATGAGAACTGGGATGCCTTTACACCCATGCGGTCGATATCGAAAGCAGACTTATCCGGTTTCTGATATGGAGCATCGAGCATGATACGGGTAGCAGTCTCGATGAAGTTGCGCTTCAATACCTTGCTCACGAATGGGAATGAGCGGGATGCACGGAGGTTACACTCGATAACCTTCACATCGCGACCCTTAGCCAAGTACTGGATATTGAAAGGACCCGAGATGTTGAGCTCCTTGGCGATGGCACGTGAAATCTTCTTGATCTGACGGGCTGTAGCGAAGGAAATCTGCTGGGCAGGGAAGGTCATGGTAGCGTCACCAGAGTGAACACCTGCATACTCTACGTGCTCTGAAATACCATACTCTACAATCTCACCGTTCTGAGCCACACCGTCGAACTCAATCTCGTTGGTCTCTGTCATGAACTGGGAGATAACCACTGGGTACTCCTTAGAAACCTCAGAAGCTGCCTCCAGGAAGCGACGCAACTCATCATCGTCGTGGCAAACGTTCATGGCTGCGCCGGAAAGAACGTAAGATGGACGAACGAGCACAGGATAGCCTACCTCGTCGATGAACTTCTGAACATCCTCCATTGATGTGAGGGCGCTCCACTTAGGCTGGTCAATGCCCAGCTTATCGAGCATGGCAGAGAACTTACCGCGGTTCTCGGCACGGTCGATGTTTACAGGAGATGTACCCAGAATTGGCACAGACTGGCGATGGAGCTTCATAGCCAGGTTGTTTGGAATCTGACCACCTACAGAAACAATCACACCACGTGGTGACTCCAGGTCGATGACATCGAGTACACGCTCGAATGAAAGCTCATCGAAGTAGAGACGGTCGCACATATCGTAGTCGGTAGATACGGTCTCTGGGTTGTAGTTGATCATGATTGACTTGTAACCCAACTTGCGGGCTGTGTTGATGGCGTTTACTGAACACCAGTCGAACTCTACAGAAGAACCGATGCGGTAAGCACCCGAACCGAGAACGATGACAGACTTCTCGTTCTTGTAGTAGTTGATGTCGTAACCCTCTACGGCGTAAGTCATGTAGAGATAGTTGGTGAGGTCAGGATGCTCGCTTGCCACAGTAGGGATGCGCTTTACGGCAGGAAGAATGTTCAACTTCTTACGCTGGGCACGAACTGCCAGCACCTCCTTCTCCATGTTGGTATCCTTGGTCTTCAATACGAAGCGGCCAATCTGGAAGTCAGAGAAGCCCAATACCTTAGCCTCGCGCAATACCTCGGCAGGAATCTCCTCCAGAGTATTATATTCAGAAAGCTTGTGCTTGTAATCTACGATATTCTTCATGCGCTCGATGAACCAAGGATCAATCTTGGTCAACTCCTCGATGCGCTCGATGGTGTAACCTTCCTCCAAAGCCTGGGCGATGGCGAAGATACGGAGGTCGGTAGGGTTAGAAAGCTCCTCATCCAGGTTATCAAACTTGGTGTGGTCGTTGCCTACGAAACCGTGCATTCCCTGACCAATCATACGGAGACCCTTCTGGAGCATCTCCTCGAATGAACGGCCGATAGACATGATTTCGCCTACAGACTTCATGGAAGAACCAATCTTGCGGCTTACACCGGCAAACTTGGTAAGGTCCCAACGAGGAATCTTACAGATCATATAGTCGAGTGATGGAGCTACATAAGCTGAGTTAGGAGTACCCATCTCGCCAATCTGGTCGAGCGTATAACCGAGGGCAATCTTGGCTGCAACGAAAGCGAGCGGATAACCGGTAGCCTTAGAAGCGAGGGCAGAAGAACGGCTCAAGCGAGCATTGATCTCGATGATACGGTAGTCGTTGGTCTCAGCATTGAAAGCATACTGGATGTTGCACTCACCCACGATGTTGAGGTGACGGACGCACTTCACGGCGATGTCCTGCAACATCTTCACCTGCTCGTCGGTGAGAGAACAGGTAGGAGCCACAACGATAGATTCACCGGTGTGAATACCCAGTGGGTCGAAGTTTTCCATAGAGGCAACGGTGAAGCAACGGTCGTTCGCATCACGGATGCACTCAAACTCAATCTCCTTCCATCCCTTCAGGCTTTCCTCAACGAGTACCTGAGGTGCGAAAGTGAAGGCAGATTCAGCAATCTCCTTGAACTCCTCTTCGGTCTTGCAGACACCAGAACCGAGACCACCCAGCGCATAGGCAGAACGGATCATGATAGGGTAGCCGATGTTGCGTGCCGCAGCCACAGCCTCCTCCATGTTCTCGCAAGCGTGGCTTACAGGAACCTTGAGGTCAACCTTGTTAAGCTCCTTTACGAAGAGGTCGCGGTCTTCTGTGTTCATGATTGCCTCTACCGAGGTACCCAACACATCCACACCATACTCCTTGAGCACACCGTTGAGGTAAAGTTCTGTACCGACGTTCAAACCCGTCTGTCCACCCCAAGCCAGCATGATGCCGTCTGGGCGCTCCTTCTTGATAATTTCAGTTACAAAAAAAGGTGTCACCGGCAAGAAATAAACCTTGTCAGCAATACCTTCACTTGTCTGAATTGTAGCAACGTTTGGATTAATGAGGACGGAACTAATACCCTCCTCGCGCAAAGCCTTGAGAGCCTGCGAACCGGAATAGTCAAACTCACCTGCCTGGCCGATCTTCAAAGCACCGGAACCCAGAACGAGGACTTTCTTAAGCTGTTTCTTCATATTTAATAACTATAAGTATATTCTAACTATAAGTAATAAACTCTATAAGTATCATCTGAAATGTCTTATGCTTAGTTTTGCAATTTGGGTACAAAAGGCAAATACACTATTTCGGGTTGCAAAGTTACGACATTTATTTGGATTTACCAAATATTTCCCGTGCCAGTTCTGCGTTAAATAATATCAATTATTACTTTTTATTTTTTCCTAATGTCTTATTTTTCGGATAATTTTGTTACTTTTGCGCTCGCTACGCAAAATTGTAGCTTAAGAAATTAACATAGAACAAGATTTATTATAGAATGAGAATCGGTTTATTTGTCCCTTGTTATGTAGATGCTTTATACCCAGAAGCAGGTGTGGCTACATACAAGTTGCTCAAGCACTACGGTGTGGATGTGGACTATCCAGAGAAACAGACTTGTTGCGGTCAACCGATGGCGAATGCTGGTTTCCAAAACAAGTCAGAGAAGGTCATCGAGGCTTTTGATGATCTTTTTAGAGACTACGATTATATTGTAGCTCCTTCTGCCTCGTGTGCAGCTTATGTAAAAGTGTATTATCCTAAGATTCTGGAGGGTAAGCATGAGTGTGTATCTTCCGGTAAGATAATGGATATAGTGGAATTCCTGCATGATGTGCTGAAAGTAGATCATGTGCCAGGCAAGTTCCCTCATGTCGTGAGTGTTCACAACAGTTGCCATGGTGTCAGGGAATTGGGGTTGTCATCACCTTCAGAGAGAAACGTCCAGCCGTTCAATAAGATTATTGATTTGTTGAAGATGGTGGATGGGATTACCATTCATGAGCCTGAGCGTAAGGATGAGTGCTGTGGATTCGGTGGTATGTTTTCTATCGAAGAGCCTGCTGTTTCTACCCGTATGGGTGAGGACAAGATCAGACGCCACATGGCAACGGGAGCGGAATATGTCACCGGTCCTGATTCTTCCTGTCTGATGCACATGGCAGGCATTGCCAAGAAGGAGAAAATGCCTATTCAATTCATTCATGTTGTACAAATTTTAGCTGCAGGACTATGAGTACAGAACATTCCAAGAGAGCCGCTAAGTTTACGGCAGATGTAGAAAAGACCACCTGGCATGATGCTACCTTCTGGTCTGTAAGACAAAAAAGAGATAAGATGGCGCATGAACTTCCGGAATGGGAAGATCTTCGCGAACTGGCTTCTGAAATCAAGATGCATACGATTACCCATCTGGCAGATTATCTTGATGTTTTTTCCAAGAATCTGGAGAGTCGTGGTGTCAAGGTGCATTGGGCAAAGGATGCGCAGGAATTTAATGAGATTGTGCTCGGCATCCTGAATGATCATCATGTGAAGAAAATGGTGAAGTCAAAGTCTATGCTTACCGAGGAATGTGAGATGAATCCTTACCTGGAAAAGCATGGTATTGATGTGGTGGAAACTGACTTGGGTGAGCGCATTATCCAACTCTTAGGTCAGAAACCGAGCCATATCGTGATGCCTGCCATCCATCTCAAGCGTGAAGAAGTGGGCAAGATGTTTGAGGAGAAGGGAATCTCTAAGGAAATTGGAAATTATGACCCAACTTATCTCACCCGCTGTGCCCGTCATCATCTTCGCAACCAGTTTATGGAGGCTGGAGCAGGAATGACCGGATGTAATTTTGGAGTGGCTGAAACGGGTGATTGCGTGGTTTGTACCAATGAAGGTAATGCTGATATGACTACCTCCATGCCTAAGCTTCATATTGTGGCGATGGGTATTGAGAAGTTGGTTCCTGATTACAAGTCTTTGGCAGTATTCCAGCGTCTGCTTTGCCGTTGCGGTACAGGTCAGCCTACTACGGCTTTCACTTCTCATTTCCGTCAGGCTCGTCCGGGTGCAGAAATGCATGTGGTTCTGGTGGATAATGGCAGAAGCGATATTCTTGCAGATAAAGACCATTGGCAGACTTTGAAGTGTATGCGTTGCGGTGCCTGTATGAATACTTGTCCTGTCTATCGTCGTTCCGGCGGATACAGTTATACTTATTTCATTCCTGGTCCTGTGGGTGTGAATTTGGGTATGCTGAAGAATCCTCAGAAATATGCAGATAATGTTTCTGCCTGCACCTTGTGTCTGTCGTGTGATAATGTCTGTCCTTCCAAGGTGGGTCCGGGTTCCCAGATTTATGTCTGGCGCCAGAGCCTTGACAGATTGGGCAAGGCTAATCCGATCAAGAAGGCGATGTCCAGCGGTATGGAATATCTCTTCGACCGTCCTTCACTTTATACCACAGCCTTGAAATTTGCGCCACTTGCCAATCTGATTCCAGAGTGTTGCACACATTTCAGTAATTGGAATGCTTGGGGTATTGGCCATGCCATGCCTGAGTTTGCGAAGAAGTCGTTTCATCAATTATGGAAGGAGGGGAAAGTAAAATGAAAAAAGAAGATTTCCTGAATAAGTTGCGTAAGAATACGCATGTTCAATTTGATAAGCCTTCTGTAGAAATCAAAGGCATTCAGTATGAGGATACTTTGCAGCAGTTTGTTGACATGAGCCAGTCTGTGGGTGCCCATGTGATGAGAGCCAGCAAGGATGACGATAGGCTCAACGAGATTGTGAGAATGGCTTATCCTCAGGCTAAGGTGTTTGCCAGCAATCTGCCAGATATTCAGTTGGAAAAATTGCAGGCTTTTACTCCTGATGGGGGAACGGATGAAGTCGTTTTGCGCAATCCGGATACTGTGGCTGAGGCCAACGAACTGAATGGTACGGATGTCTGCGTAGTCCGTGGACAGTTGGGCGTAGCTGAAAATGGTTGTGTCTGGATTCCTCAGACCATGAAGGAGAAGGCTGAACTTTTCATTTCGGAATACCTGGTTATTATCCTTGATGAGAAGTCTGTGGTAAACAATATGCATGAGGCTTATGCCCGCATCGAGATGGATCCGAAATATAATTTCGGTATATTTATCAGTGGACCTAGCAAGACTGCTGATATTGAACAGGCTCTTGTTATGGGAGCGCAGGCTGCCAGAGGTGTGACAATCGTGCTTTGCTAAAAAGTCATAGGTATATAAAAAACAACTGTTAACTGTTGACTGTTGCAGTTCATTTAGCTGAATCTATATATAAAGAAAATCCCGGAAACTCAGTCAAGATGTTTCCGGGATTTTCTTATATTGTTCTTTCTACAGTTCCCATTCGTAAGTATCATAAACAACGCCTCTTCCTCCAAACCCTTCTTTCTGGTGGATGAGGTTCTCGTTGAGATAAGTACCTTGCTGCTCGGTTGATTTTCCAAAGTCAAAATAGGTAGTATTCCATTGCTTTTGGTTGATTAGCTCATCAAAGAGCAGGTCGAGTGCTCCCTCTTCTTTCCCTTGAGGCGATGCTGCGATGTATTGGGTATGCGTCACTTGCGGGGTGATGTAGATGAGGCTTCCGGCGAGAACGCTGTGGTTTTCATCATCCTTTACCACATACCCCTTGATATTTTCCGGGAATCGTGTCATCAGAAGTTTCAATTCCTCATAGGTGTGAACCGGAGCAGTATGGTATTTGTGCTGGAGATTAGTATTGAGAATGTTCCAGAACTCCCAGATGTCATTCATGTTTGCTTCATGAATAGAAAGGTTGCAGCGGTTGGCCTTATGAATTCCTCTTCTTCTTTGTTCGGAGAAACGCAGTTTATGCGTCAGGGGAATGGTGGTGGAGATTTCTCTTGCCGATAGCCGAGCCTTACATGTTTGCATGATGGCATAGAGGTCTTCCTCCGATGGAATGTTGTGGTAAATCCAAGGTATTGCTTTGTATATGACTTTCTGAAAACCTCTTTCTTTCAGATAGATATTGATAGCATCAAATACCTGACAGGTGATGGCTGCCGTCATTTTGTTGCAGGTAAGCAGTCCGCCGTATGTGAGTCCCTGATGTGAAATAAGGGTTTTATCTACAACTTCATTTGCAGGCAGCAAAGCGCAGAGTTTTCCGTTATAGAAAATCATCAGGGAATGGTCATGAAATCTGTCCTGATGATAATCCATATAGTTTCTGTCAAAAAGAAACGTGCCTTGCCTGGATTTTGCCACGAAGTCATTCCAGTCTTGTTTCTCTTGGGGTGTATATCTTTTGATTTCTATCATTTTATCTTCTGATTTCTATCATTTTGGCTGAAGTTTTTTATTTCCCGGCTTCTCTTTCTTGGATGTAATCGATGAAGTCTTCATATTCATAGAGATAGTCTTCCGGCTCATACAATCTGGAGGCTAAAACCAGACAGACGGCACCTGATGAGAAATCATCAATGGTTCGCCATATTTCCGTATCGAGCAGAAGTCCCTGGTCAGGACGGTTCAGGAAGTAGTCCTTTTTCTCATGTCCATCGTCCAGATGAACGGTAAAGGAGCCACTGGCGGCTATGATGATCTGCTTCAGCTTTTTGTGAGCATGACCTCCGCGGCTTTCTCCTCCCGGCACGTCGTATATCCAGTAGAGGCGTTTGGGCACGAACGGCAGACCCGCATCCTTGTCGGTGCAGGAACAGTAGCCTTCTTCCTCCTTTTTATTTAATTGTATGATTCTTCCTAATTCTTTCATGACTTAATATACTCGCATTTATAGAAAGAACGCATAATCGGCGATATTATTGTTTGCCGTTGATTCTTTGTATCTCTTCAGCTATCAGTTTGGAATAAATATCAGCTCCTGTTGCGTTGAGATGATTGGCATTGTGAAACCATTCTCGGTGCTTTGTGAAGCGTTTGTCGCAGAAATGATTCAGCAATGGAATCTTCTGGGATTTGCAGATTCTTTTCAGGGGAATGAACACCGAGTCGCTCTGGTATGAGAGTTGGGGAGAGGCGGCAAATATCAGTTGGATCTGCTGATGCTTGCAGGTCGTGATGAGTTTTTGCAGGTATTCATATTTCAGCTTGTCATGCTTGTCTTGCGGCAGGTTTTCCGGTATGATGGCCTGGCAACCCTCGTAGGGCACAAATCCCTTTTTGTCTGTACGGTCTTCTGCTCTTGTATCTGCGAGAAGTTTCAGCAGGCGCGAGTTGAAAGGGTAGAACGGAAATAGCATTTTGAAGCGTTCCGTTGCATCCACGTCATGGAAGATAGAGCTGATATGATCGCGCCAATAGTAAGGACGCAGATTGCCGAGATACGTTGTGTTGTCATCTTCCAGCAGGTCGTAGTCTGGTTCCACGTCGTAGATAATGGATTTCACCTTGTTCCTTTCTTCTACCAGTTGCAGCCTGCCATAATTGAAAATGATTCCCATGCGGTCTTCCCCTATATTATAATAAGGTGTAAGATATTGGGGATTATAATGGTGAAGGGCGCGCGATGAACCCATGATCAGATGATCTGCTTTCAACTGGTCATGGATGTATTTCAGTCTTCCACTTTCCCCTTTGGCATGTGATTCCAGAAAGTAAAAGCCTGTGCTGAGGGCTACATAGATGAGTGCCATCAACAGGACGAATACCGATATTTTACCAAAAAACTTTCTCATGACTTTAAAATCTGGCATAAATGAATTGACCCGCATCGAAAACTCCGAAGAGTAGGATGCTTGTAAAGATGAATAGATAGGTGGCCCATCTCACCCATGTCTTTGAATGATAGAACGGATTGCAGGAAGGACGGATTTCGTCTATCAGATCCTTAATGAATACGATGGCGATAAAGACGTAGATAAACTTCTCGCAGATTCCGAAATGCATGTCCTGACTGGTAAATATCTTTTCAATTACTATCCACGCATCTTCTATCGTATTCATGCGGAAGAATATCCACAGGAATGTGATGAGGAAAAACGTAAGGATGATTCTTGCCAACCGGATGCTTCTGTTTTTAATGGAGAAATATCTCGGCTTGAGGGCGGAGGATTCTATGTCGGTGGAAGAGAGATTGGATTCTTTCTTTTTTTGTAAGCCTAATATTTTTTCGATGACCTGAAACAGTCCGTGCAATAGTCCCCAAACGATAAAGGTCCAGTTGGCTCCATGCCAGATTCCGCTTACAGCGAATGTAATGAGGATATTGGCATAGTTCCGTTTTTTCGAGCAATGGCTTCCTCCCAATGGAATGTAGATGTAGTCTCTGAGCCAATGTGTCAGGGTTATGTGCCATCTGTGCCAGAAGTCTGTGATTCCGATGGAGAAGTAGGGGTTGTGGAAATTCTGTTTGAGATTGTAGCCCAATGTGGCTGCTGCGCCTATGGCCATGAGCGAATAGCCGGCGAAGTCTGTATAGAGTTGGATGGAATAGAGAATGGCTGCCATCAGGAGTGATGAACCGCTTTCCTGGAGAAAACCATCAAAAACCGGGTTGATATAGAGCTGCAATCTGTCAGCAATCACTACCTTGAGAAACATTCCCCAAAGTATCATTTTCAATCCTTTTTCTGCCAGTGGACGGTTGAAACCCTGTACCGTGTTCAACTGGGGCATCAGTTGGTCGTATCTGTTGATCGGACCGGCTATCATGGAAGGGAAGAAAGCCATGTAAGTGAGATAGTTCGACAGATTTTGCTCGGCTGGATATTTCTTGCGGTAAACATCGAATACATAGCTCAGAGCCTGGAAGGTGAAGAAGGAAATGCCTAATGGGGCAATGATGGAGAAATGGTTTTCATTCGAGATGAAGCCGAAACTATCCGTGAAGGAACTAAGATTTTCCGAGATGAAGTGCCCGTATTTGAAAATGACAAGCGGAAGAATGGTTGCAATGACTCCTGCACAGATTGTTCCTTTTCCGCAGATAGTTTCTTTCCCGCAGTTCTTCTTGTCCGGGTCTTTCCTCAGGTTCTTTATCAGGTCTTTCTTCAGGTTTTTCTCTAAATCTTTCTCCTGGTCTTTCTCCAGATACTTGTTCTGATTCCTTTCCTGATATTTGGCAAAGAAGTAGGAGATGAGGCTCACGGCGATAAGAGTGAAGGTCATCCATTTGTTGTAATAGATGTAAATGCCGTATGAGGCGAGCAGAAAGAAATATTTGCGATACGGAACAGTAAGATTGTTCCCAACCATGAAAATGATAGGGAACAACCAAATGAATAAAAATGAATTATATACCATCTAATGTTTGTAGGGTTAGATGTGTCTTATTCTTTTAAGAATTATTTCTTCATATAAGGGTCGGTGCCCAAAACGGTCTTTGCCAGGCGCTTTGCCTTGTCGCGAAGCTGATTGAGGTCAGCATCCTTTTCTCCGTAGCAGAGAACGACGCCCATACGGCGGCCTACGTGAGCCTCTGGTTTTCCGAAAATGCGGATACGGGTATGATCTTCCTTCAGCGCATCCATGAAATTGTAGTTGAGCGGCTCGGTGCTTTCTTCCGGTGAGAGAATAACGGCAGAGCATCCGGCGTGCTCCAGGTGAATGCCTGCTATTGGCAAGCCCATCACAGCACGGAAATGGAGTTCAAACTCGCTCAGGTTGGTGGTGTGACCGAGTGTTACCATACCCGTATCGTGTGGACGTGGACTCAACTCAGAGAAAATCACTTCGCCCTGCTTGCTCAGGAAGAATTCTACGCCCCAGAGACCAGCACCAGTCAAAGCCTTGGTCACTTCTGCTGCAATATGCTGGGCTTTCTTCAATGCTTCCTCTGGCAGCTGGAATGGTTGCCAACTCTCGCGGTAGTCGCCACCTTTCTGAATGTGTCCGATAGGAGGGCAGAAGAGGGTAGGACCATCCTTCTGGGTTACAGTAAGGAGTGTGAACTCAGAGTCGAAATCAATGAATTCCTCGATGATGACTTCCTTCACGTCGCCACGACCTTCCTCCATAGCTTCCTTGTAAGCCTCCACGAGTTCGTCGTCATTGTGTACATAGCTCTGTCCATGACCGCTGGAACTCATCAGTGGCTTCACTACACATGGGAAACCGATTTCGTCGGCAGCATTCTTGAACTCCTCGAAGGTCTTAGCATAGAAATACTTGGCTGTGCGCAGACCCAGTTCCTTGGCTGCGAGGTCGCGGATGGCACGGCGGTTCATGGTGTAGTTCACGGCACGGGCAGAAGGTACAATCTGAATGCCCTCTTTCTCGAAGTCGAAGAGACGCTCTGTACGGATAGCTTCAATCTCAGGCACGATGATGTCTGGGTGATGTTTCTCAACCACTGCGGTCAATGCGTTGCCATCGAGCATTGAGAACACTTCTCGCTCGTCAGCAACCTGCATGGCAGGAGCATTGTCATACTTGTCGCAAGCGATGACATACTGTCCAGCACGCTTTGCGGCGATGGTAAATTCTTTGCCCAGTTCGCCTGAGCCCAAAAGCATAATCTTCTTCATTATATTGTGAGTTAAATTTCTTATGAATTGAATTTCTTATGAGTTTTCTTCTGAGTCAGATTCTTATTCTGTTGAATTTCTTCTGAGTCTGAATTTTTATAAGTTGAACTTTTTTCTGATAAACTCTTCGATGAATTTCTCCGTCTCTTCCAGTCCCAGCAGACTGCTGTTGATGCAGAGGTCGTAACTTTCGCTGTGTCCCCATTTCTTGCCGGTATAGTAGCCATAGTAGGAAGCACGTTCTTCCTCATGGTTGGTGATGAATTTGCGGGCAGCGGCACGGTCGATGTTCTTGCGCTTGCAAACGGCCTTGATGCGGTCGTCGATATTGGCGGTGATGAAAATGTTGATCACGTTCTTATAGTCGCGCAGCACATAGTCGGCTGTTCTTCCTACAAATACGCAGTTGCCCTCATCGGCAGCCTTTCTGATGGCGTCGCTCTGAAATTTATACAGACCTTCCTGCGAGAAATCATTGTGATAGAAGTTGCTGTCGCTCAGGAAAGGGAGATGTGTATGGAAGAGTGCTTTGAAAAATCCCTTCTGCTCATCGTTCTGCTCGAAGAATTTCTCTGAGAATCCACTCTCCTTGGCAGCTAAATTGAGAAGCTCACGGTCGTAGCACTTGCAACCGAAGGCTTCTGCCAACTTCTCTGCGATGATATGGCCCCCGCTTCCTATCTGGCGACCTACGTTTATGATGATTTTAGTCATAATTCTCTATTTTATAGTTGATGAATGTATGATGATGCTTTATCCTTCCGTCATTTCCTGCTGCAGCAGATTTTCTCTGTGCATTCTTTTCAGTTTCTTCATATACCATGACATGACGATGGCGGCAATCACGGCGGCAGAGAAATCAGAGATTGGCATACTGTACCAGACGCCTTCTATATCCCAGAACAATGGCAGAAGTCCCAAGAGTGGCAGGAGAATGAGCAACTGTCTTGACAGAGAGAGGAAGATGCTGATCTTTACCTTGCCGATGCACTGGAAGAAGTTGGTGATGACCATCTGGAAACCGATGACTGGGAAGCAGCACATCACGATGCGGATGGCCTTGATGCCTAATTCTATCAGCGCCTTGTCGGTAGTAAACATTCTGGCGCAGTAGTATGGCAGGAACATGGCTATCAGCCAACCGGTCACCATAATGCCCGTAGCCGCAATGATACTGAGGTTTAAAACCCTCATCAGTCGGTCTATTTTCTGAGCTCCGTAGTTGTAGCCGGCGATAGGCTGCATTCCCTGGTTGACGCCGAACACGAACATGATGAATACCATGGCAATACCATTGGCAATGCCGTAAGCACCCACAGAGAGATCGCCTCCGAAACGTACCAGCTGGTTGTTGATGAAGATGACGACGACGCAGGCGCAGACATTCATCAGGAAAGGCGAAATGCCGATGGCGAGAATGTTCTCTACCAGTTTCTTTCTCAGTCTGTAAATACCTTTCTTAAGGTGGAGCAGCTCGTTTTTGTTGCTGAAGAGCTTGAACTGCCAGCACAGTGCCATCAGCTGCGAAAGGATGGTGGCGATGGCGGCTCCCTGTATTCCCCATTTGAAGACGAGGATGAAGAGCGCATCCAATATCACGTTCATCACCACCGTGAAAATGGTGGCGTACATTGCCTGCTTGGGTTTGCTCGCCACTCGGAGCAGGGAGTTCATGCCGAAATACATGTGGCTCACCACATTACCCAACAGGATGATGACCATATAGTCACGTGCATAAACGAGTGTCTGGTCGCTGGCTCCGAAGAATCTCAGGATAGGGTCGAGGAAGAGCAGACAGATGATGCTCAGTCCGATGCCGATGATGAGATTCAGAGAAATTGTGTTACCCAGAATGTTTTGGGCTGTAGCATAATCCTTTTGTCCCAACTTCACGCTGATGGCTGTAGAAGCTCCTACGCCCACGCCGGCTCCGAAAGCGGCAGTGAGGTTCATGAACGGGAAGGTGATGGCCAGACCGGAAATCGCCATCGCTCCCACACCCTGTCCGATGAATACACGGTCCACGATGTTGTAAAGCGAAGATGCGGTCATGGCAATCATGGCAGGCAAGGCATATTGTACCAATAATTTGCCCACCGGTTTGGTGCCCAATTCTAATGTTGCTTGTTTATTTTCCATTGATGTTTTATATACTTTGACTGCAAAAGTACAAAAAATATTCCATACCTTATTATATATATAGGGAAAAACTTATCAATCTTTCAAAAACTTTACTTTTCTTTTGGCATTCTCATTTGAAAACATTACTTTTGCAATTCGTAAACAACAATATTTCTATCGGATGAAATGCTGGTAACAACGATTGGATGATCTGAAATCATCGACTGTAATGTCGGCTTTCATCGACTGCGACACAATGGCCGTAGAACAAAGACTGAACAACAATAGAAACAACATAAACAACAATAGAACAATAAGAAAACCTGATAAAGATGAAAAAGTATTTGATGCTTTATGCATTCCTGATAATGGCTCTTTCTTTGATGGCTCACGAAGATAGGGTTTCTAATTTTGAGCAACTGATGCGACAGACTCATTCTGACCAAGAAATGCGCCTGCCCCGTATCACAGAGACGGATATGGTTTCCTTCCCTGGCGGCAGATGTATGATGTATCGTCTGTATCTTCGTGATAAGGACCTGCAGCATACGCCCTTTTCGGTGAACCGTCCGGAGCAGTTTCTTTCTGCCCGTTCGATAGAGCGCCGCAAGCGTCAGGGACTTCATGTAGATGTCACGGATCTGCCTATCGCTCCTGCTTACCTCGATTCTGTGAACAGGACGGGGATTGAAATCGTGGGACAGAGCAAATGGAACAATACCTTGCTGGTGAAGATTCACAAGGAGAAAGAACTCAACAAGCTCAATTCCCTTTCTTTTATCACTAAGAAGTTGAAGGTATTTTCCTCGCCCGATTCCATCACCGAGCGCAAGCGTTCCAGTTTCCGCAAGGAACTCAATAGCTGGGAATCTGTACCTACCCATTATGGGGCTGCTGCCGAGCAACTGAAATCTTTAGGCGGTCAGCGTATCCATGAGCGGGGATTCTATGGCAACGGAATGATGATAGCCGTTTTCGATGGCGGTTTTATGAATGTGGACAGGATTCCTGCTCTGCACGGGATGAAACTGGCTGGATTGAAGGATTTCGTAGTTCCTAAGTCCAATAATATCTTCGAGGAGATGGAACATGGCACGATGGTGCTCTCCACGATGGCTGCCAATGCTCCCAATCTCTATGTGGGCGTGGCTCCTGAGGCGCAATACGTGCTGGTGCGCTGCGAGGATGAACGTACGGAAAGTCTTGCCGAGGAGGACTACTGGGCTTCTGCTGCCGAGTATGCCGACAGCCTGGGAGTTGACATCATCAATTCCTCTTTGGGTTACCACGACTTTGATGATGTGAATACTAATCACAAATACTGGGAACAGGATGGTGAGACGGCGCTGATTTCCCATACGGCCTCGATGTGTGCTGATAAGGGAATCATCTGCGTAAATTCTGCCGGCAATGACGGTATGGGTGTGTGGAAGAAAATCAATTTCCCTGCCGACGCCAAGGATATCCTTACCGTGGGCAGCATCAACGAGCAGGGCAAGAATGCTGCTTTCAGTGCCGTGGGACCTACTGCCGACGGACGCATCAAACCGGATGTAATGGCGTATGGAAGTCCTACCTCCGTGATTACGGGCAGGGGGTCCATCATCAATGATAACGGCACCTCGTTTTCTTCGCCTCTGATAGCAGGAATGACGGCTTGTCTCTGGCAGGCGCTCCCGCATAAGACGGCCAAGCAGATCATCAAACTGGTGAAGATGGCTGGCAATAACCAGCAGCATCCTGATAACATCTATGGATATGGGGTGCCTGATTTCTGGAAGGCTTACCAGACCGGAAAGGCGATTAAGTAAGTGAAGAGTGAAGAACGAAGAGTGAAGAATTCTATAGCGAAGTATTGTATGGTGAAACATTTATCACTTTTTGAGTTGAATTCGATAGTCAGTGAGATTATCTCGATGTCATTGCCCGACAGTTATTGGGTAGAAGCAGAACTTTCCGAGGCCCGTGAGGCTTACGGAGGACATTGCTATATGGAACTCATCGAGAAGGATGAACGCTCCAATACGCCCATAGCCAAGGCACACGCTTCCTGCTGGCGAAACAGATGGATGCTTATCAAGCCACATTTCGAACGGGTGACCGGACAGAGAATTCATGCCGGGATGAAGGTGCTGCTCAAAGTGCATGCGCAGTTTCATGAAAACTACGGCTTCTCATGGATTGTGGATGATATTGACCCTAACTATACCTTGGGCGATATGGCGAGAAAGCGGCAGGAGATTATCCAGACCTTGAAGGAGGAAGGAGTCTTCGAACTTCAGAAAGAGCTGAAACTCCCGATGTTCTGTCAGCGCATCGCCGTTATTTCCAGTGCTTCGGCAGCCGGATATGGAGACTTCTGCAACCAGTTGGCTGATAATGGATATGGATTGCAGTTTGTCACATCCCTCTTTCCTGCCACGATGCAGGGCGAGGGAGTAGAGCAGAGCGTCATTGCTGCCCTCAATCAGATCAATGCTGAGTGGGAACAGTGGGACTGCGTGGTCATCATCCGAGGTGGAGGTGCAACCAGCGATCTGTCGGGTTTCGATACTTTAGCCTTGGCAGAGAATGTGGCCAATTTCCCATTGCCTATCATCACGGGTATCGGACATGAACGGGATGAAAGCGTGCTCGATATGATTTCCTTCCGCCGTGTGAAGACCCCTACGGCTGCAGCTGCTTTCCTCATCGACCATCTTACGGAAGTGTATGTTCGCGTGATGGATGCTCAGGAAACCATCGTGCAGAATGTGAAGCACAGACTGCAGGTGGAGCGGATGAGGCTCGAAAGATTGAGCAGCGGAATTCCTGTGCAGTTCTCATTGGTCAAGACCAAACAGGGCGCAAGGCTCGACCGACTGATGGCTCGCCTTTCCTCTCATGTACAGGAAAAACTGTCGCGAGCGCAGCGTCATCTCGAAATCCTTTCGCAGAATGTGCAGCCGATAGCTGAAAGAAAACTGCTCAATGAAAGTCACAGACTGCAGATGCTCGCCCAACGCATGAAGGCGCAAGACCCGGAATTGCTGCTCAAGCGCGGCTATAGTATTACCCTGAAAGACGGGAAAAGCGTGCGCTCGGCTGGGCAGTTGAAGGAAGGAGACATCATAGAAACAAGGTTTGCTGATGGGGCTGTCAAGTCGGAAGTATCGAAAAACTAACTAGAATAAAAGCATAATAATCAGATAAAGCGTATGGCAAAAGAAGAAATCAAATACGAGCAGGCTGTTAGAGAGCTTGAAGAAATCGTAGAGAAAATGGAGAATGATGAACTGGATATTGACCAGCTCTCAGAGCAGTTGAAGCGTGCCAAGCTGCTGGTAAAGCTTTGCAAGGACAAACTAACCAAGGCCGACGAAGAAATCAAGAAACTGCTGAACGAAGAATCATAAAAAAAATCTTCAAAAGTGAAAGGAAATTGGAAGAAGGAATAAATGCGTTGCGTAAGAACATACATAAATCTATGTAAATACGCATTTTGCGTAAGAAAAAACGAATATAAATAACGTTTTTGCTAAATATTAGGCGAAAAAGTTGCAGATTAACGGAATATTTTGTAATTTTGCGGCTAAATATTAGTAGAACATTTAAAAATAAGATGTTATGAAAGACTTGGATTGGTCTAATTTGTCATTCGGCTATCGCCAGACTGACTACAATGTTCGCTGTTACTATCGCGACGGCAAATGGGGCGAAATAGAAGTTTGCTCTGATGAGTATTTGAAATTGCACATGGCTGCAACCTGTCTGCACTATGGTCAGGAGGCATTCGAGGGCTTGAAGGCTTATCGTTGCCCAGACGGTAAGGTGCGCGTGTTCCGTATGGACGAGAACGCTAAGCGCTTGCAGAGCACATGTCGCGGCATTCTGATGCCAGAGGTGCCTACAGAAATGTTCGAGGAAATGGTGAAGAAGGTGGTTCGCCTCAACCAGGAGTGGATTCCTACCTACGAGAGTGGTGCTACGCTCTATATCCGTCCGCTGCTCATCGGTACAAGTGCTCAGGTGGGTGTTCATCCTTCTAAGGAGTATTGCTTCCTTATCTTCGTAACTCCAGTAGGTCCATACTTCAAGGGTGGATTCTCTACCAACCCATACGTCATCATCCGTGATTTCGACCGCTCTGCTCCTCTCGGAACAGGTATCTATAAGGTGGGTGGAAACTATGCTGCTTCTCTCAGAGCCAACAATATCGCTCACGAGAAGGGTTATGCATGCGAGTTCTATCTCGACGCCAAGGAGAAGAAATACATGGATGAGTGTGGTGCTGCCAACTTCTTCGGAATCAAGAACAATACATACGTTACTCCTAAGAGTACATCTATCCTCCCATCTATCACCAACAAGAGCTTGATGCAGTTGGCTGAGGACCTCGGTATGAAGGTTGAGCGCCGTCAGATTCCTGAGGATGAGCTGGATACTTTCGAGGAGGCTGGTGCATGCGGTACTGCTGCCGTAATCAGTCCTATCAGCTACATTGACGACTTGGATACAGGCAAGCGCTACAACTTCGGTGAGAAGCCAGGTCCTATCTCCAAGCATCTGTATGATACCCTCCGTGGCATCCAGTATGGTACCATCGAGGATAAGCACGGCTGGACTACTGTCGTTATTGAGTAAATTTTTTAAGAGAGAGATAATTGGAAAGTGCACTCTTGGTCAGTGATGGCTTGGGAGTGCATTTTTTTTGTTTTAAACTCTCTGCTGTATAAAATTCACGCAATAATCTGAAAAAGCCAAAGACTGACAAGCTTTTCCCTGTAGAAAATCCTTTGGAAAAATAAGGAATAGAAAGTTAACAGTCAACAGTTAACAGTTAGATTTTTTCTACTTGCCACTTTTACACCTTATTATAATATAATATATATATATACTTTTTTTGATAGAAGGGGGTGGGGGTATGCAAAATAGAACTGTTAACTGTTGACTGTTGACAGCCTTTATTAAGACTAGCGAGCCATCTATACGACCAACAAGCTCGGTCGTAATAGATGGCTCGAATTGTGTTTAAATAGAGCTTAAAAGCCTGTTATCTTTTCTCATTTATCTGACTGGAATCACGTAATATTCTCTGTCCACATCAAAGTCGAGTATCCACTGGTCGAGGATAATATGATCATCCAAAGCCTTGATTTCTACCACATGATTTCCCTTTTTGAGTGTGGTAAAGAAGCTTTTTCGGGTCTGTCCGCGCCAAATATCCATCTTCCAGTTGGTGTGATTATACGCATCTTTGAGCGAAATCGTAATGGGTTCCTGATCGTCTATCATGACGCTGATGCGCATATCTCCCTTCTGATTGGTATAGTCTGGAATCGCTCCTATGGTGAAACGTGCATCGCCTTCCATGTCTGTATTCACCACATATTTAAGGATGGCACCTTTGTTCATGGAGACGGCTTGCGTACTGTGCCCCGTGAAAGGCAATAGCTGGATGTTGCTCTGCGTGGCAGAAGTCCACTGGTAGGCATTCTTCGCTATCACATCCTTGATGATCGCATAGCTGAGCGGCTTCAGGTCTTCCGATCTGTCGAAAGCATCCTGCAGACTTTTCCTGATTTCTGCAGCCGACATCGTGCCTGGAAGTACTGGAGGCTGGGTAGAAGGGTCGATAGCTTTCAGTTTCTGATAGGCAGTAAGACTCAGCGCTGCGGCAGCCTTGGCTTCATCATCCTTGCTGAAAAGTCCCGGACGGGCAATGTGGCGTGCTTCTTGTGCCTCCAATTCTTTCTCGGCTGTGAGGGCTGCCATGAGGATAGGATTGAGTATCATGTTGCGGAATCCTTGCTGCTGATAGGCCGTGAGGGTGTTTCCTACGTTGGTTGCCTTGGTCTTCAGCAGGTCGTAATCATACAGATATCGCTCCAGTTCGTTGCCGAATTCGCCCGAATGGAATTCGTATTCGCCGAAAGGCATGGTCATGTATCCGGTAGGACGGATGTTGGTGAGCCGGTAGTATTCCTTCATGAGCGGCATCAGTTTTCTTCCCATAGCAGCGCCGAAGAGCCTGCTGAGCCATTGCTCATAGTGCTTCTCCAGGTTGGCTGTGGTGGCTGCATTCCTGTTCCAAGCCTGCTCCATGAAAAGGGAGAGCTGGTAGGCACCTGTCTGGGGATTGTTGACATCGGCTATCCAGGCTTCGTCTTCATGGCTGCGGGAACTGTGCGACTTGTGAGTCTTGCCTTTGCGGGAACCGTTGTCCTGACTGTCTGCACCGAGTTCGTTGAGCATCAGAGCTGGCGAGAGGTCAGAAAATGACAGTTGGTTGTCTTCCCAAATCAGCTTGGTGAGTTCCAGACTTTTCTTATGTTTCTTGTTGTGTTTCTTGCCGATAATGGTTTCAGTCACCTTTCCGTTCTCTGCCACGAGAATGTCGAAACTGTCAGTTACCTGTTTGTCGATGTTCATCCCATGCTTGTTGTTCATCTCATGTTTTCCTGAAGTTTCCCCATGCTTGTCGCCTTCCCATAGCGTATTGGCTCTCAGGCGGAGCATCAGTCGGCAGAGACGGCTCAGGTTCTTTCTGCCCATCCATGCATGGTTGTTGAGCATGAGTCCGCGGTAGGTTGTGGCTGGAACCTGCAGGGATTCAAATCCTGCGGCAAGGGAGAGAGTCTTCTTCTGCAATGGAGCCACATGATAATAGTTGGTCCAGGGTGAAACGCCAGCCAGACTGGAGAGTTCCATGATGCCGTAGGCTGTTCCTCTGGCGTTGCTTCCCACGACGATGATCTTGCCCTGACGGGTACCAATCCAGAATGCATCTTTCTGGGTGATGAACTGGTGAAGCGGAACTCCAAGCTTCTCGATGGAAGAAAACTCCTTGTTGGAAAGCAGGTCGAGCTGGTAAATCTGAATGTTGGCATTTGATTTCTCTTTTGCCGGATAACCCAAGATGGCCTTCATGTCGTCTGAGAACATATTGAGGGCTATCTTGACAACTGGAGAAACATTGGCGTTCTTGCTGTAGTAAACCTTGCCGTAAACATCGTTCCAATAAATCGTGGAAGGAGCTGGAGCGGCTGGTTCTTTTCTCTTGCTGGTTGCCAGTACTGAAATGCCGCCAAGGGCGACAAAAGCAGCAGACAACAAAATCTTCTTAATGTTTATCATTGTTTTAATTGATATTTCTTGCATTGGTATACACATTTCTGCAAAGATACATAAAAGTGTTTAATATCTGAAATTATTTAGTTTTTATTTGCTTATTACATATTTTATTGGTAATTTTGCACAAAAACAAATACATAATTATAATGACATTATATCCTAAGTTGATAGAAGAGGCTCTTGCTACTGTGATTTATCCTGGTACCAAGAAGAACCTCATCGAGAGTGAGATGTTGGCAGATACGCCAAGTATCAATGGTATGAAGGTGAAGGTAGTCTTGCTTTTTCCTCGTGATACAGATCCTTTCCTCAAGAGTACGGTGAAGGCTGCTGAGGCTGCCATCCATTATCATATTTCTCCGGATGTGGAGGTGGAGATTGTTACTGAATATAAGTCTGCTCCGCGTCCTGAAGTAGGCAAATTGCTGCCTCAGGTGAAGAATGTGATTGCCGTTAGTTCTGGTAAGGGTGGTGTTGGTAAGAGTACGGTTTCTGCCAATCTCGCCATAGCTTTGGCTAAGCTCGGCTATAAGGTGGGCTTGCTTGATACGGATATCTTCGGTCCTTCTATGCCTAAGATGTTCGGTGTAGAGGAGGAGCGTCCTTATTCTGTTCACAAGGATGGCAGAGATCTCATCGAACCTATCGAGAAATATGGTGTTAAGCTGCTCAGTATCGGTTTCTTCGTGAGCCCTACTACTGCTACGTTGTGGCGTGGCGGAATGGCTTGTTCTGCCTTGAAGCAGTTGATAGGTGATGCTGACTGGGGCGAACTGGATTATTTCATCCTCGACACGCCTCCTGGCACCAGCGATATTCATCTTACCCTGCTTCAGACTCTTGCCATTACGGGTGCGGTTATCGTAAGTACTCCTCAGCAGGTGGCTCTGGCTGATGCTCGCAAGGGTATTGACATGTATCAGAACGACAAGGTGAACGTGCCTATCCTCGGTCTTATCGAGAATATGGCTTATTTCACTCCTGCTGAGTTGCCAGAGAACAAGTATTATATCTTCGGTAAGGAGGGCTGCAAGAATCTCGCTAAGGAGATGAATGTGCCTTTGCTCGCTCAGATTCCTATCGTTCAGAGCATCTGCGAGGGTGGTGATGATGGTGCGCCTGCAGCAACCAAGGTTGATTCTGTTACTGGTCAGGCTTTCCTGAGTCTTGCCCAGAGTATCGTGACGGTGGTTAATCGTAGAAATGCCGAGAAGGCTCCTACCAAGATTGTTAGTACACATAAGTAATTTGCCGTAAAAAACGTACGAATAAGCCGTTACGAAAAAGATGTTATGAATAAGTTGTTATGAATTATTCGTGTTCGCATTTATAATAAAAGAAAAGAGGGGGCGTCATGGACTTATGCACACCCTCTTTTTTTTCTTTCTTTTTTTTCAGAGCCTGAGGATAGTTCTTATTTTAGAAATGTCAACAGTCAACAGTTAACAGTTAGATTTTCGATGGTTGTATCGTCAATCCGCAACTTTTACCTCTTGATTTTTGATGAGCTCTTCTGTCTCATCCTCTTCTTCGGCAACTTCGGCAGGGAGGTTTGCCTTGATTCTTGCAGAGCGCAACTGCTGCCTGAATACCTGGCAGGTGGCAAGGAAATAGATGCCCGCCTGTAACCATAATGCTCTGAATTCAGGAAGAATGTCTGACAGACTTGCGCCCATGCTGCTGATTCTCAGAAATCCTCGGATGCCGAATGTGGATGGGAAGACCCAGGCGAAACCCTGCCAGAAAGCTGGAATATTACTCTGAGGCCATGAAATACCCGTCATGAAAAGCAGAGGCACGGAGGTGAATACTACCAGAAGCATCACATTCTCACGATATCTTACCAGACACGAGAGCATCAGTCCAAAGAAAACACACGACAGAATGTAAGGTAGGAGGAAACCTAAAATCGTGGTCCACGTAACCATGCTTACAAAGCCAAACATCTTCGGAACTACCAATGTGAGATACATACCCAATACGGCATAAACCATGAAATAAACCAGCGCCTTACCAAATACGATTCGGAAAATACCGCCATAATGCTTGCTGATAGGAATCAGTTCGCGATTTCTGTTCAATTCTCTCGAAGTACCTGCCGCCATTCCGATGCCTAACAACATGGTTTGCTGCAGGATGAGTACCAGCACACCCGGCAGAATGGCATTTCCATAACCCACGGTGGTGTTGAATATCGGAACTTCATCAAAAGCCAATGGTTCGGTAGTGATTTCGTCGTCTCTATCCGTAAATCCGCCACTTTTCGAAATCTGAATGCCAGAATTGATGTGGCTTGCTACGGCTTGGGCAGTCTGATAAATCGCCTTGTAGGTGAGCATCAGACTCATGTCGCAATAGACTTCCACATGCGCCTGTTCGCCGCGGTTCAACTTCGTGTCAAAGTCGGCAGGAATATAGACAATGCCGTGTACCGCCTGCTTCTGTACCAGTTGCTTCGCCTCATCGAGACTGTTGCAATAGTAAGTGGCTTTGGTGTCTGGCGCAGCATCGTAATCGCGGATAAACTCACGGGAGGTATGGGTGTGGCTCAAATCCACAATAGCCGTATCCACTTCTCTCACCACCTCGTTGTTGTAAATCCACGAGTAGAGAAGCGGATAGCCTAATGGAACCAGGACGCAGAAGATGAGTACACCTTCGTCGCGGAAGACATTGCGCATTTCCGTTTTCCAGATGTAGCACATATCCCAGATGCCATTGATGATCTTATATAATAAACTACTTTTTAACATTGAATATTGGACTTTTAACATTGAACTTTATGATTAGTAAAGCCGTTGAATTCTTCACTCTTCACTTCCCGTTCTTCACTCTCCTACGGCAAGTACTTGTAAACCAGCATTGCCTTCTTGATGTTCCAGATGGTAAGGATAGGCAGGGCACAGAAGAGAACGAGGGCGCTCCAGTGGAGTATTGCATCGCTCATCGGGAACCCATTGAAGATGTTCATCTGGTAAATCATATAGTAGTGGCGCATCGGAAAGAGTTGTCCGATAGCCTCGATTGGTGAATCCATGGCAAAGAGTGGGTAGGTGGCTCCGCAGATGGAGAAACTTACCACGCCCCAAAGTGAGCAAATGCTCATCGACATGCGCAGGGATGGCATCAGACCGAAGGCAAAAATGCCAAAGCACTGGCAGGATAATACACTCAGAATGCCTAACAAAATGATAGGCGCTGCGCCACCCGGATGAGGAAATCCCAATACATAATAGATGTAGAACTCGAATAGCAGGAAGATGCTCAGGAAGATGAGTGTCTGGGGCAGCAGCTTACCCGCGATGGCGAGATAAGGATTGTTGCCTGACATTCGCATCCAGTCTCTGGCCCTGTTGAACTTCAGTTCCGTACCTATAGAATAAGGTGTAATCAGGAAAATGAAAAGCATGATGAGTCCCGGAACCATCACGGTAGAGAGATAGTAATTGTAATTGGCGTATGGATTGCCAATCATGTGCAAATCTACGGCGATAGGTTGCAGGAAGGTCATAATCTCGTCGTTCGTCTTGCCTAATGCTGAAAGCTTGGCCATTCCTGCAGCGGCTCCTCCTAAAGTGGAGATGGTCTTCAGATCGCGGAAGAGTAGGGAACCGGCAGCTAGAGATACACTACTGTAGTAGAAGGAAATCTTAGGTTGGCGGGAAGCCATCAGACCGGCCTCCGTGCCGCTTGGGATGAGCAGAAAGGCGTAGATTTCGTTCTTCTGTATCGCATGTCTTGCTTCAGCGATGTTCTCGTAATGAGACACAACCTTCGTGGTCTGGAATGCATCGAGCTTGTGCACCAGCTGGCGGGATGTGGCAGAATGGTCCTGATCTACAATGCCCACAGGCATATCGGTAGGCACGCCATCCTTCATCAGGGTGGTGAAGAAAATCACCACTGCGATGGGGAAGATGATCATGCAGAAGAAATAGATAGGGTTCTTCCACATGATGCCGCATTCTCTGAGGGCAATATGATATAATTTCTTAAACATAGAACTTTAAAAGTTGAACTTTGAACTTAACGAATAGCCTGAATTTATGTTATAAAACAATTGAATTCTTCACTCTTCGTTCTTCACTCTTCACTTTTTTCTCTTCACTTTTTAATGATCAAAGACATTCCTGGACGCAGACCTTCCAACTTGGTGATAGGGCGAGCCTTTACCTCAAAAGTCTTGCGGTCGTAATCGCCATTATCCTTGGTTGCCTTCCATGTAGCGTAAGAGCCCTGGTCTTTCAGATAATATACCTTCATCTTGATGTCCTTGTTGAAAGCAGGAACGAATGCTGTGAATTCTGCACCCTTGTTGAGACCAGCCAGACGGTCTTCACGTACATTGAATGTGCCCCACATATCGTTCATGATGGAGATGCTCATGATAGGAGAGCCCAAGCCTACCAGTTCGCCTACCTTAGGATAGACAGAACTAACTTCGCCTTCTACCTGTGCCACCTGAATGGTTTCCTTGAGCAAGTTCTTGACTACATCCACTGCACTTTTAGAAGCTTTGGTATTGCTGGCAGCCACTCTCTTCTCTTGCTCTCTGGCACCATTCTTGGCCATTTCGTATTGGCTTTTGGCAGCCTGCACCTGAGCTTCTGTGGCCTTATAGGCAGCAAAAGCTTCATCGCGCTTCTGACCGCTCATCACTCCCTCATCGAAGAGATTCTGGATGCGGGTGTAGGTTTTCTTAGCTATTTCTGCAGCTGCCATCGCCTGCTGGTAGAGCTGATAAGCGCCCTGTACCTGTTCCTTGCGGGCACCGGCATCCGTTAAATCCTGCAGAGCCATGGTAGCTTCATTGGTAGCCTGGAGCATTTTTTCCTGAGATTTTACCTCTGGTACTTCGAGAATGGCGAGCGTATCGCCTACATGCACGTAGTCGCCTTCCTTGACACGAATCTCTACGATACGGCCTGGCAACTTGCAGGAAACTCTATACTCTGAAACCTCGATTTCTCCCTGAATCGTTTCGTCATCGTGCTCTAAAGTGAAGAAACCGATGACGCCTACGATGATGACTACAGCAGTAAAACCGATTACTGCCAATAGTATGTTATTGTGTTGTGACTTCTTAGACATAATCTTTATTCCTTATATTTAATAATGTGTAGAATCCTATTTCTTGTTTGATATTTTATCTGAATCCCAATTTTCAGAATCCCTTTTCAATTGAATCCCAATTTTCAGAATCCCTTTTCAATTGAATCCCAATATTCAGAGTTCTTTTTCCAATCGAATCTCAATTTTCAGAATCCCTTTTTTCAATCGAATCTCAATATGTTGTCAACAGAGTTAACAGTTAACAGTTCATTTTTGGATGGTCCAAACTGTTTATCCCCTGTTTATTGTAAAATACCCAATGCCTTGTTCAAGCCGATTTGGGTAAGTTTTACATCAATTTCAGCATCGATTTTCTGACTTTGGGCTTTCTGCCAGGCTGTCTGTGCAGTCATAACATCCGTAATATCCATCACTCCTTCCTTGAATCCTAAGTTAGCGCATCTCAGATTCTCTTCAGCACTCTTGATGTTCTTTTGTGCCATATTGAGCTTCTTTTCAGCTTCCTTTACCTTGAATTGACTTTGGGTGATTTGAAGATGGATTTTTTCGCTCGTATCATCCAAATTCATTTGAGCAATTTGGGAGGTTGCTTTTGCAGCACGTACTTTATAGGTGCCGTCAAACCAGTTCCATACCGGTACTTGTACGAGGACGCCTACATTCCATACTCCTGAAAATTTCTTCTGAAAACCGTTGAAAACGTTAGGATTGGAAATCGTATAACCGCCAGTCAAAGCTACATGTGGCAAATAAGCAGCACGTATCAATTTCACACTTTCTTTGGAAAGGTCAATCGCATTCTGAAGCATCTTCAACTCTGGACGGGTACTCTTGGCTGAATCGGATGCAGCCGCTTCTTGCTGATGAATATCTATCGCCTGACCGGAAAGGGCAAGTGATTCTTTTTCTTCGTCAGCCAACTGAATGTCCTGATTCATCGGAATACCGCAGAGCTGACAGAGCAGCATCTTGGAGAGGGTCAGACCATCTTCTACCTGCATAATCTGCATATCCGCTTCGTTTACCTTCACATCGACTTTGAGACCGTCTGCCTTTGTAGCTACACCCTGCTTGATCATTTTATGCACATCATCATCCAGTTTCTTGACTAAATCTCTATAGCTGGTGGCAAGTTTCTGCTTCTGTCTCAAAGAAACAACCATCCAGTATGCCTGGTCGATATTGTAAAGCGTATTTTGCGTCTGCATGTCAATATCGTTTGCAGCCATTTGCTCGCCAATGTCAGCTATCTTGTTGGCTGCAATGATGGCTCCTCCCATATAAATAGGTTGACGGAGCATGATGCTACCGGCCCAGATATTTCGGGTATCCGTGCGGAAGGCATCTACTAGATTTTGACCAGCTCCATTAAGCTTTTCTGTTACTCCCGGCAACTTGCTTCCGAGAGCCTGACCAATCTGCTGGGCAGCCTCCTGAGAGATAAGTCCCTGACTGACAAGCTCGCCCATCATGGTGCTCAGGTTGTTGGTGACCCCAGCTCCTAAGTTGGATCCGATATTGCTGATGGCACTTTTCTGGTTACTGTTGAGAAGGGAAATCTCACGGTTGAACCATTCGTATCCGCCCAGTGCATCTACTTTGGGGAGATACTTGGTTCTTGCAGATTTCTTCAGGTTGTAAGCGATATCCTTCTTGAGTCTTGACGCATTGATTTGCTTATTATTGCGCAATGCCATGGCTCTGCAACTGTCAAGGCTCAATACATTTTGAGCCTTCATAGGGAGCATTGCGGCAAATAACAGGCAAAAAGTTACAATCTTTTTCATTACACAAAAACTATATGAGTTATATTATTTTTGTGCAAAATTATGGATAATTTCTTAAAAATCAAAGGTTTTTTGTATTATCAATTCTTAATAATTGAAAATTATCTATATTTGTGGAAAAATGGAACATCTAAGATTGATGAACGATTATATTATAACGAATATAACGATGGGTTACTTTTAAAAAAGGACCTTCTAAGGAGGGGTACCTCAAAACGCTAATATTAAAAAAATAATAGCATAAAAAGAGCCTCTCAGAATAAAGTCTATACCAAACTAATTCTATTCAAGGCTCTTCTCTGCTATCTAACTTTCTGATTGTTAGTGCTCTTACTTTCTTTAATGATTTCAACTATCAGAAGATTTTAACTATCTGATAGATATGACTCTTAAAATTCATATTCGTTTTCGCCCGCCCATTCTGGATCAAAAATAAAGTCGATGTCAATGTCGCCTGTCCCGCCTGATAAGCCAGTAAACAACTTGCCGCTATATTTTGTTATATAGTTTTTGAGGATGGGAACATCCGAAAATGTTGTTGTCGCTATTGTAAAATCATTTTTGTCTAAGATGTCGATGGTAACGGTCAATTTCTTATCTCCTTCGTGAGGAAAGGTATAAACTTCATAAACCTGCTGGTTTTTCACCAGATCTAAAATCTCAGTCTGTTTACTGTTCACACATCCGTAACCGGTTTTAGCATTCAAAGTACTACTGCCTCCTGTGTAATAAAATTTAATTTTCTTAGCTTGCTCTGGAATCTCATCTTTGATGGCTAAGCGAAACATACCAACTGCTCTTTTAAGCGTGATGCTTTCTGTGGTTTTTTCTCCATCGGTGACGTCAAGAATTCCATAATAATAAAAAGTATCTGTTACTTTATTGCTTGTGAAAGTAATCTTTTCAGGAGAAGAAATCGTTGTGCCGGAGCCATTGTGACCGATGGCAACAACTTCGTAAGTTCCTGCTGCCAAACTGAGATGGATGGCTCCAAAATCGGAATCGTCTGACGTTTGACTGATGATTCCCGCTTTTGCATCGTCCTTGAAAAATCCAAAACATACCTTCTTGCATGCTTTCTTTACTTGGTTTTTTGAACTTAAGTCAAGGGTAACATTGTTTTCTCTAGGAATTGGTTTGCTACTTTCTTCCTCTGGGGTAAACTTTTCGCATGAGCACATCATCATGGTGATGGCTAACATCGCATTAAATAGGGTCGTTTTCATATTTGTCTATCTTTAAAGAGTTTTCTTATTTGTCTATATCTTTTTGAGAAATTTCTTGTTTATTATATCTTTCAAGAACTTTCTTTTATCTATGTCTTTAGAAAGTTTTCTTTATTGTCTATATTTTGAAAGAGATTCTTGATTGAAAATGATAAATCTCATTTCACTCCTCTTCTTCAATGATTGTAATACTTCTATTTGTTATAGATTTTGATTTCTCTTTGCAAAGGTATGTTTTTTTATCGGTAACTCCAAAGAAATCATGTGTTTTTTTGCTTTTTCTTTCAAAAAATGCCTATCTTTGCACACCGAAATAGATGTATAATATGTATAAAGGATAAAATATGGACAAGAATTCAAAAATCAAAGCTTTATTTTTTGATATAGATGGTACTTTGGTAAGTTTTCAAACACATCGCATCCCTCAAAGTACTGTTGAAGCGCTGGAAAAAGCGAAGCAAAATGGTGTCAAAATATATATATCTACAGGTCGCCCTATCATACTTATTACAAATCTGGGACAGATAGAACATCTGATAGATGGCTATATAACGACTAATGGTGCGCGATGTTTTGTGGAAAATCATACTGTTTGCCAGTGTCCGATTCTTCGTTCTGATGTGCAGAAAGTGATTGAAGCGGCTGATCGCGATGATTATCCTGTCATAGTAGTAGGAGAGAAGCAGTTGGCTATTCATCATTTAACCCCTATTGTCGAAAAAATATTTGTGGAAGGATTAGGGGTTGATTCCCTTGATTTCCAAACGAATATTGACGATTTGAAAGATGAGGATATCTTGCAACTTACTCCATTCTGTAGTGTTGAACAAGAGAGTGAGTTGATGCTGTCATTGGAAAATTGTACTTCCGGAAGATGGCATCCTGCTTTTACCGATATTACTGCTGCTCAAGCTGATAAAGGTAAAGGGTTACAGGCAATGGCTGATTATCTGGGCTTGAACATAGATGAAACCATGGCTTTCGGCGATGGCGGCAATGATATTTCCATCATAAAAAAGGCTGGTATCGGTGTTGCGATGGGAAATGCTGGTGATAATCTTAAAGAAGTCGCAGACTATATTACGACCTCTGTTGATGAGGATGGGGTAAAGAATGCTCTTGCTCATTTTGGTGTTATTTGATGCGATTCCTTCCATTTGATGTATGCATGCGGATGCGAGCCTGTGCAGGCGCACAAGTGCGTATGTATATAATGAGGTGAAATTGTAGAATTAAGAGTGTGACATGTAATCAAATGTTAAAATTGTACTGTTTTTGAAACTTTTTCCTCGAAATATTTGGTGGAATGGAAAATAGTTTGTACTTTTGCACTCGCTTTTGAGAAATACACTTTCTCTTAGCAACAAAAGAAAGA
>ERZ1031845.36-NODE-36-length-47928-cov-9.494747_pt1 | contig 47928 bp, 46 predicted proteins | sample MGYA00518169_ERZ1031845 | MGnify/ENA primary metagenome ERZ1031845 (study PRJEB33719, sample SAMN04261265) | wastewater metagenome | biome: rural village; feature: human; material: feces | host: Homo sapiens | place: El Salvador | collected 2014-01-14 ...
CATATAAGTCATCCTGGTGAAACACAGAAAGTCGAATTATCATTTACCAAAGATGTTTGGAAAAACAATCGTTTAAATAATATGACTACTAATAAAATTGAAAAAGTTTCCGGACAGATGATGCAAGAAGATTTCCCTAACACTGCTTCAAACTACAAAATATTCAAAGACTCTAATGGAAAAGAGTATTACAGCTGCATAGATTGGACGCAAGGAACAGGTCTACCAATACGAGGCACAGCGCGGGAGGAACATATCGACTACATTCCAAACACGACTGTGCAACTGGCAATAATGACACACATAGATAGTGTTGGTGGATAGATGTTATCCCTCAAGGCAAAACATTTATGGAACAAATTAATCAATGATATGTTCGATGCCGAGCTTTTAATCATGTTCCTCATGTCCCCGTCATGTTCCTCATGTTCCTTGTGAAAACATTTTGGTATTAGTCAATCTTACTTGTCGCTATGTATTTTATGTGTTTTGATTTGCTATTTGCTGTCGTTTTCAAGGCACCGGATTCTAGCAATGGTTTTAATACATTAGACATAAAATGGCTTCGACTCTTATATCCTATGTGAGCCTGAATTTCCTCCCTAGAGTGAGCGACGCCATTACAGAAGACCAATATCGCTTCATCATACTTGCCATTGATTATCACACTATTATTCTTTTCACCCAAAATATTGTATAGGGTTATTAGGAAACAATCGTGTTGAACATTCAGCTGAGGTTCCTTGAACTTCAGCTTTTTGTATACGCTGTATGTCTTCTTAAGGCCGCTTCCGCTCCTTTCCATTAAACCAACCATCTCGAAGCAACGGCATATAGTCTTATTCCTCCTAATAGATGGTATCGAATCTAGGTTGTATTCATCGGGCTTTTTCACCTATTCCTTCCATCGTGTATACATACCATCAACCTATCCCCCATTTCGATACTAGGTAGGTTGGGTGTTCATTTTTGAAGTCGACCTATTTCCCCATATGAGTAAAGCCCTGTTTTTTACCGGTTTACCGCCAATTAGCTCATTTTTGCAATAAAAAAGAGGATTTCCCACTTTTTTGAAAAGTAGGAAATCCGTCAAATTTTATCAATTTTTGGCCTTTTTCACCCGCTTTTATGACTTGGCAACACTACCGTCTCAACATGCGTAGATTGGATGCAAGGAACAGGTCTACCTACAGGGTAGGTTAGGGAAGGAACATGTCTACTGAATGCATTTTTCAACAGGTCTACAGGAAATTAAAGACAACATCCCTAGTAGTTGGGAACTAATGGGATTGAGTCGCCAAAAAATTGTTTAATTTCCTGATGCCCAAATTTTCCATTTCCGACATAGTGGACGGACTTGACCTGATTCATGTACCTCTGAATCGTTCTTGACGATACACCGAAGTACTCGGCAATTTTCTTTCCTTGTGATTCTTTAGTTGCTTTTTATGAGCTTTTTGAGCTCTTCTTCGCTGAAGGAAGGATAAGGGCCAAACGGCTCTTACGCCAACGAGGATTTATCCAAGATGACTATTTGACGATTTTTCAGCTCCCCTGCTTTTTGGATCCTTTCTTCTCAACGATTCCTTTGTCCTGAAGCGATGCGACGATTCTCGAAACGGTCCTTCTGGATATTCCCATCCTGTCGCCGGCGTCAGACAACGATATGCTCGGATTGGAAAGAAGGATGCCAAGCAAAGTAAGCTCATTGTTCATCATATTATCGTTTTTTAATGTGCTATTTAATGTGCCATTTAATGTGCCATGGTTCTTCATGACCTTTTTGTTGAAGGGGATGGTTACCTGGATGAATCCGTCCTGGATATCAAAGGCTTCCTTGCCATAGGCTGAGATGATCTTGACGGTGCCATGGCCGGTTTTCTCCGTGATCTCCAGGTCCTGGAAGACTCTCATCAGAGAGAGGTTCCTTGGGACGCTGATTCCCTGAAGGAACCTTTCCTTCGTCTGGGAATACGGCATTCCGCCATAAGATAAAATCTCAAGCCTGTCGTCGAACATGCAGAAAAGAGGTTCGCTGATGTTCCAGTCGTTGTGAACGAAGGCGTTGATGATTGCCTCATCGACCGCATCCATGTCATAGAGGTAGGTCTCTTTCCTAGGTCTTACTGTTGTATCGACCATGCAGACGTTTTCGGCTTGGAGCCTCGTCTTCAAGGCAAAATAGGAGTTGATGACTGATTGCCTTCCGAAGTCATTTCTCTCAGACATGGAAGTTTTGTCCTTCCCCATATGTTCCCAACCAAACCAAGCCATAAAGTTGGTAATAAATCAATTTTGGTTGGTAATAAAGTTGGTAATAAATGTGGATTCTTGTCCAAATTCTAACTTTGTCTCGTCTTCTAAACAAAATTTAAGTTCACGATTTTTCGCCCATTTAAAGAACGAGTGCGTTTTTTCATCGGTGGATTGTTTACCGAATCCTTCATATGTTCCCGTTTTGCCTAGGTACATTACGAGGTGGGTTGACAGCGAATCCCGGGTGTAGATATGTTCCTTCCATATTGATGAGAGGTGATTTTTAAGAGCCGGTTGCATAGTTGAAAAAGAATCTTGAACCAGCCAAATCAGTTAAACTTCTCGAATATATGCGCTATTTCTTCAAGATAAGCAGACAAACATTTTCTGTGCGCATAATTTTGCCTCAAAAAAATGTTCCAAATACAACCAAGGTTATGAAGTCGACATCTTTTGTAGACCCGTATGACTGACAGTGCAACAGGTAAAAGGTAACTACCTTATTAGAAAACGATGAGATCGATATGTCTTTATCATTGTTTCGATAATATTTTAGAAAACAAATTTTTGTTAAACAAATAATTTAAACAAATAATTCAGTGAGCCTTTTAATCACATAAGTCCTAAATTTGTTCAAAGGAAACCCGATTTCCATCGTTCTTCTTGAAATTCAGCTTTCCGCCCCAAGAGATACCATACAGATAGCAATTCTCTTCAAATGGCTTTTGGTTTACATCATCGTAATAGCAAATATAATAGCCGACGTGGCCTTCTGAAATATCTATTGAGCCAAAATCAAATGTGTCTGTCACAAAGCCCTCATAATGCATGATGACCCCATCGGTAGTGCCCTCAATTGTTTCATAAGATAAAGGATATTTTTCGTCGTCAGGAAAATCGTCGAGTTCAATATAGTCACATTGAAGTTCATTCCCCGCTTTATCTTCAATTACTCTATTGATTACAAATGTCCCATAACCAGGATTGCATCCCCATAGATCATTTTCCCAATCTTTTGCAAATCCTTTTCTTGCACCTATATAAACATTAAAGGTTGCATTTAAGGATTGCTCTTTTTCCGCTTTAAAAGCCAGCCCCACCTGACTTGTTGAACTAGATGGGCCGTAATACTTATTAAAACCAACTTCAACAAAGGTTCTATTTGACAAACCACCGTTGCAACTAATCAATGCCATGGTGTTAGCAAATAAAGTCAATAATTTAGTTCTTTTATATTTCATACCAAAAACTCCAAATTATGCAGATGTTTTTCTATAATTAGTGATATAGAATTGATTTTCACTCATACCTGTTCTTGTTCCAAATACCATGTCATCAATTGGGTACAGTTTCTGCTTATCTCGGAAAACAATCATCCGATGATTTCCCACTTTCCCTTCCGTTTCGATCCGATCCTGCGAATCAGTCCCTTATCTGTCAAAGCCTTCAAGACCCTCGTCAAAGTTCTGGCAGGAATGCCTGTCATCTGAAACAACTTCTCTTTACTGTCTCCATTTCCGTTCTGAATCTGTTCTAAGACCAAAGATTCATTTTTTGTCACAAAAATATCCGAAACTTTCAAAGAGGAAGCAACATTGCTTTTTTCGGTTTCAGGGCCAAGTTTTGCGCCATAATTGGCATTAAAAATAGTAACCGAGAAAAAGCCATCCTCTGCACGGAAGAAAACATGATTCTTGGTATCATGAAACAGAGCATTGGTTCGATTGGTGATATTCGCAAGTCCGGAGCCTCTTCTCTTCATGAGATTCAGACGCTGAAACAAATCGGCAATAATGGGATTACGACGGTCAGACTCCATGGTGAAGTCCACAACTTCGGGTAGCTTCTTTCCCGAAAACATCATTCCGGGAGACGTAATTTCCATACGATCATCATAAATGTTCAGACAGACTTCGGCCCCCATCACATTGTAGTCGCGGTGAATGATGGCATTTACCAATGCTTCCTTGACTGCTTCCTCATCATAATCCGGCTGATTGATGGTATTGCCCTCCACTTTCTTCCACGGCTTTTTCGTATTTTTGCGAAAGAAATCCATCGATTGATCCAGAAGTTTCAGCAGGGAACCACTGAGTTCTTCATCATCCAGGGCTTCCTGTTCCCCAGTCTTATCGTTTCCGTTCCAGCGAGTACAAAATATCCGGCTCTGTCTTAATCGGTTCTCATCTGCCAAAAGCAAGCCAGCCCTTGTCAAAAGGCCATTCTTTTCCAAATCAAAGGAGCGAAAATCGGATGGTTTCAGCCTTTCACCAGTGGCATTCAAGAATTTCGAATTTAGAATGCTGAAAGAATAGTCCTCTAATTTTTCACCGGTCAAAATGCCGTCATACGTCTGTCCTATGCCTTTTAATATCAGTTGGTTCAGCGCGGGCATAGATGCTTCCAGAGTGCTATTCCCGATTCGGACATATGCCATGACAATGCCGTCATACCGATAATAGTATGGGGTGGAATTCCCCGAAAACACTCTCACCTCCAAGATTTCCTTTCCACCTGTTTTCAGAGGTATCAGTTCAAACGGTGGAATGGGATCCATCCTGGCTTTGATCAATTCCGAAATCTTGTCACTGCAATGCTTAATATCTTCAATTCCGAGAACTTCTCCATGATCTCCTATGCCGAAAAAAAGAGATCCACCGATTCCGTTTGCAAAAGCAGAAATACTTTTCAGCCAGTCTCGAGGTTTTTTCTCCTCTAATTGGGACTTAAAGTCGTAATCCGTACATTCAGCAACAAGTTCTTTGAACACTTGAAAAATCCTCCCATTTTATTATACACCACTTCAAGGCCAATTAGAATGCTTTTGTGCCACTTTTGGCTTTAATAATGGCCGTAAAAAACAAGCAGCATCCCCTCTAGGATACTGAAGGAAGTTTTGACAGCAATACTACCGTTTCAACATGCATAGATCATAGAAATAAATCAAATGGGATGATAGTAGATTCTAATTTCAACTTTGTCGAATATGATTCAGCAAAATCATATGATTGCTATGTTATTAAAGACTATAGTTTAGCTTTATTCTTGATGAAGAAATAATCAATTACTATTAGCAAATAAAAGATAGCTATTATCAAAAGATAGATTCTTTTTTTTTCACCTATCGAAATCAGTTCTATCTCATAATAATGTTCTGAATGAGATAGAATTGTTTTACTATGCTTTTATTTTTACATTAGTAGCCATAACCTCACTATCTAGCTTTAAACTTATATGAAATAGAAGCTATTAAGACTGCTAAGCAAAAATATGGAAAAGTCGTAATTGTATTGGTCACCAGTGCTGCTATAGAATTAGGACCTTTGATGAGTGGTGAATATGAAGCTGACACTATCCTTCATATAAGTCATCCTGGTGAAACACAGAAAGTCGAATTATCATTTACCAAAGATGATATTACCAATTATTTCTATGATTATAAGAATACTGATGGAACCAACGGCTGTTATATCTTAGAAGGTGGAACTTATACAGTTGCATTAAAGAAGAATTCACATGAAACAATAGAAGAAAGAACATTCAATATCAAAGACACAATCTTCTATGATGGAAGTGATGACAATCACATCCGTAGAACAAATAGAGAATCTCAATCAGCTTTAAAAGATGACAGAACACCTGAGGATTTCCCCACCACCACAGAGAAAAACATTTCTGCCAAGTTTGTCGCTGCTACAAACCAATTTGAAGTAAGTAGCAAATATATGAAGGATAATTCAACAACCCTTTCTCGTTTCAACAGGTCTCAAACTCAATCTTCTTTGCCTACTTTAGTTCAAAAGGTAGTAAACGATTACTTCAAGCAATACTTGAACTATGAAATCAACTTCGATATTGAAAAAATCATAAATTAGGTAATACCTCATCTTGTATTTAGTACTCCGGAAAAGAACCTATTTTTTATAAATGCATAAAGTATCTTTTTTTTTAGAACAAAAGATAGTCAGATTTCGAGTGTTTTTAAGGTGAAAAAATATGACACTTTTTTTGATAATTTTTCAAAAAATCTATCATTTTTTACGTGCTCTTTTTTTGACTAAATTTTAGCTAGCACTCAAATGGCTAAATTGCTAATATTTTTTAATTTTTTTCTTAAAACCAAGTTTTTTATCTCATGTAAGTGCTTACTTGTTGAATTTCCATAACAAATTTTACAACATGCTTATATAATATCGTTGTCCAAAAGGAGGACAAAAAAGAATGTCTAATTCTGTCAAAGTTGCCATTAATGGTTTCGGACGTATCGGCCGTATGGCCTTCCGTCGTGCTTATGAGGAGAACCAAGTCGAAGTAGGACCCAAGCTCGAAGTCGTTGCTATCAACGATCTCTCTGATCCCGCAAACCTTGCTTACCTTCTCAAGTATGATTCCGCTCACGGAATCTTCAACCATGAGGTTTCTTTCTACAAGGATGAGTCTCATGCTGCTGAGGGAACCCTCGGTGGACTTATCGTCGATGGAAAGAAGATCCCTGTTTATGCTATCGCTAAGTCTGGAGCACCTCTCTCCAAGAGAGTCTTCGCTAATGCTGATCAAACCAAGAACGTTTTCTTCCCCTGGAAGGAACTCGGAGTCAAGGTTGTCCTTGAGTCCACTGGATTCTACCTCAAGAAGGAACTTGCTCAAGACCACATCGATGCTGGTGCAGAATATGTAATCATGTCTGCTCCTGCCAAGGATGACACTCCTACCTTCGTTTATGGTGTCAACACCGACAAGCTCACTCCTGATATGCACGTCGTATCTGGAGCTTCTTGCACCACCAACTGTCTCTCACCTATGCTTTCCGTCATCGAAAAGAAGTGGGGAGTCAAGGCTGGATTCATGACCACCGTTCACGCTTACACCAATGACCAAACCACTTTGGACTTGATCAAGGCTAAGGACTTCCGTCGTGGCCGTGCTGCTGCTGAGAACATCGTTCCTACCTCCACCGGTGCCGCTAAGGCTGTCAAGCTTGTCATTCCTTCAATGGCTGGCCGTTTGGATGGTATCGCAATTCGTGTTCCTGTTCTCGATGGATCACTCTGTGATTTGACACTCGAACTCAAGGAGCATGGAGCTACTGTCGAAGAAATCAATGCTCTCGAGAAGGCAGCTTCCGAGGGTGAACTCAAGGGAGTTCTCGGATACAACACTGATCCTATCGTTTCACGTGATATCCTTGGACGCACCGAGGGATCTATCTTCGATGCAACCGAGACCAAAGTCATCAAGACTGAGGATGGTGCTGAGCTCGTCAAGGTCTTTGCCTGGTATGACAACGAGTTCTCTTACACCTGCCAGTTTGTCCGTCTTGCCAAGAAGGTTGCTTCCTTCGTTGCTTAATAGCGACGCGGAGACACTTTAAAGGCTTAACGCAATAAAGCACTATCCGCTCCCAGTATGCGGATGGTGCTTTTTTCAAAAAGGGAACCCTGTGCCCACCCTTTATCAAAGGGCACGTCCTTATAGAAAGAGGTAATTAATAATGGCCAAGAAAGATGTTAGAGACTTGGAAGTCTCTGGAAAAGTTGTCTTTGTCCGTTGTGATTTCAACGTTCCTCACAAGGGAGCTACAATCACCGACAATAATAGAATCGTCGCTGCTATTCCTACCATCGCTGAATTAGTCAACAAGGGTGCTAAGATCCTTTTGACTTCTCACCTTGGAAAGATTGATTTCAAGAAGACACCTGAAGAGATTGATGCCATGAAGAAGAAGGGTGATCTTTCAATCATCGTTCCCGAACTCAAGGCTCAACTTGAAAAGGCTGTTGGACATGAAGTTAAGGTTACTTTCTGCCCTGCTACTAGAGGAGAAGAGCTCGCCAATGCTGTCAAAGGATTGAATAATGGCGAAATCGTCCTCATGCAAAACACCCGTTATGAAAAGGGTGAGACCAAGAATGATCCTGAGCTTGCAAAAGAATGGGCTTCTTTGGCTGATGCATATGTCAACGATGCTTTCGGTTCCGACCACAGAAAGCACGTCTCCACTTATGGAGTACCTGAACTTCTCAGAAGTGAAGGAAAGCCTACTGGAGTAGGATTCTTAGTCGAGAAAGAAATCGTTTCTCTCGGACGTTGTGTAGAGTGTCCTGAAAAGGATCATCCTTATGTCGCAATCCTCGGTGGTGCTAAGGTTTCTGACAAGATTCTTGTCATTGAATCCTTGCTCAAGAAGTGTGACAAGATTTTGATTGGTGGAGCCATGGCTTACACCTTCCTCAAGGCTCTTGGACATCACATCGGAACTTCACTCGTTGAAGATGATCAACTCGATTATGCAAAGAAGATTTATGGCTCCGGAAAGATTGTTCTTCCTGTCGACAACGTAATCGCTGCTACATATCCTGAAGATGAATCTGCCAAGGGTGAAGCCGTCAATTCCGATGAAATTCCTGAGGGAATGATGGGATTGGATATCGGTCCTAAGACTGCCGAAAATTATGCAAAGATCATTGCTTCTGCAAAGACTGTCTTCTGGAATGGACCTATGGGAGTCAGCGAAATTCCTGCATTTGCTAATGGAACCATCGCTGTTTGCAAGGCTGCCGCTGAAAACGAAGGTGCCTTCACCGTAATCGGTGGTGGTGACTCCGCAGCCGCTGCTAAGAAGCTCGGATTTGCCAGCAAGTTCAGCCATGTTTCCACCGGTGGTGGAGCTTCATTGGAGCTCATCCAAAACGATGGACACTTGCCTGGAATCGACATCATTGAAGATAAGTAATCAAGTATCTTTTCAATTGAGGTAATAATATGCCAGAGAGAAAGAAACTATTGCTCGGTAACTGGAAGATGAATCACACCATAGCCGAAGCTAAGGTTTTCTGTGATTCACTCAAAGAGACCAAGGAATTGGCAAAAGAGAAGAAAATCCTTATCGGTGTCTGCCCTTCCTACCTTTGCTTGGAAACTTTGAAAAAGAAAGCTAAGGGTATCATCGTCGGTGCTCAGGATGTCTCCGCTTTTGAGAAAGGTGCATACACTGCACAAGTCTCCATTCCTATGTTGAAGGAATTAGGAGTAACCTGGTCAATCATTGGACACTCCGAGAGACGTGAATACAATGGTGAGACAAACCAAGGCTGCAATGCCAAGGTTAAGGCACTTGTAAAGAACCAGATGACTGCTGTCTACTGTGTCGGTGAGTCTTTAGAGACATATGAAGCAGGAAAGACTGATGAATGGGTAGGAACACAAATCCGTGAAGGACTCGAAGGACTCAGCAAGGAAGACATGGATAATGTTGTCATTGCTTACGAGCCTATTTGGGCTATTGGAACCGGAAAGACTGCAACTCCCGAAATTGCTGAGAACGTTTGTGGATTCATCCGTGATGTACTCAAAGATATGTTCGGCAAGGGTGTTGCCAACAAAGTAAAGATCCTTTATGGTGGATCTGTAAAGCCTGGCAATGTCCACGAACTTATGGGTCAAGCTGATATCGATGGTGCTTTGGTCGGTGGTGCTTCTTTGAAAGCTGAAGACTTCAAGGCTCTTGTCGAGAATCTCTAATCTTTATAATTAGTCATTTAGCCATCCTCCTTTGAAAGGTTATCCGAATTATCGGATAGCCTTTTATTTTGTCTTATAAAATCAACTATGATCTTTCATCTAGTATTTTTCTGTTTTTATACTTAATTTTAAGAATCCATACCTATTTTTTCCTTCTTAACATCAATACAAAATTTATATAATTACAATCGAAGAAGGAGGTTTTTGAAATGGAAACTTATGATGTAAAGAAGAACCGTTATGAGAACCCTGAAAAACAAGAGGAAACGAAATCCGTAACCCTATCCTATACCAGGGTCTTCATATACTTAGCTATAGCATTAGCTATCACATTCGGAGTCAGTTATGGATGGCCATACTTAGCCATAGCAGTAAGTGGTGGAAATTATGAAGTCGCTAATGTCGTCAACATTGTCGGAATTGTAGTTTCAGCAATATATATGTTGGTTGGTGGATTAATAATGTCTTTAAAGGCATTTTCAAAGAAAACCAAAGCCATGGCAGTGATGTATTACATTTATGCATTCGCTATGGGTATTCTTTGCTCCTCAGTATTCTATGTTGCTACTTATGAGACTATTGGAGACACAAATATTCCAATCATTGCATTAGCTTTTGGAATATCAGCTGGATTGATGTTGATGGCAGCTGGATTGTCATATGTGTTGAGAAATACTATGCATAAGATAATTCCTTTTATCTCCATCTTAGCAGTTGGAATACTTATCCTAACAATCGTAAACTTGTTCGTTTGGCCTTTCAACGGAGATGCTGCCAATGTCATCTATTGGATAATAGATTATGCAATCTTCGCATTGATTTTCTTTTCTATATGCATAGATATGTTCAGAATCAATGCTATGGCTAAACTCGGATGGATTGGTAATGAGACAAACTTGGCTTATTATGCAGCGTATACAATCTATATAGATTTCATCTATTTGCTTATTAAAATCATATACTACCTTTCATTATCAAATTCCAAACGTCGCTAATAGAAAGAAAAAAGCCTTGGTCAATGCCAAGGCTTTTTTTATGTTCAAATATAAAGTTGTTATTGTCTTTTTTTCCTTATGATGATGTGTCTTTCTTTACCATCTCCTATGGATGGTGACTCAAGATCAGGAAATCCTAAAACAACATTGTGAACAACTCTTCTCTCATCGGCAGGCATAGGATTTAAAACTGTTGGAACACCACTTTCTTCGACATCTTGAGCTAACTTGTTAACCAAAGCTGTTATCTTTGCGTATTTGTTTTCTTTATAATCGCCACAATTTAAAAGTATTCTATACTTTCCACCAAAATGATTGAAACAAGCAGATCTTGTCAAGTTATTCAAAGCTTTAAGTGTTTCTCCATTCTTACCTATAACTTTTGATCCCTCATCTGTTTGAATATCGATAGTGATCACACTAGAGGTCTTATCAAAATTTCTAGTATATGTGGCCTTAGCACCTAAAAAAGCTAGCATCAAATCTAAATATGATGTCGCATAACTAAATACAGTGAAGTTATTAAATATTCCTATAATGTATTTACTCGAGAACAAATCTTTTTTGTGGCTGATAATATTAGCTTTAGTCTTTAATACAGTCACTGGTATTCCTAAATCTTTAGAAGCATTATTCAATGCTTCCATAATAGTTTTACCTTCGTATGTCTTCATAACTACCTCCTGTCTTTCTCACAATGAAAAACTCTCCTAAGGTCTGGATTCATTTAAAACTTAAGGAACAATTCCTTTTTCTAACCGACTAATTCTACCATATACGTATAAAATTAAATAGGGTATCAATCAATTTATTATTTTTTTATGGAATTCTTCACTCTTCTTGCTTCTTCCCATCAACCTCTTAATAACCTCTTCTACCGGCTCGTTATTAAAGATGATTGAGTTAATAGCTTTTACGATAGGCATGTCTATTTTATATTTGTCAGCCATCTCTAATATATTTGGAAGAGTATATAATCCTTCTACTGTATGAGCTGTAGTTGTATCACCATTGAAATTGTATCCAAAAGAGTAATTTCTACTGGTAGGAGAAGTACATGTCAAAATCAAATCTCCTATTCCACTCAGTCCTAATAAAGTAGTTTCTTTCCCACCTCTATTCAATACTATGTTGCCTAATTCGTGTAAAGATCTAGTCAAATAAGATGCTTTAGTGTTGTATCCAACTTTCTTTCCATCCAAGAATCCAGACCCTATGGCATAGACATTCTTCAATGCTCCGCAAAGCTCAACACCGACAACATCATCAGAAGTATAGACCCTAAAGAAATCTGATGAAAAATCGTTTTGTAACTCTTTACTCAAATCACTGTTTTCACTAGCTATTACAACGCAAGTCGTTTTCTTTTGAATTACTTCACTTGCAAAAGAAGGTCCGCTCAACACAGACAACTTTAGTGAAGAAATATAAGGTTTTAATCTTTCAGAGAGTATTTCTCCATTATCTAATCCCTTTGCAGTTAAAACAACATTCTTATCATGAATTTTATCTTTTATCGATTCGACTAATCCAACAGTTGCTCTGACTGGAACAGACAAAACCAAAGTATCAGAATTAGATAAAGCTTCATCAATAGAAGAAGTCATCTTAATAGAAGACGGGAAGACAAAAGAATCAAAATACTTGCTTGTATGTTCTCTATTAAATAAATCGACTTGCTTTTCATCTCTAGCCCATACTTTTACAGGAACATTATTGTTATTTAAGACAAAAGCTAAGGCTAAGCCCCAACTACCACCACCTAATATTGAAATCATTTATCTTCTCCTTTTCTTTATTCTAATATTAAAAATTAATATTAGTTATGGTTTGTTCAAATAAAGGAAATCTTTACTTATGTAATATTTACTACAAAATTCCACTAATTTTAACTTCTTGTATAATAGCAACTCAAACTTAAAAACCAGCCAATTTGGCTGGTTGTTTAATTAGCGGGAGTTTCTAATTGATTGGTGGTGTTTAGATCTACGCATAGCAGCTAAGCTATTATCTGTTCCACCTTTTCCAAATCTCTTATGTCTATCACGTGAAGCAATAGCTTCGGTTATAAAGACCTGGAAGATTGAAATGATAGCACCGAAGAACCAATACATGGACATGCCAGCAGGTAATGTTATACCCATGATTACCATGAATATCATCATGATAATGGTCATCCATTTACTCATCTTATTGGGATCCATAGACATATCGCTGTTAGGATTCTTCACAGCTTTCTTAGTGTTGAAGAACCTACTGGTCTTCCACTTGTTGAACCACTGTGCTGTAGTCATAGAGAAGAACTGACTCAAGAACATCAATACTAACATGATTCCTGCCAATACTCTAGTTCCCATAGCTAATGAAGTACCGGTTGAATTCATAATTACATCAGACATCTTAGCAGTCAATTCAACACCGAAGAAGTTACCACTACTCAAAGCAGCTGATCCTTCCAAAGCAGCCCAAACACAAATGAACAACGGGAATTGAATGATCAATTGAACGAATTGCAACCAAGGTTTGACATGATGCTTCTTGTATAAAGCACTGACTTCGCGAGACATCATCTGCTTCTCATTCATATCAGTCTGTGCGTTAGGATATTTAGCTTGGATTTCACTCACTTCTCCTTGAAGCTCAGTCATTCTAGATTGAGATTTAGAAGTAAAGACTGTGAAGATAACCAAAATTACACGAACAATCAATGTGACTAAGAATATAGCAGCTAATTCAGCCCATCCGCTTCCTGCACCGAACAAATCAACGAATGTGTTGACCAGCCAACCTATTGGCCATACTAACAATCCTTCGAGGAATCCATATTCGCTGAAGGCTTGTCCCCAAGTCTTGTTTTGAATATAAATCTTATTTCCTTCTTGTCCGTACATTCCACCAGTACCAGAAGTATTCAATCCAGCACGATTAGAAGAAATAGCTGTATTCAACACCTGCTTATAATAGGTCACGAATGCATTAGAAGGTGCACTAGCAATTCCAATTTCATCACGGGCAGACATAAACCATAAATCCATGTTGTCCCATAACGTAATCTTGTTATCCTTGTATCCAGCAAACAAAGTCACTGCTTTTGCCGATTGGAAGCAAGAAAGATAATAATTTCTATCATCTTCCTTAGAGAAATCCAACTTGGCCCAGTCACTTCCAGAGCGAGTCTTTCCATGCTTGACTGCTTGGACAATCTCTTCACCGAATATTGAATTAGCAGTAGCTTCATCATTTGTGGTGAGAAGCTTGTCATTCAACCAAGTCTGAGGTTTGCTGAGACCATTAGCAAGGGAAGAATTATTTCCTTTCTTAATTGGTGTCACAGTAGGAACTTCAGTATTAAAGTCAATTTCATATCCGATACTAATATAGTCGAAGAACTTCTGATCAGGAACTGCTACAGCTCCTAAATTTTGATTGTATGTTCCCGAAGACAAAGCATAGAGATAATTCTCACCGGTCTTGGTAAATTTAGCTTCTTCAGTCACTTTCTTAGTGGATTCATCATAAGTCGAATTTGCACTATCTTGTCCGTACATTTGAACATAAAGTTGGTTAGCTTTATCAGAATCAGATGTAAAGGCCTTAGTACATGATGAGAGGAATAATAAGCCACAAACAAAAATGGCAAAAAAGAGGAATATCCTCTTTATTGCCTTGTGCTTCTTTTCCTCAGGTTTATCAATAGTTGCTTCTTGTTCTATCATTTAACACTCCCGTCTAGAAGCTTATTCAAGGCTTCTTTTAAATTGCTGAGGTTCTGCTCAAACGAATTTTGAAGAAAAGAAGGCTTAGGAATAATGACTACATCGATATGTTTACTAAAAGCATCAAATCTAGCAATCATCGCACGGATTTGGCGTCTAACACGAACTCTGACCACAGCCTTGCCAACTTTCTTGGAAACTGATATTCCAATTCGGGCATGACCTTCTTTGTTCGATTTGACAGCCACCAAATAGCCATCTACCTTCGCTTTTTTTCCTTTATTAAGGACAGATGTAAACTCCTTGTTGTCGAGCAGCCTATTGATCTTTTTCATAAACTAGATCAAGGGAGGCTTAAAGGCCATTAGGCCTGGACAAGTCTTTTACGTCCCTTAGCACGTCTGCGGGAAAGTACCTTTCTTCCACCGACAGTAGCCTTGCGTGCACGGAATCCACAAGTGTGAGCTCTCTTTACCTTAGAGGGCTGATAAGTTCTTTTTGTTGCCATAATAAAAACTCCTTAAATAATAAAAGTATGCTTAAAGCTTATCTAGTATATATATGAAGCATTTTGTTTTCAAGAAAAAAGCCATCTAAAAACGCTTAGATACCTTGTTTATAAAGGTATAACTCAATAATAAGGATAAAAAAAAGACAAAAAGTATAGTTTTTGCTATATCTATCAATTACTACCTAGTATTTACTTTCTTTCATGCGTTATAATCGAAAAGTATAGTGGAGTTGATTAATATGGTTAAAACTAGTGAAAAAATTGATTGGGCTTTATTCTTTTTAACCCTTTTCTTCGGTTGGTTTGGATTAGAGAAATTCTATGTAAAGCCTAGTTGGAAAGAAACTTGGAAGTTTTGGTTAGTAAAGTTCGGATACAACCTCATTTTTGTAGGAATCATTTGGAACATTTGGGATTTAGTAATGATTCTTTTAAAGAGATATCAATTCGACGCAAGAGAATATTTTGCCTAATCAAATTTAATCTTTGATTTATCGAGAGCAATTTCAACAGCTTTTTGAGGATTTACCATCAAAGTCATCGATGGGATTATAGTCATAGGTTGTTTGCCTAAATATATCAAAGTCGCATTTAAAATCACATAAGTAGCAATAGTATCATTGTCGCTTATAAGACAGTTAGGAACAACGAAATGCAATTGTCCATCCTCATCTTTGTAGGATAGGTACATTGCACTTTTTGATTCTTCTTTAGAAAGTAGTTCTAATCCATTTTCCTCAAATCCATAAGCTAATTCATCAATAAATTCATTGGATAGATTAGAGAATCTAAAGTTGCCTCTATATAAAGAATCCACATCTAGTTTTTGCACACCATATCCGTCAAATCTAGAATCTTCGTCATCAGATAATATTATTGCTTTCTTAGCTCTGGATAATAATAAAACTAATTCATCAGTATCATACTTCTTAGGATCAAAGATAAAAATATAGTCAAATACAACTTTAGATAACGATAATGAATTAGATGTCGATATTTGAAGAGGAGAGACTAATTTAGCAAATTCTTCATAATTATCTAAAACTCTATATGGATACAAATTTCCTCCATATCTGTATGAGTCTTTTGCTTTTTGTGCGTTTAAATTTGTAGTCCAATAAGAAAGAACTCTATTCTTTAAAATTGTGCTGACTTGTATACCATCATCATTGATAGTATAAGGTTCATAGCAGCACAAAGCCATTGCAGCTTTATTAGGAGAATAGAAGCCTTTCTCTTCTTTTTCTATTGCAATAGCTTTATAAATAGAGTACCAATAATCATTTTCGAAATTGTCTAAAGGTTCATCGACAGCATCAAACATCATTATTGCGTTTTGTATTGTCGAACTGGCATTCTTAATTCTAGTCAATAACTCGACATATTGTTCAAACTCAATGTAATTAACCTCTTCTTTCTTTTTCAACTCTAATTTTAAATTAGTGAAAGATAAAGTTTCTTCATGAAATGATTGAGTGAATATATCTTTTAAATTCACAAAGTCTTCTCTGACAGCTGCTAATGCTAATTCTACGTCTCTAACTAAATCTCTTTCTTCTTCTCTAAAATTATAATCATTGAATATCTCTTGAATAAAATTATTAATGTTCTTGTCACATCTCTTATCGGAAGAAATCAATCTCTTATATTCATCCAAGAAATTTAAGGCATCTAAAGCCTTCTTAGGTCCTTCATCACTGTATAAAACAAGACCAAATAAATCCTCGGATTCTTGGGTCTTCTTTTCGAATTCAGACTGACTAGTAAAATAATTATCCAATGTCACTATGAAATCAAGTAAATCTCTTTTATCACGGAGAGTTGCTGCTAACAATCTCTTTCCTTTTTTTCTCTTAAGAAAAGAATGACTCTTGGCCAAAGTTAAATAATCTCTTAAAGGTTCATCCAATTTAGAAAGATTAGATACATATTCACATATTTGTTCGAAATATTGATCTTTCTTTTCTTTTAAATTAGATAAAGTCATAGTTATAGGCATAGCTTTGGGATTGTTTGAAATGTCAAAAAAGATATCCGAAAAGCCATTGTATTCCAAAATAATTTTAATTTTTTTCAATGCCGAATCCAAAGCTTCTATAGAATTAATAATTCCAAAACCCCATTCTTTACAATTTGCTTTTTCTATTTGTGTTTGAAGTTTATCGATATGATTCCATGCGATGTTTAAAGACTCACGCATAGCAGAAAATACTTCTTCCCCGCCTAAAGCTTTCAAAGAATATAATGGATTATTTCTCATTCTATCTTTATTAACATAAATTGCTTTTTCAAAGAACTTAAAGAATTCTTGATCATTTTCAAAATCAGTTTCGTTATAATTACTGATATCTAAAGGAATAGACTTAGATCTTTTACTATGGTACTCGGAAAACTTATTAACACCCGTTAATGTATCTTCTCCGGTCTTTAAAATCGATGAGTTAGTATTGTGATAGCATCTTATAAATTCATTTAATTCTCTGTCCCAGTTCTTCTTATACAATGCAGGTAGGTCCTTCATCGGTTTTATATCAGTCGTAATTACTCTCTTAGCTTCATTTATTAGATTATATTTCTTATCACCAAAATAATAATTAGGAACAACTACACTATAACCTGTATCTCGTAACAAGGAAGTAATCTTGTTTTTTTCTTCCTCATCTTTTGCAGCTAATAAAATCGTATTTCCTTTTATTAGCTTTTCTTTAAGAAAGTATTTAAAACAAATATCATTCAGTTTTTTATTATTTCCTTTAACAAAAACTACACTTTCGTTATCTAATTTTTCATAAATCATCTTTAACGGATATAAAGGACATTTGTCAACTTTATATCCTATTCCATAATTAGGATGAAAATCATTCATTCTTCTTATAGGCTCGTTATTTTTATCTAAGCAAGACCATTTTAAATACTCTAATAATACACTTTGGCATACTACACATCTATCTTCTATAACTATAGAGTCATTTATTTTAGATTTATAAAACTTTAATAACTTATCATAATCGACATATCCATATGGATTATTTAAATCTACTCCATATTCTTTTTTTATAGATTCTATCAAAGGCATATTTATAATTGGATTAAATCTAGATTCTTTGTAAGAATAAATCCCGTTGTTAAATCCCGAGATAAAAGATATCCACTTACTTTATTTGTTTTTATATAAATAAAGCTTAAAGATATATTATTTTTAATCTTTTCAATATCATCACTAGAAGCATTTAAATCCAATGCTGATACTCCATCAAAACTATGAACTACAAAACCATCATGACTAGTTGTTAAATTTAAAACCTTACCGTCTAACAATAAATAAAATAGATTCCTGGGATTTGAATTTAAGAGCTCAAAAGAATCATAATCCTTATTTCCTATAAGGATTTGTCTTCTCTCTTCTTGTTTTGCTAGGTAGTTTTCTAATAATGTCATGCTTTGATTATATACCTTGAGGTTCTTATAATATTCTAATGATTATATATTAAACTAAAACAACGAATAGGAGGACTAGATACCCTGATGGAAAACAAAAATATTCTTTTCTTTCTAACACCTAAGTCACAAGTAGCTTATTGCTTAGATACTTTTACGTTGAGACAAGTAGTGGAAAAAATGGATTTCCACCATTATGCGGCTATGCCTATCTTAAACAAAAAAGGTAAATACATAGGTGCAATTACTGAAGGAGATCTCCTTTGGACTATCAGAGAGAAAAATGAATTGAATTATCAAGCATCAGAAAAGATACCTTTAAAAGAAATAAAACTGAGAAGAACCTATAACCCTGTGAAAATATCCTCTACTTTAGAGAGCTTAATGGATTTAATCGAAAATCAAAACTTTGTTCCTGTTGTAGATGACAACGATATTTTTATTGGAATCGTTACAAGAAAATCAGTTCTAAAAGAATTCGAAAGACAAATGAAAGAAGAATAATATGACTGAATTAGATACCATCGTAGCATTAGCAACTCCAAGGATGACTTCAGCCTTAGCGATAATAAGGCTATCTGGATCAAAAACTTTGTCGATACTAGAGCACATACAAAAGAAAAAAGCTGAAGACATCATTCCAAATCAGTCTTTCTTTGCAAACATATATGAAGATATAAGCACAAAAGAGAAGCCAATAGATCAAGCTGTTATAACTTTTTATAAAGGCCCAAAATCTTATACAGGTGAAGACACCGCTGAATTCTCTATCCATGGTTCTCCTTTGATCGCTGACGCATTAATAAATGCGTGCATTAAATGGGGAGCTAGACCGGCACAAAGAGGTGAGTATTCCTTAAAAGCATTCCTAAACAATAAATTAGGTCTATTAGAAGCAGAAGGAGTAAATAATTTAATAAATGCTAAATCAACTTTAGCCAGAGCCTTAGCTTTACAAGCAGTAAAAGGAAAAACAAAAAGACAAATAGAAGATATTAAAAACACTCTGCTCTATGCAATAAGTGAAGCTGAATACTTATTGGAAGACGACTATTCCGATCATCCAGATTACATGGATACACTTCATAAAGTCCAAGAGGATAAGATCTATCCTCTTATTAAGAACATCGAAGAATTAGAAAGCAAAGCAAACAATGCCTTAAAAGCCTATAATGGAATAAAAGTTGCCATAGTAGGAAAGCCAAATGTTGGCAAATCAACATTATTAAACGCGCTGGTGGGGGAAGAAAAAGCAATAGTAACTCCCATTCCTGGTACGACTAGAGACATAATCGAAGGTGATACTGAAATCAATGGAATTCAATTCCATTTCTTCGATACAGCCGGAATACATGAAACTGATGATGAAGTAGAAAAAATAGGTGTGGAAAGAGCGTTGAACGCAATAAATACTGCCGATTTGATCCTCCTAGTCTCACCCTCTTCGTTTGAGAATGAAGATTTGCCTTCTATTCCAACAGGAAAGAAAGTAATTAAGATTGGAAGCAAATCCGATTTAGGATTTGCCTTAGGTGCTGATGTTGAAATCAATGCCAAAGATGGACAAATAGAAGAATTAAAAAATAGACTGATAAAAGAAGTGTCCTTAAGTTCGACAAACACCGATAATTCATTTATGTCAGAAAGAGATTTATCTTTCTTGATCAAAGTTAAAGACTTAGTTATAAAAGCTAATCACGCATTAAACAATGGTGGACTTATAGATGCGTTTTCAGATGATTTAAGAAGAGCTGTAGCATTAGCAAATGAAATGTTAGGATTAGATATGAGATCTACCGAAGAAGATATTTATAACACTATCTTCTCAAGATTCTGTTTAGGAAAATAAAATGAAATATATCGATTCACATGCACATCTATCTCAAGGCGATTACGCATTAGATTTAGATGAGACAATAAACAAAGCAATTAGAAACGACGTCAATCATATCATAGATAATGCCGATTCATTAGATAGTTTTGAAAATGTCTTAAGCACAAAAAAGACTTATCCAAATATTATTAAAGCTGCTATAGGAATACATCCTGAATTTTCTGGTAAAGGTGAAAACTATCTGAATACAGCTATTGATTTCATTACGTCTCACATCGATCAAATCGATGCTATTGGAGAATGTGGGTTGGATTACCATTATTTAAGCGGAACTTCAAAAGAAGATGAATTGAACACATTTAGAGTCATGGCTTCTATAGCTAAAAAATACAGCAAGCCTTTAGTCATTCATTCTAGAGAAGCTTTCGATGACACATATTCAATCTTAAAAGAAATAAGACCGGATAAAATCCAACTTCATTGTTTTTGCTATTCAAAAAAAGAAGCAAAACAACTGATTGATTTAGGACTTAATATAAAATTCTCTTTCGGTGGAGTTCTAACATTCAAGAACTCTGCTATCAATCAAGAAGCTATGCTATCCATTCCCGAAGATATGTTGATGTTAGAAACGGATTCGCCCTGCTTAAGTCCTATGCCTTATAGAGGAAAGAGAAACGAACCTTCTTATATTCCATTAATCTTTGATAAGATTTGTTCTTTAAAGAATTTAAAATCCTTTGAAGAAAGAAACTCATTAGCAGATAAGTTATATAAGAATACAATGGATTTCTTTGAGGTTAAATGATTATGAATATAAATGATATACCTTATGAAGATAGAATATACGCCTATGTAGTTGAAGGTGTGACTGATGAAGATAAGTTGAAAAAAGCCGGATGTAAATATGTCATAAGAACTGGTGGAGTCTTTATTCAAGCCGATATCATCAATCTTATCAAAATGACTTCTAAAGTTAGAAAGATAGTCATATTGACTGATCCTGATGGACCGGGAGAAAAGATTAGATATTTAGTAAAGAAAGAATTGGATTCTAATTCTTGGATTGATTTAAAAGCAGATAAAGAAAATGCTAAGAATAGTAAGAAAGTTGGAATAGCACAAATGAAGATGAAAGATTTAGTCGAACTTCTTAAACCTTTCCTAGACCATGATAATAAATCCAATGAAATTCCTCCTTACGCCATATATAGTTTATATGAGATGAAACTGACGGGGGACAACAGTTCAACTAATAAAGAACATTTAGAAAAAAACTTAGGAATACATATTCCATCATCAAAAACATTATGTATGTACTTAAACATGCTAGCCCTAACTGTAAATCAAATAGATAATTTAAAATCGGAGAAATAAATATGAGTGAAATACAAAGAGTAATGAAGTTGTTAGAAGACAATTCTATTCAACCTAAAAGAGCATTCGGTCAAAATTTTCTAATAGATGAATCAATTATTGAAAAGATAATCAACAGTTTAGATGTCGAAAACTATGAAACAGTATTAGAGATAGGTCCGGGATTAGGTGCGTTGACTATTCCTTTAAAAAAAAGAGCTAAGAGAATGATTGCCGTCGAAGCAGATAGAGATATGGCATCTATCCTATCTAAAGAATTAAAAGATTCAGAAAACATCACTCTAATAAACGAACCTTTTGAGCACTGGAATCACGATGGATTAGATACAACAAATCTACTCGTAGTAGGTAACTTGCCTTATAACTTAACGACTAAGCTATTAGAGTTAACAACTCAAATAGGAGCTAAGACATTAGGCTTTATGCTTCAAAAAGAAGTAGCTGATAAACTCAAATACACTCCTAATAGTCCAGAAAACAGTGCATTATCTGCTTATTTAGCTCTATTAGGAGATGCACAAATAATAACTTATGTTCCTCGTGGTGATTTCTATCCCATTCCAAAAGTCGATTCAGCTTTTATAAAGATCGACATAAAGAACAATGTAGACTTCAAAATATATAAGGAACTAAAGAAAATCTATTTGAATCCTAATAAAACTATTCATAACAATGTCAAAAACGGATATCCAAAAGAAGTATTAGAAGCTATAGAAAAAGCATTACCTGACTTGGTAAATAAGAGGGCAAGACAATTAAGTGTTGAAGAAACAAAAATAATAGGTGAAAAATTGGCTGATTTAGATATACTCTAATGTGAATTATTTTCAAAGGATAAAAACACATGATCATTAAAGCTTTTGCAAAGATCAATTTAGCTATAGATGTAAAGAAAAGAGACGAGAATGGTTATCATGATATAGATATGGTTACCCTTCCCATCACTCTCCACGATGTATTAGAAATGGAGCAGTTAATATCTAGACATGGAATCTTCATAACCTCTGACGATCCCTCTTTGATATGTGATGAAGGAAACTTAGCTTTCAAAGCTTTGAAAGCTATGGAAGATAACTTTTCTTTTAGTAAAGGTTATAGGATTCAAATTTATAAGAGAATTCCTATGAATGCCGGATTAGGTGGTGGATCAGCTGATGCCGCTGGTATAATCCGTGCTATTTGCAAGCTTTATAATATGGACCCCCACGATCCAAAGATAATCAAAGTCGCTCGTTCTATAGGGTCCGATGTTCCTTTTTGCTTACTAAATAAACCTGCCAGAGTTTTAGGAACAGGGGAAAATATAATTCCTTTAGACAGCAAATTAGATTACCACGTAATTATAATCAAGCCTCATAAAGGCTTATCCACAAAAGACGTCTACGAAAAATACGATACTATTCCAGAAGAAGAAAGAGAGCATCCTGATATTTCCGCTTTAATAGAAGCTATTAAAATTGGAGATGAGCAAAAGATGTTCGAAAATATGAAAAATGGTCTTTATAAACCCGCCAGCTTATTATGCCCTGTAATCTCAGGAATATTGAATGACTTCAAGAAGATGGGATTTCCTCTCTACTCTATGACCGGTAGTGGAAACGCATGCTTTGCGCTATCTAAAGATTTAGAGCAAATAGAAAAAGCAAAAAACTATTTCACATCATTAAATTACATCACCATAACTGCATCTACAAATCTAACCAATCAAGAAACCATTTACAACTCTTCCTTATTTTCCCATAAAGGTGCTTAAAATGTTAAAATAAGCAAGATTCAATCGGAGGAATGACAATGTCTGAATCGATTATAAAAGAGTCGACTTTGGTGTTCAGTTTATCAGCTAATCCTGAATTAGCTAAATCCGTTGCTAAGTTGTTAGGAATAGAAGTCTCTAAAGATGAAATCAACCACTTTCCTTCAAAGGAAGTTCTCTGCAAGCCTTCTTGCTCTGTTCGTGACAAAGATGTCTATGTAATTCAATCCACCTGCCCTCCAGTAAATGAGAATTTAATGGAGCTTTTGATTTTTGCTGATGCAGTTAAACGTTCTTCTTGCCGTTCATTAACATGCATAATACCTTATTTTGGATATGCTAGACAAGATAGAAAATCCAAGCCTCGTGAGCCTATTTCTGCTAAGCTTGTCGCCGATTTATTAGTCACTGCTGGAGTAGATAGAGTCGTAACATTCGATATTCACGCTCTTCAAGAGCAAGGATTCTTCGACTGCCAAATGGATTCTCTCTCAGCTATGCCTTTGATCGGCTACACTATCGCAAATGACAATAAAGGTAACTTGGATAATGTAACAATCGTTTCACCAGATCATGGTGGAGTCGTCAGAGCAAGAACTGTTGCCGATTCATTGAATTCTGCTCCTATCGCTATTATCGATAAGAGAAGAAACGACAAGTATCAACCTGAGGTCATGAGTATTATCGGTGATGTCAAAGGTAGAGATTGTTATATCGTAGACGATATGGTCGATACAGCAGGAACTGCTGTAGTAGCTGCACAAGCTTTGAAAAAAGCTGGTGCAAAAACAGTTAAAATGGCTGCAACACACGCAGTATTATCAGACCCCGCCCATGAGAGATTATTATCTTCTACCTTCGATGAATTAATCTTTACAGATACAATTCCTCTCGACAAGAAATTTAATGATATGAGAGATAGAATTAAAGTCGTCTCTATCGCACCTATGATTGCAAGTGTCATAGATAGAATTCAATCGGGATTGTCCATTTCTCCTGTCTACGACATGTATAAAAATAAGAAGTAAGAAGTTTAATAACAGCCATGTTCAACACATGGCTTTTAAAATTCAATTTTATATTAACAACTTAAATAATATTATAAAATTTTTAAATTTAAATTTCTTTCTTCTTAAGAATATATTTATCTAATAACCAGAATATCAAGAAACTTAAAGCACCGCATGAAAATCCCACCGACAATCCGCCGACTATATCACTTGCGTAATGGACAAAAAAATAAATTCTTGTGTATCCCATCAAAAAAGGAATCAAAAGGAAAGACCAAGACCATTTTTTGTTAAAAGCTAGGAACAGTCCCATTGCAAATGCAGCTGCTGAAGTAGCATGTCCGGATGGAAATGAATATCCTTTTTCTGAAAGACTTCCAGCTTGAACCCAATAATCATAATAAATTGAATTCTGATCAAAGAAAGGTCTAGGTCTTGCTATGACATTCTTTAAAATTAAATTAGTGAATATAAATCCAAACGACATAGCTAGCAAAGCTAATATTCCTGCTTTTCTAGTCTTCTTAAATATTAGTAAGATAACTGCTATTACAATAAAGACTATTCCATAATTTCCGGCAATAGTTATACCTTTAAATACAGGGGTGAAAAAAGATTCCGCACTTTTTAAAAGACTATTGGCTGAATTTGCAAAAAATACATCAAACTGATTTATCCATTCCATCCCAAGTTTTCTCCTTTGCTGAAACTTGAATATCATATTACAAATTACAAAAATCATATATAAACAATTAGTACTAAGAATACCCGCTTTTTAACTCAATCAAATGAACAAAAACTGTTTCTTGTTTAGAACAAGAATATTACCGCAAAATTGCCTTTTCTTTTCCTACAATTCTTGAAAATTATACATATGCTTTCAGTTTCTCTTAAACCCCTTTCAAGTCTTAATAATATTGACTTAAAATTAAGAGAGGTATATAAAGACACCGATTTAAAGTATGGAACAGGTCAAAGGTAAAAAAACGTGGGTTGTTCCAACGATATTCTTCGTTGGACTAGCTATCATCGGTTTAATTATCGGTGGAGTTTTATGGGCTGTAATAAGCAGTCCAGATTTCTTTACCTGCTTTTGCATTTCCTACGCTCTAGCATTTCCAAGTTATTTCTTGTGGAGTACTACTGGGTACCTGCTCAGTTCCGAAAATCGTAAGAAAGTATTAGGTGTTCTAGGAATAATAGGTAGATATCTCTTAGCTATTCTAGCGATAGCTATGTGTTTTATTTATCTTTATTATACTTCCCAAAGTTACTATTACACCTTAATCCCTCCTACAGTCGTGTTGATAGTCTATTCCTTCGTGATCCTATACATCTCGAAGAAAGCAAAGAAAGAAGGATAGCCATGGACTTAAGTAAGATGATTAAATGGCTCGGATGGAACGAACTTCCTGCCGAATTCCTCTCTTCACTTTGTGTATGCTTGATCATCATAGTCTTAAGTATTGTTCTTTACTTCAAGATCAAAGCTTATGACCCCTTGAAAAAGCCTACGGGAATTGTTCATGCATGGGAAATATTAGTTTCCTTTGCTGACAAGCAAGTGGATGACCTTATGGGTCCTGTCTACTCCAAAGGCATAGCCGGCGGATATATAATCACTTTAGGTGTATATATACTCCTCGGCTTCGTTTGGGGAATGCTAGGATTACCTAATGTCTTGCAACCGGGAAGTAGATTCACCTACACCAACGATGCTGGTGAAATCTTAACAGGAACAAACTTCCTCAAACCTATGCCTAACCCATTCACCAATACTGCAATGCCTTTAGGAATAGCCTTGATTACATTCTTCTGGTTGCATATCACTGCTATGAAGTGTAGAGGTTGGAATTATTTCCATAGATACATAGATCCAATTCCTTTGTTCCTACCTATTAATTTAATTACTATGTGGTCTGGAACATTGTCATTGACTTTGCGTCTATTCGGAAATGCTTTGGCAGGATTCTGTGTCGTGACATTGATTTATAGCGGATTCGGTCAGATATTCTCAACAACGATGGCTGGATTAGCTATAACTCCAATAATATCTCCGTTCGTGCATCTCTACTTTGATTTATTCGATGGTGCCATTCAACTAGCTGTCTTCTGTATGTTGACTATGATAAATGTCTCCAGTGAATTTATTTCTAAGGAAGACTTCATCGCAGAGCAAGATGCCAAGAAGCAAGCTAAGATTGACAGCAAGAATAATAGAGCCAAGAGAAAGCATGCAAAACTTGAGAAAAAATTGAACAAGTTAGCCATTAAAGCAGTCAGAAGAGAAGAAAAAAGAGCCTTACGTGCTCAGTAAAGACTAGATGAGTAGAAAAACATTATAAAGAGGTAAAAAATTATGAATTTCATCGGATTAGCAATCGCCTGTGTCGGAATGTCTATTGTCGGATTGGCTGAAGGTATAGCCGTTGCAAAAGGTATGGAAGGAATTGGAAGAAATCCTTCTGCCACTAACCAAATTCGTTCTTCAATGATTATCGGTGTCGCTTTGATTGAAACAGTCGCTATTTATATTTTGGTCATCGCAATCTTGATGGCCTTCGTCATCAAAGCTGCCTAACGACAGGGAGGCCAGGGATAATGACTACAAAAAAGAAATTGATCCTGGCTATCTCCTCTTTCCTTCTAGTTGCACCTTTATCATCTTGTGACCTCTCCGAAAGTCTTGGACAGGTAGCTGATGGATTGTTGCCTAACCTTTGGCTCACCTTGACACAAGTCATTGTAGTCTTAGCCACAGCAGCAGTCGTCATCTTCTTAGCTTATAAACCATTGAAGAAGAAATTAAAACAAAGACAAGATTATATAGAGAACAACATCAAAGACTCCGAAGACAAGAAAGCTCAGGCCGAGAAGAAATTACTCGACGCTGATGACGCTGTCATCGAAGCTCAAAAGAAGGCTGGAGATATCATTCAGGAAGCTCAAAAAACAGCCGAACTCAAAGCTCAAAGTGAGCAGAAAGCTTTGGCACTTTCTATTGAGAATCAAAAAGAGCAAGCTCATAAAGATATTGAAGCTGAACGTGCTCGTATGATTTCTGAAGCTCATAACCAGATAGTCAGCACCGCAATCGATGCATCAAAGCAAATATTAGGACGTGAAGTAAATGAAGACGACAACAAGAAGATGGTCGATGATTTTATCAACCAATTGAGTGAAGGAGACAATAAGTAACATGGCTGATCAGCATGTCAATAGCCAGATTGCTGAAGGTCTCTTCGAAGTAGCTCAAGAAAGAGATAATGCAGCTGTATATCGTGAGGATTTAAAGTTTGTCGACTGGGTTTTGTCTCACAACAAAGAATTAGTAAATTTCTTAAATTCTCCATTTGTAAGCTACAACGACAAATGCAAAGCATTAGATGATTTTTTCACTGACTTATTAGTCCCTGGAGTTCTAGTCTTTGTAAAAATGTTGGTTCGCGACTCAATAATATCTTCTTTCTCTGAAATACGTGCCGAATATAACAAACTATCTGATGAGCAAGCAAATATTGCTGAAGGTGTTATCTACACCGCTTTTGAATTGGACTCAATGTCAATACGCCGTCTCGAACGTGCATTCCGTAGAAAGATAAACAAGAATGTCGTTCTACGTCAAGTTATCGATAAAAATTTATTGGCTGGACTCAAAGTAGTCCTAGATGGAACTTCATATGAATTCTCAGTCGAAAGTCAGTTGGATAACATACGTGAGAATTTGATGGAGAAGAAATCATAGGGGAAGGAGGAAACAGATGGCTGAATCAAGTAAATACGATTTCCTTGCTAATTTAATCAAGGATGAAATCGATAAATACGACAAGAAGATTGATACATCTGATGTCGGAACAGTCATTTCAGTAGGAGATGGAATCGCCACAGTATATGGTCTAGATAAAGCTATGTATGGTGAGTTGGTAGTATTCCCCGGCCCTACTTATGGAATGGTGATGAACCTAGAAGATAATTCTATCGGATGTGTCTTGTTTGGAGACTCCGATAAAATTATCGAAGGCGATACCTGTCAGAAGACTGGCAAAGTTGTTTCTGTACCTGTCGGTGATGCACTGCTTTCTCGTGTTGTTAATGCTCTAGGACAACCTATCGATGGTCGTGGCGAAATCAAAGCTGATGGATTAAGACCTATTGAGATGCCTGCACCTCAAATCATGGATCGTGAATCCATTAATGAACCTTTGGAAACTGGAATCAAGGCTATCGATTCCATGATTCCTATTGGAAAAGGTCAGCGTGAGTTGATCATCGGAGACCGTCAAACAGGAAAAACAGCCTTAGCTATAGATACAATCATCAATCAAAAAGGAAAAGATGTCATTTGTGTTTATTGTGCTATTGGTCAAAAGAATTCTTCCTTGGCTCAGATTGTATCTAAGCTAAAGGAATTCGACGCTTTAAAATACACAACTATAGTCGACGCTTCAGCTAGTGAACCTGCACCAATGCTTTACCTCGCACCATATGCAGCTGTTTCAATCGCTGAATATTGGATGTATCAAGGCAAAAATGTCTTAATTGTCTATGATGATTTATCTAAGCACGCTGTCGCTTATCGTACACTTTCTTTGCTTTTAAGAAGATCACCCGGACGTGAAGCATACCCTGGTGATATTTTCTATCTTCACTCTAGACTATTGGAACGTTCATGCAAACTCAAAAAGGAATTGGGTGGTGGAAGCATCACTGCTCTTCCTATCGTAGAAACACAAGCTGGAGATATCTCTGCTTACATTCCTACAAACGTCATCTCAATTACTGATGGTCAAATATTCTTGAACACAGATATGTTCAATTCAGGTCAAAGACCTGCAATCGATTCTGGTCTATCAGTATCTCGTGTCGGATCCGCCGCCCAAACAAAGGCTATGAAGAAAGTATCTTCATCTCTCCGTATGGAATTAGCAAACTACCACGAAATGTTAGATTTTGCTAGATTCGGATCCGATTTGGATAAGACAACTCAACACATATTGACTCATGGTGCTGTCTTGATGCAAGTATTAAAACAAAAGCAATACATGCCTTTGAGCATGCCTCAAGAAGTAGTAGATATCTTCTTGGCACATGAAGGTCTTTTGGATGACATCCCGGCCGATAAGATTCACGACTATCTTAAGGCTACAGACAATGTCATACGTGCACAAAACAGAAGTATCTATGAAGATTTGGAAAAATCTAAAGTCATGTCTGATGAAACAGCCGAAAAAATTAAAGCTTTGTTCGTCCAAGTCAAAGCTAATCTCGACAGAGCCAACTCTGTTAGAAAGAGCAAATAGTTATGTCTGAATCGTTGCTCAGTATAAAAACACGTTTGTCTTCCGTTCGCTCCATCGGTAAGATGACTAAAGCTATGAAACTGATAGCCACAGCCAGATACACTAAATGGAAGAGTCTTTGGGATGGAAATAAACCTTATGAGCAAGCGATGCGTGAGTCTTTATTGTTATGCCTCCAACGTGTTGATTTCTCACATGCCAAAGAAATTCCTCATTGTATGATGCAAAATAACAGTGAAAGAAAGCTATATATATTTGTAACCTCTACTTTAGGATTGTGTGGTGCTTTTAATCACAATCTATTCAAGTTCTATGATTCAGTAGTTTCACCAGAAGATGATGTTATTTTCATAGGTGAAAAAGGCTATAGACATTATGCTTCTAGACAACATAAAGCTTACACAAACTTCATGCACATCACCTCTTCAATGACTTATGATGATGCAAATGAATTCCGTCACTGGCTAGATACTTTATATAGAGAAGGACAATATAAATCAGTCAATGTCATCTATACGAAGTTCAAGAATTCAATTTCGATGGAAGTTGTCAATAAACAAATTCTTCCATTGACTAAGGATGAAATTCCTCCAGTAAATCTAGAAAATATAGAACCTATGTTCGAGCCTGACGCAACACAAGTTGTAAACTTAATAGCACCCCATTATATGGATGCATTAATCTATAGAATTTTCTTAGAAAGCAATGTGAGCGAACAATCAGCAAGACGTAATTCAATGGATAACGCAACAAGCTCAGCAGATAAGTTGACTCAACAGTTGAGACTAACCTATAACAAGATGAGACAAGCCAAGATTACTCAAGAAATCACCGAAGTCGTCGGTGGTGCCAATGCAACAAAATAAAGAAAGGAGGACATAGAAAATGATTGAAGTTAAAAAAGATACACCTCAAATGAAAGAAGCCGATTTTGGATACACAGTCCAAGCAATCGGACCTGTCATCGATGTTAGATTCTCTGAAGGTAAAACTCCCGCAATCAGAACTATGCTCACAGTCGATATGTCTTCCGACAGCAACGATAAAAAAGACCCTTTGGTCTTGGAAGTCGCTCAAGATCTCGGAAATGATACAGTTCGCTGTATCGCCATGGGACCTACCGAAGGAATTAAGAGGAACATGAAGGTTGTAAACACTCATGGTCCTATTAGAGTTCCTGTCGGTCCTAAGGTTTTAGGAAGAATGTTCTCAGTCACAGGAAAACCTATCGATGAGGCCGGTGAATTTGTCAGTGACACTTATAAATCCATCTACAACAAACCTCCTAGATTTGAGGACCAACCCACAAAAGTAGAAATCTTTGAAACAGGAATTAAAGTTTTAGATCTTCTTTGCCCTTATATCAAAGGTGGTAAAGTCGGATTGTTCGGTGGTGCTGGAGTCGGTAAGACTACATTGATTCAGGAATTGATTCATAACATCGCTACTGAAAGACAAGGAACATCAATCTTTGCCGGTGTCGGAGAACGTTCTCGTGAAGGAAACGATCTCTATATGGAGATGAAAGCCTCTGGAGTTTTGAAGAATACTGCTCTAGTCTTTGGTCAAATGAATGAATCACCTGGTGTTCGTATGCGTGCCCCTCTTTCTGCTTTGACAATGGCTGAGTGGTTCCGTGATGTCGCACATCAAGATGTTCTTTTGTTCATAGATAATATCTTCCGTTTCACACAAGCTGGAAGTGAGGTCTCTGCCTTGCTAGGAAGATTGCCTTCTGCTGTCGGATATCAACCTACACTCGCAACTGAAATGGGTGAATTACAGGAACGTATCGCTTCCACTCGCGATGGATCAATCACATCGATTCAAGCTGTTTATGTTCCTGCCGACGACTTGACCGATCCTGCACCTGCAACAACATTCGCTCACTTGGATGCAAAGACGGTCTTGGATAGAAACACCGCAGCTTTAGGAATTTATCCTGCTGTCGATCCTTTGGCATCATCATCAAATTTCTTGGATCCTAATGTCGTAGGAAAGAGACACTATGCAATAGCTTCTAAAATTCAAGCAATTTTGCAGCATTACAAAGACTTACAAGATATCATCGCTATTTTGGGTATAGATGAATTATCTGATGAAGATAAATTAGTAGTCAATCGTGCTCGTAGAATTCGTAACTTCCTATCACAGCCTTTCTTCGTTGCTGAGGCATTCCAAGGAGTTCCTGGAAGATATGTACACTTATCAGAAACTTTGGATTCATTTGAGAGAATCTTAAACGGTGAAGGTGACAACATGCCTGAAGCAGCATTCATGTATGTTGGAACTTTTGACGATGCAGTAAAGAAAGCCAAAGTTTTAGAAGAGAAAGCTTCTCAAGGAAAGTAATAATCTATGCCTAATCAGTTCAAACTTGAAATATACACCCCACAAAAAGTCTATCAAACATCATTAATAGATTCTTTAACTGTTCAAACTGAACTAGGGCAATTAACAATTCTTCCTAATCATGTAGAGTTTTTAGCTAATGTAGATATTTCTGTTCTTATCATTACCAAAAATGGTGAGGAACAACATTACGCTGTAGGTGGTGGTGTGATTCACTTCAAATCGAAAGAGAACACTGCAATTCTTGTTCTTCACTCAATAGAAACTGTCGAAGAAATCGACGAAGTTAAAGTTTTAAAAGCTAAACAAGAAGCCGAGGAAAAACTTAAGACTCAAATATCGTATGAAGAGCAAAAAGAAGCAGAATTATCGCTGAGACGTGCTATCAACATGATTAACTTTAGACATAGATATAAAGATCAGGGATAAAAGTAAAGATTGTCAGAAAAGACGGGTAACCCCGCCTTTTTTAATTCATATCTTTGTTCGAAGTTAAGTGAGTAGTTATATATTCGACTATATCATTCTCATCAATTGTTATCTTATTTGGAATGATTTGAATTGATCCTAGCAATTCATTATCTCCGTCATCAACTCCAAAAAGGTTGTAATATGTCTTTTCAGTAATATACTTTTGTGTTGTTTCCGTTCTTATTTCTATATCTTTATAATGTTTTTCGGTCGGAACAAACATTGCTTTTAAATCAAAAGATTCCGGTGAATCCAATTCAGTTCCTGAAGTTAAAAAGCCTATTTTATTACTGCAAATCGCTAAATATTCATAAAAATAAAATGGTTGACCGCCATTATTACTAAATTTAGTATCAGCATATTTTACACAAAACGAGTTACAATAATTCCAATATATTTTTAAAGAATCATGCCACCACGCTAATGAAGAATCGTATTCCAAATAAGAGACACTTTTTTCTGTAAAATCCGCTTTTTCCATAAACTGCTCATAATCTCTAGTTCCAAACCAAGTATCATCGGAAGCAATTTGATCATCACCTGGAATCTCTATATGATTCGTATCATATTTTAAAGTGGATTTGTTTTCATCGACACTGGTCGATGAAACTCCCCCGTTACATCCGACAATCGACATACAGCAAACAAAACTAAGCATTATTTTAATCCATGTCTTTTCCATATTATTATCTCCTGTTCTGGCAAATCTTTTAAGTTAGGCGTAAAAATTAATTTATCTTCTTTAGTTTCTCCACAGTCACATTTCCAAATCTTGTCAAACTGAGCCCAATAGACCAATTCATAGTTGTGCTGATGGTTATAGTAAGTTTTTACCTTACTATTGTTATAACAATATCCTTTGGTATTATCTCCATCAAAGACTACATAATTATTCGAATGTCTATGAGACGAAGAATCGAAATCAATTATCAATGCTCCATAATAGCAAGGCTTTTTTACTGACTCTGGAGTTTGATGGGTATCTGAACCATCATGCCACCCCATATGACAATAAACCTCATCTTTTTTCTCGTCATAGTCATAAGCTATGGCAACATGCCCTCCACTAGAATTATTGAAATAGCCTATATTCAGAAGAACAGGATTTCCTTTTTTTATTTGCTCTATTGTAAATTTCCTAACTTCATCACTTTTGCTGCTCTCGCCTTGGGAATCTATATAAACAAAGTCATAAGTGATATCCTTAGGGGCAAGATAATAATCTAAAAGCTCCATTCTTTGTTCAAAGTTAGTTCTACAGCAATTGTCAATACTATACGAAGTATTAAAATAACCCAATTCATTTCCCTGGCATATCAATTCAGCTTGAAACGATTGATCTCGTACTGACTTCAAATAATTTAAATAAAGTAAAGATGAATTTTTACCAGTCAGCCCAACAATAGGTGGATCGTTCAAAACTCCCGGTGAATTATGCCGACTAATCATATCAAACCCATCCCCAAAAGATTGAATATCATACTTTTCATCTATGATATCGTCATCGAGGTAAGTATCATAATAAGAAAGAAGTTGACCTATAGCCACATATCCACAAGAATTAAAGACATTCTCTCCAAAATTGTCGGTCAGCCCACGAAAATACTCATATTTAAAATCTCTTCTTGACTCATCGACATTGTCAGTATCTTCACTGTCCACGGCCAATGTTTTCTCATAGGAACAAGTGGAAAGGTTATAAGCACCATCTCCAACATACGGATTATGACAGTTTTCATTAAGATTAAAGCTAACCGAAAAGAGAATCGTCATACTAACCAAAGTCGAAACAAAACTATAATTTCTCCTCATATAACTAACCTCCTTTTGCTTTTGCTAAATTAATAATAGCTTGGCTTCTGCTATTTGTCAACAAGAAATTTAGCTTATTATTAAATTTGTAAACAAAATTACAATCTTAATCGAGTAATACTTTAATATTATTTGTAAACTTTATGGCAACATAATATTTATCAAATAACAAGTTATAATATCAACACTAAGAAAGGCATAATATATGGATTTCAATCACCCTTTCAATTTACAAGCTCCATTTACTCCCACAGGAGATCAGCCTAAGGCTATTGATAGTCTTGTAAACGGTCTATTTGAAGATAAAAAATGGCAAGTCCTTTTAGGAGCCACAGGCACAGGTAAAACATTTACCATGGCTAATGTTATCCAAAAATCACAAAGACCCGCAATAATACTAGTACACAATAAAACTCTAGCAGCTCAAGAGTATGGTGAATTCAAAGAGTTATTTCCACATAATAGAGTTGAATTCTTCATATCTAATTTTGATTTTTATCAACCAGAAGCTTATATTCCAAAGACTGACACATACATTGATAAGAGTGTTCAGATGAATCAAGAATTAGAAATGATGCGTGCTGCAGCTGTTAATTCTTTACTAGAAAGACATGACACAATAGTAGTAGCTACAGTCGCGTCCATCTTTAGCTTAACTGATCCTACCGAATATAGAGATCTAGCTTTCACTTTAAGAGTGGGAGAGGAATTCGATCCTCACGAAGTAGCTGAGAAACTTGTCATCGCCCAATACCACCGAGACAACTTAGAACTAGAACCATCAAAATTTAGAATTAAAGGAGACATCCTAGAATTCATGCCTCCAAGCAACTCCGAGTCTAGTACATTGATTAGAGTATATGGAGATGATGATAAAATCTCTCAAATAGATGAAGTCGATCCGACATCAGGAGATTTCATTCATTCATATGATGCATATCCGGTCTATCCTGCTTATGAACATGCTTCGGGTGTAGCAAAAGTAAGAGCAGCCTGTAAAACAATAAGGCAAGAATTAGATGAAAGATTAGAATTCTTCAACAAAAATAATAAGCCTTTGGAATATGAGAGATTAAAGATGAGAACTGAGCACGATCTCGAATCCTTAGAAGAATTTGGAATGTGTCCTGGAATAGAAAACTACGCAAGACATTTAGATGGGAGAAAACCCGGTGAAACTCCTTATACACTTTTTGACTATCTTCCAAAAGATTACATTCTTTTCATCGATGAATCTCATGTAACAATTCCACAAATCGGTGGAATGTATAACGGCGATAGATCAAGAAAAACAACCTTAGTCGAGTATGGCTTTAGATTACCATCAGCGTTAGATAATAGACCTTTAAAATTTGAAGAATTCGAAAAGAAACTAACTAATGTAATTTGTTGTTCTGCAACTCCGGGCGATTATGAATTAAATAAGACAAACAATCAAAAAGTAGAACAAATCATCAGACCTACAGGTCTATTAGATCCATTGATAGAAGTGAGATCAAATGATTTAAATCCTATCAGTGATGTGACTATGGAAGTAAAAAAGAGAAAAGAAAAAGGTGAGAGATCACTCATCGTTACTTTAACCATAAAAGATGCTGAGAACTTAACAGACTACTTAAAAAATAAAGGCATTAAAGTGGCTTATTTACAACATGAAATTCAAACAATGGAAAGATCTGAAATTATATATAAACTAAGAAAAGGTGATTTAGATTGTGTGGTTGGAATAAACCTTTTAAGAGAAGGATTAGATATTCCTGAAGTATCTATGATTGCAATATTAAACGCTGATAAAGAAGGCTTCTTAAGATCAGAAAGATCATTGATTCAAATAGTCGGAAGAGCAGCTAGAAACGATCATGGTAAAGTTATAATGTATTCAGATATAGTATCTGATTCAATGAAGAATTGCATTGCAGAAACTAATAGAAGAAGACAGATTCAAGAAGCTTATAATAAAGAAAACAATATAACACCTAAAACAATCATCAAACCAGTTACACCACCAGTAAGATTAATAGATGATACAAAGAAGAAAACAAAGAGATTTGATGGTGCAAAGATGTCGAAGAAAGAAACAGAAAAAGTTATTAATGAATTAACAAAGCAAATGAAACAAGCCGCTAAAGATTTAGACTTTGAAAAAGCCGCTTTGCTCCGTGATGAAATCATGGAGTTAAGAGCTTCGTTAGAATAGCTTTATGAATGAATTCGAATTATTAATTAAAGATATAACTTTATATTCTTCTTCTAAGTTGCTTTCTTTTAATTCTAAATTAGTGAATTCAAAATTTGATATGATTGGTTTATCGATTCCACACATCAAAAAAATAGCAGCAAAATATAAAAACTTGGAATTCCATGAAACTTTTTGGAATAGAAATTTAGAGACAAATCTAATTCTATTTATTATATGGACTAATCAATTAAACAATTTAAATGATCAATTAGCTTTTATTGAAAAAAATGGAAATCATTTAGATACATGGATGATGACTGATTTATTAAGACAATATTTGAAACTATCAAAAAGTAAAAAGGATTTATCTGTATTAAAAATATATAGAAAATCCAATCACGAATACGTTAGAAGACTAGTATATGTTTCATTACTATGCGAAATTAAATTTATTAAATTAAAAGATTTAATTTCCTTTATAAAATCTGATTCATCATTAAATGTCACTAAAGGACAAGCATGGATTTTATCTATGATATTTTCTAATGATTCGACATGTCTTAATGATATTTATAACAAATTTAAGAATAATAAGATATTACTAAAATTAACTAATCAAAATATTAGGGAATCAAGACAAATATCAAAAGAAAACAAAGAATTAGCTAGTAAAATTCTTTTATCTTTTTTATCTGTTCACTGAAGCTGCTATTGGTGATTTTTAGTTCACCTGCTGATGTTCTACATTCAAATATCTTTGGATATAAGTTCTTATTGTCTTTCAACAATTGTATTGGACTGCTGCTATCTCCACTACCTTTCATCTTATGTGGGGTCGGTCCAAATATAATAGCCTTATATTTACAGCAGCCTTTATACTTTTCTATATCAATAGAGGCTCTTTTATATTCCAAGTTAAAATCAAATGACGATGGATCTAATCCGTTTTGGCTGATAATGTTTTCTAATTCATTTCTAGATAAAGTTGAATTACCTAAGACAAGTACCTTTGAATCAGAAAAATATGGTAATTCATTAGGCTTATAAATAATTTCGTATCTATCAAATATCTGCTTCATCTCTTTCTTACGATTAGCAGTATAAATTTCCCCTTTTAATTTGTCATAAAGCTTATCAATAATTGCATAAATTTTCCAAATCTTTGATTTGGAATCATCGTTTAATTTAAATGCGACATATAAAGTCTTCTCCAATTCTTTTTGAATGTTATCCACATTGCATTCTTTACTCATATCCTCAATCAAATTTGGATAAGAATAAGGATCCTTTCTCATCTCTTTAACTATATCTGATACTAAAGTTGAATTTCCTTTCTTTTCTTTAGTAAAAGCTATGATGTCTGAGAATTCTGAGTAGCCTATCCATTTGTCCAAATCTAAATCTTTGCTTTTAATATTGATTGTTTCCACTTGCTTTTTAGTATCAAAAACAGTCTTTTTAATTTTATATTTCTCATTGATATTATTTATAGCTTTCACAACAATTCCAGAATTAAGTGGTGATGATGTAATTATCAAGATTCTTTTTCTTTTAAATTTCGGTGTTCTCTTATCTGCTGGAGTCTTATATAAATTTGAATTTGTCTCATAGAATCCATCTAATGATAAATTCTTGTTTATATATTTTTCAGACATGTTTCTTACTAAATTCAATAAGATTCTCTTAGTAAGAGGTTCCAAAAAGCACTCATCATAAGTTATGTTTATCTCCTCCATTTTATTTCCCTTTCTTTCCTATCTAGAATTATAAATACATAATACTTTGAAAATGGAAAAATAATTTTTCATAAGAAGGTATTGTTTAATCATTAAAAAAGTTGCACAACCGTGCAACTCTTTTAGTGATTAATCTCCGTAATCAGAACCTCTAGATTTATCTTCCAATAGCAATCCTATAGAATCAGTTAAATCAAAAATAGTTATATATTTAGCTTTTTCAACTATTACCAATGGATCGTCTGGATCAGATACATAGACGACTTTTTTATTTGATGAAGTCAGCTCATCCATCTTTCTCAATACATCATCAATTCTATCTGGATATATATTTTTTAAAGCTTCAAATGCTTTATAAAATCCAGGTTCTACATAAAAGATTGATCCATCTTTGTTCTTATAACATTTAGCAATCTTATTTCTTAAATCAATCATCAATTGACAATCAGCCCATTCAGGATAATTCATATTATTTAGCCTCTTTATTATCTTCCTCATTTTCTTCCGTAGGTGTTCCAAATCTAATTATATCGTTATATCTATTAATTGCATCGTTTTTGGAATTGTTTAATAATCGCTCAGCTTCATCTGGATTGACTTTAGATAATTGAGCGTATCTGTTTTGGGACAAGACAAAGTCTAAATATTTATTGAAATCCGGAGTCTTAGTATCTAAAGTCAAAGGCTTAGGAAGACGTGGATCATATCTAAAGATTGGGAAATACCCACAATTAGCAGCTTCTTTTTCAGCTCTATTAGTATTGACCAATCCACCTTTCATTCCATGCTCAATACAGGGGCAATATGCGATGACAATAGAAGGTCCATTATGATAAGATTCCGCTTCTTTCATAGCCTTAATGGCAGCCATCATATTTCCACCCAAACTGATTTGAGCAACATATACATCCTTATATGCCATTGCTAACAAAGCTAAGTTTTTCTTTGCTGTCTTCTTTCCTGATGCAGCAAACTTAGCCACTTGTCCTTGTTGAGATGACTTAGAAGCTTGGCCTCCAGTATTAGAATATACTTCCGTATCTAAGACTAAGATATTAACATCATCTTTAGTAGCTAAGACATGATCTAATCCACCATATCCGATATCATAAGCCCAGCCGTCTCCACCAACAATCCAAACACATTTATCCAGCATATCATTTTTAAATGATAGCAATTGTTTTATTCCATCAGAACTGCTCTTCCTAACCAACTCAATAATTTTAGGCAAAATCGGCTTAATTAAATCCCTATTCTTAAGATTTAAGACATATTGATTCAACAAATCTTTTAATTCAGACTCCGTCTCATCTTTGTATTTTTGGATAATGGATAATATAGAGATTAACTTATGGTCTTGAGCCATACGCATTCCATATCCATACTCAGCATTATCTTCAAACAAAGAATTAGCCCAAGCTATTCCATTTCCATCTTCATCAGTAACATTAGGCGTTTGTGGAGTAGAAGCACAATAAATAGAAGAACAACCAGTAGCATTAGCAATCATCAAATCCGAACCAAACAACTGACTTAAAAGTCTGTAGTATTGAGTTTCACCACATCCCGCACATGATCCAGATACTTCGTGATAAGGTCTCATTTGTCCGACATCTTTCAATGATCCAGCTGGGAATATTCCAGGTTTATATTGCACATGTCTATATAAATAGTCTGCAGCTTCTTCACGAATATATTCACCTTTTGCATCGACCATCTTTAAAGCTTTATTAAATGTTTTTGTCTTAGGATCAAACTTTCCAGGACAAATATCAACACACAACGAACATCCTAAGCAATTCATAGGTGAAACTTGAATTCTATAATTTAATCCTTTGGCTTTAGGACCAATAGCAGGCAAGACATCTGTTTTTTCTTCATTGGATAAGCCAGACATATCCTTTTCGTTCAGCAAGAACGCTCTAATGGTTGCGTGAGGACACACTAAAGCACATTGATTGCATTGAATACAATTTTCTTTGAACCAATGTGGAACAATATCAGCCACGCATCTCTTAGCATCATAATTGGAATTGTTTAATTCCGTTCCATCTTCAACACCATTATTTATGATAGAAGAGACAGGTAAACTATACCCTTCTCTTCTTCTAATAGTATCAGCGTATCCTTTATATGTATTGACATCTAATTTAGTATCTGAAGCAAGAACTATATCAGCCCAAGAAGGATCGACGTCAATCTTTTCCAAGCCTTGAGTTCCCATATCGACTGCTTTAATATTTGCATCAACAATTTCTTGCCCTTTTTTAGAATACATACTCACGATGTATTCTTTCATCTTATTTAATGCATCGTTGTATGAAATCAAAGGATGATTATGAGCTACATCCATCAAATAGAAAAAAGCAGATTCTAATATCGTATTTGTGTGTCTTCCTAATCCCAAGCTTCTAGCTACCGTATTGGCATCGATAATATAAAATTTAGCATTTGCTTTAGCTAAATCTCTTTTTACTCTTAAAGGCAAAGTGTTGAGCAAGGCTTCTTTTGATAAAGATGTATTCAGCAAAAATATTCCATTATTCTTAATAGATTTCAGCATGTCATATCTAAACAAATATGAATCCTGAGAACATGAAATGAAGTCAGCTTCATGGACATAATATTCACTATGGATATTGTTATCACCAAATCTAATATGTGAGACAGTCACACCACCTGCTTTTTCACTTCCGTATTGAAAATATGCTTGAATTTTATAATCGGTCAAGGCTCCGATTATTTTTGCGGCTGATTTATTAGCTGATACAGTTCCATCAGAACCCATTCCATAGAAAAGACATGACCTAACCGTAGAATCTTCAATTACATAGTCATCATCGGATTTCAAAGACAAATTAGTTACATCATCATTGATTCCAACAGTAAATCCTGAAAATAAATTATCAGATTTCAAGAAATCAAAAATTCCTTTAATATCCTTAGGCTGAGTATCTCTACTAGATAATCCATATCTTCCACCGACTACACGAATATCAAATCTATTTTGTTGATTTAATCCAGCCAAGACATCCAAATATAAAGGTTCTCCATCAGAGCCAGGCTCCTTTGTTCTATCCAAAACAGCAACTCTTTTAACTGAGTTAGGAATGGCTTCACTTAAAAATTCAGGAACAAACGGTCTATATAAGTAAACTTTAACTACTCCAACATGTTGGCCTTTCAAATTCAAGTCATCGACTACTTCGCTTATTGTCTCTGTGACTGAACCCATGGCCACAATAACTTTTGTCGCATTAGGATCACCATAATAAACAAAAGGTGCATAAGTTTTTCCTGTAAGTCTAGAAGCTTCTTCCAAATAGTGTTTTGCTATTTGACCAACCTTTTTTATATGCAAGTTTTGTGCTTCTCTAGTTTGGAAATAGATATCATCATTTTGATTTGTTCCTCTAGTAACAGCATTGCCATGAGGATTCAAAGCTTTTTGTCTAAATCTATTCAATGCGTCTTTATCCAACAATTTAATCCACTCTTCATCTGGAACCTTAGATACTTTTTGATATTCATGAGAAGTTCTAAATCCATCAAAGAAATGAATTATAGGAAAGCAAGACGCTATTGAAATCAAGTGAGCTACCGGAGCTAAGTTCATAACATCTTGAACTGATTGAGAACATAGCATAGCCATGCCTGTTTGTCTTGCAGCATAAACATCAGAGTGGTCACCAAAAATTGATAATGCTTCAGTTGCAATACTTCTAGCTGCAACATGAACAACTATAGGAAGTTCCTCACCGACCCACTTATACATGTTTGGAAGCATCAAAAGCAATCCTTGTGATGCTGTATATGTGACGGCTAAGGCACCGCCTTGGCTAGCTCCATGAACCGCACCGGCTGCACCAGCTTCAGACTCCATTTCAACAACCTTAACTATATCGCCAAAAGCATTCTTTCTTCCTTTAGACGCAAAAACATCCACATTCTCCGCCATCGGAGATGAGGGTGTTATCGGATAGATAGCTGCAACTTCACTAAAGATATATGAGCCTTCGGCAGCCGCCGTATTTCCATCTACAATCTCTTCCGTCTTCTTAATCTCATTAGCTACCATAGTCTCATAATCTCCTCTTTATTTAAAGCTTCTTGCTAAGCTCTTTGATGTATTCCTTGACAGCTTCGCCTAAATCCGGTCTTCTCATAGCCATCTCAACATTGGCCTTGATAAATCCCATCTTGTCTCCTATATCGTACCTTGTTCCAGGATAATTGCATGCATATATTTCACCTAATGACTTACATTGTACCTGGAATGCATCAGTCAATTGGATTTCGTTATTTCTTCCTGGCTTTGTTTTCATCAAGAAATCAAAAATATCAGGTGTACAGACATAACGTCCAAGGATTGCTACATCAGTGAAAGCTTCTTCAGGCTGAGGCTTTTCAATCATATCTACGACTGGGAATTCAGATTCATCGCCTTTCAATTCAAATGCAGGTTTTACCGATCCATATTTAGATATGCTTTCATGAGGAACTTTCTTGCATCCCAAGACTGAAGTTCCATGTTTGTAATATGTTTCGATCAAAGCTCCGATTGCGGGTTTACCATCATCGTCAGGAACAACCAAATCATCTCCTAACAATACAGCAAATGGTTCATCACCAATGAAATCTTTAGCACATAAAATAGCGTGACCTAACCCCCTAGGATTCTTTTGACGGACATAGAAGACATCAGCCATGTCTCCGATGGAATGAACCATGTCAGCCTGTTTGTCTTTTCCGGCTTTTCTAAGTCTCTCTTCCAATTCAAAGTTATAGTCGAAGTGATTCTCAATAGCATTCTTTGTTCCAGAAGTGATGATCAAAATAGATTCAATTCCAGCTTTTACAGCTTCTTCTACGATATATTGAATGTTAGGTGTATCAACGATAGGCAACATTTCCTTAGGCATTGATTTTGTTGCAGGAAGGAAACGAGTTCCTAATCCGGCAGCAGGAATAACAGCTTTTCTAACTTTCTTTATCATATAACGATAAAGCCTCCTTTATTAAATTGTGAACATTTTACCAAACCTACACAGCGCTTAAATTGGTAGATTTTATCTAAAGCATGCTAAAAGGAGGCAATCTGCCTCCTTTCAGCAAATATTACTAAATACTAGTGTTTAATTACTTAGTTTCCTCATATTCTTGAAAGTCTTGATAATCCAATCTATCACCATCGAATTTCCTCGTTGTATCACCCTGAGTAAACTCATAATTAGATTCAGTAGTAACAGCCATTTGAGCTTCTCTATTTATGTAATATATTTGACTCTTGAACACTCTGCAATATGCAATCTTTCCGTTTCTAAAAGCAACAGAAGCTTCTGTCGTATACGCATTAGTCACTAAGTAGCCTGAAGTTGTCGTGCTTGAGATAGTGAAAGCTAAACCAAATGAAGCTCCCGCCGTTTTTGTATCCCAAGGATCTATGACGGTAGAATCAAATCCATCCATATAATAGAAATCACCATCAACTTCTATGTTGTCATCTTCAATATTATCTATTTTAGTAAACTTATGGCCAGCATTCATATTAGCTAATAATGTCGATGGAGCTCCTAAGAAGTAAGAGGAAAAATCAATAGACATCAATTGATTAGCCTTGTTTTGAGTTATATCTTGTTGAACATAATAACCATCAGGATAATCTATCGAATTATATCCGCTGTGTTTTTGATTGTATTGATATACATTAAAATACATCCCATCTTCCCAATAGTCATCAACTCTATTAAAGTAATTTGCTTCATTGACTTCATCGGCTGTCTTACCTTTATCTTCTTCTTTAACAACTTCATCATCTGTAGCATAATAAGGAGAATAAGTCTTTGTGACTACCAAATTATCGTATCTATCTGCTAAAAAGCTCGACGTTCCAGTATAAACTTGGTCCGAAATAGAGTATTGAACACTAATAGACTGATCTCCAAATGTATGGTTCACAGTTCCTGACATCATTGTTAAATCTTTGATAAATCTATCTATCTTTTGTGCATCAGTCAAGTCTTTATTGCTAGTCCAATGACCATAAGCCGAACCATTATAATTTGAAAAATCGACTAACTCTCCTCCATCTTTTTGATCGTACCAGCCATCAAAATAATAATTCTTGATAGATGGATGGCTAGGATTCAAATCATCGCCAGACTTGTTCTCATAGCTCTCATCTTCATGTCCTGGACAATTTACAATAAGTTTGTAGCTTTCTTCTTCACTAGGAGAAGTTGATGGATTAACGTTTCCTTCTCCACACGAGACTAGTAGTAAAGGAAATAAAAGAATAAAACTATATATCTTTTTCATCTTTATTCTCCGTATGAAATAACTGCATTACAACTGTTAATCCAATCAGACCCAAACAACATAGCTGCTTCATCTTCTGTATGGGATACAGAAATGGTTTGTGCTTTATTCCAGCCAGAGAAAGCTCTATATCCAATTGTTACAACACTGGATGGAATATTGACATTGCGAATTGCAATACTATTTGAAAAAGCTTCTGCGTTAATATTTTCCAAACCATCGTTCAATGTTAATGAGGACAAGTTTTGCAATCCAGCCATAGCATTTTCTTTTATAGTCACAACAGTAGAAGGCATTACATAAGCCGTATCAGCCTTCTTAGAAGGATAGCAATACAATGTGGTTTGATTCTTGTCGAACAAGACACCATCTACAGCCGAGAAGTAATTATTGCCACTTGCTACATTAAATGCAGTCAATTCAGTAGAATAATTATTAACTCTTCCGACAAATGCTCCAACACCCATCGTCTTCAATGTTGAAGGAATTGTTATTTCACCAGCCATCTTGGGGTTTCCTAAGAAAGCATAATCATCAATTTCTTCCAATCCTTCATTCAATGTGACACCCGTGACACCACAAGAGAAAAATGCTTTTGTTCCTATTTTCTTCAAAGATGCCGGTAATGTTATATTTCCTAAATCGTTGGTCGATTCAAAAGCCTCATCTCCTATTTCTTGGACTCCTTCATTAAATGTCAAGCCATAAATATTAGCAAAATAGAAAGCACTCGCTCCTATCTTGGATACATTCGAAGGAATAGTTACTTTTACTTTATTGCTGGAATCAAATGCTGAAGCAAAAGCTTGATTTTCAATTGTTTTTAAAGTCGAAGGTAAAGTCAAACTAGAAGCTTTAACTCTATAGTAGACGAGCTTAGAAATTGTCTCTACACCTTCAGGAACATTTATTGCACCTGTATGGCTAGGCTTACAATAAAACACAGTCTTTCCATCAGCTGATATCAATTGATCATTAGTCAGTTTTAAATTAGATCCTTCTGCTAAAGTTAATTTAAAGTTTGGAACACCATTATTTCCATTGCCAGAGAAGACACTTCCATTCATGGAAGTAAGTCCTGTTCCAAATACAACTTCTTGCAAAGAAGACCATCCGGAGAAAGCAAAATCACCTATAGTAGTCAACGAATTAGGTAAGACCAATTTTGTAACTTTAGATTTATAAGATGAAACAGGATCATCTTCACTCTCAGAAGACCCGTTGTTAGAGAAAGCTGACTCTTCTATTACTTCCAATCCTTCATTCAATGTCAATGTTCTTAAACCCAACTCCTGTGCGAAAGCTTCAACACCAATCTTCTTAACATTAGATGGAATCTCAATATTGGTGAGTTGAGGGCAACTATAGAAAGCTGCTTCAGGAATCTCAGTTATTCCTGTTCCGATATGTAAAGAAGATAATTTATCCATAAACATGAACGATTCTTTTCCAATCTCAGTCACACTATCAGGAATAGTGATGGAAGTTACATTGATGTTGTTATGAAAGGCATTATTATCAATTTTTTTCAAAGAAGATGGCAATGTGAAATTATCTACATATCTGACATCAGAGCAGCTCTTCGGCAACAATTCTTCTACAGTAGAAGGAATTGCAAATGACGTGGTCGATGTAGTAGCATCGCTAGGAATATAGACGAGCTTCTTACCATCTTTAGTCAAAAGCATGTTGTTTTCAACCTTAAAATTTGTATTGCTAGAGGCTAAAGTAACGCTCTTTATTCCCATTCCATAGAAGAATACGCCAGGTTCAAACACTTCCAAGGAAGCAGGTAATTTAACACTTTCAATAGCACAGTAGCTATTCATAGGAGTAGAGAAGGCGTAGCTTCTCAAAATTTTAATAGAATCAGGTAATTTTAAATCCCCTTTGATATAAGCTCCTGTGAATGCTGATTCACCAATTTCCTCCAAGCCTTCAGACCAAGTGATAGTGAATTGATTGGTGGTCGAATCACCTAACATCTCAAATGCTGCGTTTCCAATCTTTTTCAAAGAAGAAGGGAAAGAAACGGATGAAATGCTGATGTCCCCATAAAAAGCATAATCGCCTATTTCTTCGAGACCTTCATTAAAAGTAATGTACTTCAATCCGACATCTCTTTGATTATAGAAAGCATAATCACCGATCTTCTTTAGGTTAGAAGGGCAATCGTAGCTTTGATTGGAGGTCAAGGCTTTTTGAGGACAAAAGACCAAAGTTTGCTCATCTTTAGAAAACAGCAATCCCTCTTTGCTCTTATATGCTGTATTAGCACCATCTACAGTGATGCTAGCCAACTTATTGGTGTACATAAAGGCTTTAGGATCAATAGTCTTAACACTGGCAGAAATTGAAATTTGTGTAATACTACTTCCACCCTTGAATGCAGTAGCACTAATTCCAGTTACAGGCCTTCCGTTGATAGACTCTGGAATTTGAACATCAACAACATTAATGTCCATTATGCCAGTTATTGTGGCTGAGCCATCATTATTGACTTCATACTTGTAATTGAAAGATTGCTTCTCATACAAGGCTACCAACGTGTCTTTATCCATAGTCTCATCGACATAGCCGGTCCATTTTTGAGTCTTGTCTCCATTCAAATACCAGCCAATAAAAACAAAGCCGTCTTTATGAGGGACAGGGACATTCAAATAGTCACCTACAAACGTCTCTTGCTCAAAGGTAGGCTCACCATTATTGGGATCAAAAGTCAATGTAATCTTTAAATCTTCATTTACTGACCATTTGGCATATAAATCGACATCACCATAAATTCCAGTGTTGAAGTTGAATTTATTTCCATCTTCATCAACCCAAGCAACAAACTTGCAATTTTTCTTTGTCGGATTTATTGTTGGCTTCTTGGCCCAATGACCCTCTTCTATTCTTTGAGAAGCGACAGCAGTAGGATCTGCTATTTCACCACCATTCAAATTGAAAGTAATCGTATAGAAGATCTTCTTGGGTTCCTCAGATGATGGGGTAGATTTCTTATCCGTCGGCTGCTGAGTAGATGGATTAACCGTAGGTAAAGAAGTATCTATGTTTCCTTTTCCACACGAGCCTAACACACTAACTAAAGCTAATAATGAAAATATCAAATTTCTTTTTTTCATGTTTTTTTCTCCTCTTTTGATAAATAATTGAGTGAAAATTCTAAAAACAATCAAATAATTCATGTCTCAAGTCTTTTCAACTATATTTCAAAATACTTACTCCTTTTCTATTTAACAATTTATTATACCATCTTAGTTTTGTAAGCTCTTACCCTTTCTTAAGGATAATTTATCGTTAATTCCCGGAATTATTCTATCTACATCACTTCTTCTTATGGATTTTG
>ERZ1031845.38-NODE-38-length-46439-cov-33.119157_pt1 | contig 46439 bp, 53 predicted proteins | sample MGYA00518169_ERZ1031845 | MGnify/ENA primary metagenome ERZ1031845 (study PRJEB33719, sample SAMN04261265) | wastewater metagenome | biome: rural village; feature: human; material: feces | host: Homo sapiens | place: El Salvador | collected 2014-01-14 ...
ATCTGCCGGATTTGGGAAGAATCTAACAAACCTATCATAATCGTTATCCTGAATAATTTGTAATAAAAAAAATATAAGTTTCGGTCTTTTCTGCAAATATAGCAATAAAATCCCGAAACTCAATCAGATAACGATCAAAAAGTCAAACTTTTAGGTCATAAAATGGTAATTCTCCGTTAGCGAGAAACGAAATACACTCATCGAAGATTTTTCTCTCGTAGTCCATAGTACCTATTTTAGGGAACCACTTCCTTATCTTTTCGTCATTTCTGTTAACCATCTCTCCCCATAGCACACACCAGTCTGCTATATTGATTTTGTCGTTTTTCACTTCGTGCCAATAGTCCTTGGCTACGTCTTTTGTGTGCAGCTGACCTATAAGACACAGGTGCATATCGGCCATTTCTTCGTCATAGTTACAACCAGACACCTCTCCTTGTATCTGCTTCATCATCTCAAGCATGGCGCTGTTATTCATACCTATCTCGCAACTCTCTATCATGATTTGCAGGCAAGCCTTCAACTCTTGCATGTCTTCGCACGACACGACTTTCTCAAAAACCTTTTTCATTATCTGTTTTTTAATGTTTATTTCATGAAATACTCTCTGATATCATATACGCCGTCCTTGTCTTTTAGCAAGTCGACAGCAAGGCTATATGCGTACACCAAAAGATGATCATCATCAATGTCGCTCAAACTGTCCTTGCCGAGAATCTTTGCTACGGTTTCTCCATGATCGCTCACCACTTGATTCATTGCCACGTACAAGGCATAGTCGTTATAGCAAGGGCTGTCTTCTGTGTGTAGATTGTGCTTTTTCATTTCTCCGGACCACACTTGCATATCCCAAGTAGCCTTTGGATCCATTTTCTGAATGATGGACAAAGCTTCCTTTTTCGTAAGGTAGTTCTTCCACTTGATGGCACATAGTTTCTCGATATACTCTTGTGCCAGTTCGGGATGCCTGTCTGCCATATCCTTCATCATGCAGCGCATGGTATCACCAAACACGTGCATATACTTCACATTTTCCGACGTAGCCATTATTCCATATAGCTCATCAAAGTTTTTCATCAATTCTTCCATATCCGTATTATTCAGTTAATAAATTTTTTAATTCAGCAAAATCGCTCTCTCCAAAACTAATACTCTTCTTGCTCCCGAAAAGAAGTGTCGTGAAGATGTTGTCGGGTAGGTCGATATACAGAGTTCCGCCATCAATCCTACCGCTTATGAATCCAATCTCAAAGCTATAGTTGTCAATGGTTTTTAGCATCTGCATGGCATCGTCAAAGATGGTATCTACATTAATATCACCATTCTCGTCACCGATAAACAATGCTGCATTATCAATAGTTTTGCCTAACTTCTCCTTGTTGATGGATATGATATTGTGCGCCGCACGTTTCATGTAGACGGAAGGAATTACCAACATTGGGTTTCCTTTTATCATATCGTCAATTCTTGCGTCTGCCCACAGGTCTACCGATGTAAGCAGCTTCTCTTTAAGTTCCGTTATGTTCATTTCTTAACTCCTCCTTTCTTTGTTTTGTTGTACCATACGAGGTATTCTTGCCAAGTCTTATCACTATGGTTAGTCATATAATCGTTGAGCATGGCAGATTTCTGCTCCTCTGCCTGCGCTACTTCTTTTCTCAGTCGTTGCATCAAGGACAAGTGTTTCTTTAATGCCTCCTGTCCTTGCTGAGTGCTTTCGATACGAGGGCGTATGATACGCAACTCCTCATCTTGCACTAACTTAGACACATATTGCAAGCTATTAACGTACTCCTGGTTTTGCATCAAGTATTGCCTTTGCGCTCCTGTAAGATTATCCTCAATCTTATCAATTTCATCCCATAAAGGGGTGGAAGACTGCTGCGCTTGCATATTGATAGATGCTCGCTTCTGCTGTATTGCCTCATACATCTTCTGTAGCTCGGCATCCATCGTTGGCGGCTGTTGCTGACTTGTACCCATATCCAATAATGGGCTGTTCCCGAAATTCATCATAATCAATATCTTTAAAGTTGGTGATATATTATAGAGAGGTGAGAGGGCATCCACCAACGAGGGCAAACACCCCTCACCAACTCATTTCTTTTTAGTCCTTTTTACAGACTTCCTTGCTGCTCTGTTACGCTCCTGTACTGGGAGTTGAGGGAGCGGTGCAATTACAGCCGTAGCTGCCGTAGCCAGAAATTACTGGCGTAGATGGGAGTACCAACTGACCACGAAGACAATTACATGTCTTCTCGTTCACGTAAGCCATCATCAGCTTCTCCTTGTAAGGAGTGAGGGCTTCCATTACGGCCACCTTCTTGTCAAGGTCGCAATACTTTGCTTGCAGCGCATCGTACTGGTCTCTCTGATTCTTGTACAGACCGAAGTCCGCATCAATCTGAGACTTGTACAGACCGAACTCAGCTTGCATTGCACGGCGGTTCTCAGCGTTGATAGCATCTGTAGCACCCTTGTACATAGAGAACTTCTCTGCGATGTCAGTTTCACGCATAGCGTAGAACTTGTTATCGGTGTCGAGCTTCAAACCGAACATGTCGGTAAGCAGCTTCACCTCATCAGCGCATTCCTTCTCCATTACCTGCAATGCGGTTGGCTGATTTGAGCTTGAGTTAGCTCCGTAAGTGTTGATGTTTACGTTCTCAGGCATATTGCTGCCACCGAGAGAGCCGAATACACCACGACCATTGCCGTTGAGCAAAGCTAAAGCCAAGCCACCGATACCAATGCCAAGTGCGGTTCCTGCCAGACCTTTGCTGGCATACTCATCGTGCTTCTTTCCCTCTTCGTAGATTTTCTTCTCTACGACCTTTGCATCTGTCATCTCCATTTTTACAATCTTTTTAAGTTATCCTTAATATTAACTAACACTATTGTAACGTTACGGATGCAAAGATATAGAGAATATGGGAGAGCAAATATAACTCTATCACACTTTCTTTTAGTGGTTGATTATCAGTGTTTTAAGGTGATAGTAGGTAATATCATTTTGAGCTAATATAGGGGGTGGAATTAAAATCTTTTCCAATGTTTGCATGATTGGAAAGGATTGAAAACAAAAAGAGAGGCAATCACTTACCTCTCTTACTCTTAATGTAGTGAAGAATATCCCACTTCTTAAAATATCTCGTATGTCCTCGCTTCTTGCATTCACCATTCGGAATGACACCTTTTGCAACCATCCTGTTCAACGTAGCATCAGAAACGTGCAGTTTCTCCTTGACTTCCTCGGTGCTCATCATCGGGTTGAGCATATCTGGAATAATATCACACAGTCTATCAAAGTCCTCATCGCTCATTCCGCAAGCGGTGACCTTCTCACCATTTCGTTGCTGCTCGTCTGCCTTGAAGCAAGCATCACTCAGCGACTTTAAAGCTGCTCCGAGTATCTTATAATTCAATATCTTTCCCATATTTTTATGCACAGATTTTTCGTCCTAACTTGGTTTTGCTGATAAACATGTCACAGAATCCGTATATATAAAACATTGCCGTTACAATCATTACGGTAAAGCAGGAATCTACCATATCCTTAGTAGTATACCAACTCCATTCCACGATGTGAGCGGCGTTTATGCCGAAAAAGTAGAAAAACGGAATGCGGTATCTCCAACACAAAAAGAAGAATCTGCTTGCTAATATCAAAACCATCGGCAAGATGTACACCATAAAGTAAATGAAGAGATAGCATGGAAAATTCTCATTGTTTGTTATGAACATTTCCCTTGGATGCTGACTAAAATCCCACATTCCGTATGCGTGAAAGCACATAATGATTATCGGAAAATATTTGCAGAACCAGCAAAAGAACTTCAAAATTCTCCGTGAATATCTGTTACCATGTTTCATCAGCAAGTTCATCACCTCGCTGACATCTTTGTCTTGCAACCAATGTAATAGGTCGCTTTCATCTTCTTTATTCATAATTTTCGGTTTTAAGATTCAAAATAAGATGGTTGCAAAGTTATACTTTTGTGGCAATAATGCAAGAAACATGCCAAATTGTTAGCGTTAAACTTTGCTAAACCATCATATTGTTACCAATGACGGCGCTTTACTACAAATCTGTTACCCAGTAGGTCAAAAACACGTCCAAGAACCCTGCCACCTCTGCCATATACCACACAGGCTTATATCTTTCGTCATCGTCCGAACAGCTTACGAGCAACAGGTAGATAAGAGCTATTACAGCCGTCGGAACCCAGCACACCGACAGACACCATCCTACACACCCTGCGGCGGCTACAATAGCCCCTCCTTTATGAATAGGGTAGGCATCAGCATCGAGATAGTTCGGTGCAGCTCCCACGAACATCAGTCCTCCGCAGCCTATAAAGGCAAGACACTGAATGCCCTTACCTGTGTCGAGCATACATACCATCATCAGTACCGCACACGTAACCATAACGGCCGTGAATACCCATCCATAGTTTCCTTTGCGCTTATCGCCAATTACCTCGCTACCCGTACATCTCTGTAGCTGGTAATATACATCGCTCACCATTGCAGGAACGCCAAACCTCATTGCTGCGAGCAACAGAAATCCTCCCAAGAGAAGGAAAGAAATAACACTTAGTATATACATAATCTTTTCATTTTAATTAGTTAAACATTATTATCATTTTATTGATATCAACAAAATGGTGCTACACTTTGAGATTTAGCTTTTCAGGATAACCTGTCTTGTAGTTATAAGCCTCTACCTCCTCAATGGTTGTCAGCTTATTGACCTCTGCCTGATGAGTAGCGGTCACATTGTAACAATCCTTTGCATACACCTCAATAGTACAGATGAGGTCTTGAGCTACCGCAATGGGCATGACAAAACACTTTCCATCAAGCCAAAGGCTCGTCTCTTCTCGACCCTTATAAGCAATTCGCTCATTACCGTCGAATACTCGGTCTCTTAAATTAAAGTCGAGCCAATGTTGTTCTCCGTTAAGGTAAAACGCATTGACAGCAGGGGATTTGTCGTAGGCTGTAATCTCCGCTATCTTTTCGACCTTCGCCTGTTCAAGCTTCAGCGCATCCATCTTTGACACGAACCAGGCAAATGCCTTCTGCACCTCATCCTCATCATACTCGCTGACAGGCACAGTACACTCGTAGCATTCGTATGCTCCCATTTTCTCGTCAAGCACAGCTCCAAGGTGGCGAACCATCATCTCTCCGTGCCCATACTTTTCCTTGTAGTCCCCTTGAGGAATAAAGGTTTTCACAAAATTAATTTTCTCCATAATCTTTTTACTTTTTAAATTGATTCTTTATTTTGATTTTCTTCATATTCACACAGAAAACTCTGTCCTTGTGCGACATCATCGTCCATGCTTTGCGCCTGATATTGTAGGTATCGTAATGCTCAAGAACACCCATCAGGCTATTGATGCGGTTTACGTACCTCTGCAAGATTTCATCTTTCGGGTCGGGTATTATTCCGAATTGGTCTATCACGTCGTACAGGTGTTCTATAATCCGTGGGTTCGGAAGCATTCTGCCTGGACGAATTAATGCGCCCGTAAACCTTACTCCGCTCGCTGCTCTTTGAAGGCTGACCTTATGAGGATGCAGCGTAAGACCAAGTTCTTCTAACAGGTAACACCTCGATTCTTGCAGGATATTCAGCAGGATTTCCTTGTCCCTACTGATAGCTACAAAATCATCAACATATCTGCCGTACCCGCCATCCTTACCTACTCGCGCTCTATCATCAACTTATCGAATGAAGACAGCAGAAGGTTTGCAAGAAGTTGTGATGGTAGGTTTCCGATAGGCAGACCGATACCTTCTCCACAAGTGAATAGCGACTTGTTCTTCGGCAGCTTATTCCACAAACTCAAATCACCAACTCTTATACAGTTCTTTGTCGGGTCGTGCAAGATAACTTTCTTCCATAGCCATAGCCACCATTCTATATCACTTTCATGATACTTTTCCCTGATAACCTTTTCAAGGAGGTTGTAAAGGAGCGAGCGGTTTATACTCATAAAGAAACCCTGTAGGTCGCATTTCAGCACCCACGCTTCCGTGGCATAGTTATCGCTCACTCGCTTTATTTCCTTCTTTACATCAGCGATACCGTAATCAGTTCCCTTACCCACACGGCAGGCATACGCCTTGTCTGTCATTTCGCTTTCGAGTATGTCTGCAAATTTAATCGCAAGCAGATGGTGTACTATTCTGTCTCGGAATGCAGCACAGAACACTTCCCTGAGCTTTGGTCTCGTTACACAGAAAGTCTTGCTCTTGCTTATCTCGTATATCATCGAGTTAAGTTCGATGTATAGCTGATAATTGTTCGCAATATAGTTCATCTGGTATTCGATGCAACCATCTGTCGAACCTTTATGCTTACAGCAGTCGTAATAGGCGACATACACCTCTTCTATCGTAACATACTCTTTCTCAAGTTTCATTTTTTAATAACAAATACAGAGATAATCGTCACTACCTGATAATCGAAAACTGGCAAAACTACGTTGCTGTTCGACTTGTTGTTGTTGTTCGCACTACTACTGTAGTTCCAAGCGTTCGTAGCATTGTTCTGCGTATCTCGGTATTTTCTCCGTTTTTACGGTCTGAACACTTCTCTTTTCAGAGTTGCGTGTTAATACCCCTTGTCACTTTAGCGACGGCACCCTCGTGTTGCCTACAGCTTCACGACTCTCACCTTTGCGCTTTTGCTCTGCCTTCTGCCAGCCATACGCCTCTCTCAATACCTTCTCCGCTAAATGATTGAGGTTGGTTGCCTGTTTCTTGTTCAGAAACTCAGCATCCGTGAGGAGGTTGATCCTTGAGTTGACTTCCGACATGAGCAATATATATTCATGGATACGTTCTTCTCTTTCCGTCCAGCTCTCGTTGATTCTGCGTATCATATCGAGGGCTGCGCAAGCCTTGCTGACAGCCTCATTATAGGTGCTGTATCTCACAATCTTGCTGACGGTTTTGCTGTACTTGAGAAGTATCTTGCACAAGACGAGCGTATCTTTATATATAAACAAATTCTCTGTAAGTGCCATTTTGAAAAGAGATTTAAAGAGATGAAGAGATAAAGAGGTTAACAAGCGAAAACTGGCAGCACCACGTAGCTGAACAACTTGCTGTTGTCGCCCGTACTACTACTGCATAGCCAAGCGTCCATGGCACTGAACTGCGTAGAAGTCCACCTGCATTTCGTCATTACGAAGTTGTAGTAGTCTGTCGCAACCGTCTCACCATACAAGGTTTCCAGCACCTGTTTGATGATACCGATATTGGCTACGTGTACGTATTCCTGACCAACCGACATGACAAATCCATGCAAATCCTCACCGCCAAGGTTGAATATCTGACCATAGGTATAATCAAAGGCTGGCACAGACAAGCTACGCTCCTGAGCCTCCTGCCTAATAAGGTATGATGAAGACTCTCCGTTGTAGTAATTTGCATCTTTTACATTATTACCATTTAGAGCAATAGAATTGAACTGCAAGTTCTGCGCACACCACGATGTACTTATCAGTTTTGACACATTCTTAATATCGCTTGTGCGAATGCAGAAAGTACCATGATTGATAGAAAGCGAAGCGTCTGCCACCTTGATAGCTACTGCGTCATCAGCGTTTCTTCCTGCGGCCACCCAGTCCTCGATGTAATATTCATTTTTATTCGCATCAACGACAAAGATACCTGCCTTGAACTGATAGAACCTGTAATCGATAAGCCTTTGAGGAACATTTGCCGTATAAGTTCTCGAGTTCTTGTTGAAGCTAACATTGTAGCCATCTTGGTCGTTAATGACAACTGTGTACTCCTTCTTGTATGGAACGAACACTGTCACCTGGCCTTTTTCATCTGTCTGATAGGTAGTAGCCTTCTTGTCGACTGTCACAATAACAGGAATACCCTCCCAAGCTGTGCCTACGTTCTCAACATACTTGGTAGCAGTGATGATTACCTTCTCCATGCTGTCCTCGTCATAAGGCAGATATTCCACATTGATATTGCGGCTACCCAGCACGGCAGTATAACCTTGAGGAGCGATAGGTTGAGCATTGCCATATTCGGGGAACACAACCTGATAGTAGTTACCTCGGGCAACAGTGAATGTAACTTTACCCTCTGCGTTGGTAGTATAAGTTTGTGGTGTTTTGCCGTTGTTGAGGAATACATTAATCTTTACACCAGCTACCTTGATAGAGTCGACAGAAGAAGTGATAGTGACGTTCACCTTCTCGTCGGTATTGATAACATCTACTGACTTCGTTTCTCCGTGCCTGTTTGTCACAGATATTGTTGGGCCTGACAGCTCCACATTGCAAGTTTCTGCTCCTGTCGTTGCAGTCTCTGCTGCTTTGATGGCAGTATCAAAATCGCTCTCACGCTTTGTTTCGGCGTCCACACGAGCTTGTTCCGCTTCCGCTCTTGCGCCTTCTGCGGCAACTCTGTCTGCCTCTGCTTGCTTACGAGTTGCTTCTGCTTCGGCACGACTTTTTTCAGAATTAACCCTCGTAGCTTCTGCATCATTAAACTCTGTGCGATGAGTATTGAGGTCCTGGATGGTGGCATCAGTATCAGACTGACGTTTCTTTTCAGCCTTTACTCGTTCACCCTCAGCAGCCACACGGCCAGTCTCGGCATTCGCTCTGTCGCCCTCAGCACTCACTCTCTGTGCTTCTGCGTCTACTCGCTCTGTTTCTGCAACAGCACGGCTGCTTTCTGCATCGGTACGAGCCTTTTCTACTTTTACTCGTTCAGACTCAGCAGCTATACGCTTCGTTTCATTATCCTTTCGAGTAAGCTCGTTTGTCTGTCGCTCTATTTCGATTTCCGTGCGAGCCTGCTCTGTCTTTACACGCTCAGCTTCTGTCAACACACGGTCTCTTTCGGCTTTTGTCCTATCACCTTCAGCGGACACCCTTGCCTCCTCAGCAGACACACGTCCTTGTTCGGCAGTCTTCCTCAGAGTCTCGGCTTCCTTTCTCGCTTCCTCGTTAGCATTGAGGGTATCGTTTGTTTCCTTGTTGGTTTTCAGAGCCTCGTTAGCCTTACCGATGAGGTCTGACAATTCCACGGAAGGAGGCAAGATAATCATAGCAGTATCCATCTCTACGCTGTTGTCGCCCTCATCGGTAGTTTCAAACTCGGTGTCAGCATCGGCATTGTTGGCCACGATAGCAAACTGAGGGTATTCGTTGCTTCGCCAGTCGTTGCCGAATATCTTGCCCTTCACCTCGATGGCATACGTACCGAGGCTAACCTTGTCGCCCTCTACTCTCGCAAGGAGCACATTGTCCTCCTTTACATCAATCTCAAACGCAAGAGGGATGCGTCTAAACTGATTGCATACCTGTACCACCACATCGGTACAGGCTGGCAGAGGGAAAGCCTTTGCTTGCCCCTCCACCATTTTCATCACTGGGATTTTCAGTGTGAAGTCATTACCTTTAACGATTTTCTTCATATAGCTATACTATTTTGATTAATATTAATACTGCAAATTAATAATTCTTGCGATATACGGCTGCTCGAAAATACCAGCTTTATAGTTCTTATTGGGGTCATACGTCAGTAAGAACTCACAAGAGTCACCTTCCGCCATGTCGAAATCAGAGGCGTAGTTTCCGTTCCAGTTAAACATAAGCGGAAAATCAGCATGATTCCATTGCGCCACACCAGCTTGGTCTTTAGCCAAACATCTTCCTCTTAGATTGATTCTCGTACTGCCAACATCCATGATGATAGTCAGCCTTACGCAGAACTTACTCCGTGCAGAATATACGCCAAACAACATCTGTTCTATCGTCCCTAACGTTGGCAGTGTTAGTGCAAGTCCGTTCTGCGAGTTTACCAGCAGTGTGAGCGAATCTATCGTTTGCGGTTCGTTATAGGTAGTCACTCCTATTGATCCTGTGTTGTCGAGGAACACGTTCTTCGTCTTTAGGTTTACCATCGTCGCCTTATATGCGTACACACTGCCATCAAGAGATATATCTCCACTTCCGTATATGGCGTAATTTTGCAAACCATTTTTTGCATTGGCGTAATAGCAGACATTGCTTTCACTATTTAGCACACCTGATGCGTCTACTCTCACCTTTGCCTTAAGATACACACCAAGACCTGGCACAGGAAGGGTGTCGCCATGAGAATCAAGAAATATAGCGTCGTTCGACAATTTTTCATTGTTGCCTTTTTGCTTTATCAGATGAAAGCGTGTGTCCGTGAGCGACATGGAGTCTTCTTTGAACACTTCTCCTGTTTCTATTCCGTTTGCCGTTATCTCAAAACGTCCGTATGCCCTCTGCTCTCCGCTCTCTTCGTCCTCGTAGTATCGTATGCCAAAAGCGCCTTTTTCCGCATACATATATCCGTCCTTACTAACACGGAATGGCGAACTTGATGCAGTGGAAGAACCTACCCACAATGGACACGACCTACCTTCCTCGTCTTTTGCTTCAATAATTCCGTAGTTACCAAAGTGCGCAAGGGTGTTTTGGTTATTTCCATCCTTTGCCCACACGTGGTGCACATTGATAGTATCTGCATCTATCAAGTCTGCATTGAGCTTTCCGTCGGTGAACATTGCGGCCGTCTTGCCGTTGTTCTTCACCTTCACCTTGTTGCCATACAGCTCCACACCATCTGCCGTGATTTCCAGTCCTGCGGCCTTGGCTGTCGACTTATCTATGAGGTCGGTCTTCCGTTCTGTATAATCAGTAAGTTGTGCGCCTTCCTCCAACTTCGGCTTTGTCACCCAAGCTTCAGTATCGCCTGGAAAACGTATCAGCACCTTGTCTGGAATTACCTCTGCTCCCTCGCCAGTATAGTCCTCTATTCGCCAATGCACCCAGTACCGCTTATAGGTCGATGTGAGTGCGAGCTGTGCGTTTCCGTCAGCCCTGCCGTCCGTATATTCGTTTCCTTCGCAGGTTTCTGTATATACATTTGCATGAACGCTGTCTCCATAGAGAAAAACGTTGATGTTCCCGCTGCCCTTGGCAACGAAGGAGAACACATAGTCCTGATTCTTTACTATTCGCGCTTGCCCAGAAAGGGTAGCTGTTGTTGGAAATTTATATTGCAAGGCTTCTGTGAACTGAGACTCTGCCGAGTTGTTTTTGTTGTACAATATTCCGTAGCAGCCTTCGTATTTTTCAAACATAATCAGTCCGCTGGCAAACTGGAGATTGCTGTTGTCAGACGATTTGGTCAGTGTCATCGTGTCCTCCATAAGGTTTCCTCCCACATAGTCGTAGTCCGTTTCCGCAGGAGTCCAGCCTGTATACTCGCTTCCTTCTTCCAGCATTGGCATACATATCCATCCGTTGCCCGAGGCAGTATAACCAAAGGTTCCGTCCACGGTTATGCCATTGTAGACAAAGATATTCACCTTGATAAACTCGGCGTTGCCCGTATTGAAGGTGTAGTTTACCTGCCTCCACCGATTCACCTCGTTCTCCTTCGTCAGCCAGTACATGTTACCCGAGGTGGCAGTAATTTTGTCCCCTCTATCGCCATTCAGCGCAGCCATCTTGAACACCTCCGAACAAACCTGTAAATCCTTCGTGTCGCACTTTATCCATGCCGAGAATGTGTAGTCGGTGTTCTTCTTCACAGCGATGCCGTTGACGGTCTGTCCCCAGAAAAGTCCCTTGTATTGAGGTGTTCCGTTACCCGTCACCGAGAAGCGGATGGCATTATGACCGTTCACGCCCTGTGTTATCGTAGGTTGGAAGAGGCCGTCCGAATAATTTATATCACCCTTCCTTGTCAATGATGTATCTCGCAGGAGGTTATGCCGTCCTTGCTGGCTCTGAGTCACACTGAGAGTAATCTCCTTTGCCGTCTGCTTGATAGTAGATGTGTAGGCGTTGAGAACGGTAGGATTGCTTTTTTTGAGGTCGTTCTCCAATGCCTTAAATTGCGACTGATACTGCTTTGCCGTAGCTTTCACGCTGCCCATATACTTCGACACGTTCACCGAGAAAGGAACCTGTGTACTGTAGTTCTTCCCTCCGAGAGAGAATGCGATTGTGATAAATCCCTCGCTCACCGACACCTTGTCTCCGCTCGCCAGAGTGGTAGTGTTCACAGAATTGAGCTTTACCTTTATGTATCCTGTAGCCAAGCTTGCCGCAGCCGTACAGTTCTGCATATAGCTCACCCTTACGTCCGAGCACTCGTTAGTAACATTCTCGCCACCTCTCATCACCTTTACTCGTCCTTCTGCCGTGGTGTCCGACACGATGCCGTCATCGTTAGTGTCGAGCACGATGGGCTGTACGAGAAGTATGCTCACTCCGTCATTTCCGTTCACACCAGGAGTACCTTGTTCTCCTTTATCGCCCTGTGGTCCCTGTGCGCCCGTTTCACCCTGCGCACCTGTTTCTCCTTTAGGTCCTTGTGGTCCTTCGTCACCTCTGTCTCCCTTTTCACCTTTGTCACCTTTGTCTCCTTTCTCTCCCGACAGCACTTTCTGCCAGTCGCTGCTTGCGTCCGAAGGTTCTTGACTTGTTCCGTTCTCATTGATACAAGTCCACAGTGCGTTGTTGTGATTTACTTGGTCGTAGTAGGCATAGTTTCCTGCCTTCCACTCGCCTCTGTAGTTCACCATGTGCATGGTGTCACCGCTTGGAGATACCCATTCAAATAGATTGCTGTAGAATCTCGACCCGTCAGGTGAAAGGACGAACACTTCCTTGCCCTCGTGTGTATATCTGTCCACACCCTTGAAGCCTACGATGCGAGGTGTGTTCTCGCCAGTACTCTCCAGTATCAGCACACCTTTTCTGCTGTAGTCGTCTACAATTTGTCCTCCAACAGAAACAGCTCTGTGTCCGTCAAGCACAATAGTGTCACCAGCTTCAGGAATACCACCTGTCTCTGCCGTTGCAAACTCCTCAGTCATCGAGTCTAACGACAAAGAGTGCTTGCCGATTACTATCCACGAGAACATCTGACCGCCATACAGCTCATTGCCATATTTGTCATATATCTTCTCGTTCACACTCGATACGCCGTACTCAGGGATTGTTCGCCAGTAGCTCTTGTTGCTTGCGTTCGTAGTTCCCGTAGCCAGCGTTCCGATGGTCTTGCATCTCACTTGGTCGCCCTCTCTCCACAGGTTCTGTGTAGCCGTAGTTCCGTCGTCAGCAAGAAGATAACAGAGCCAGCCTTCACACATGTCTACAGTAGTTTCATGCCATTCGCTACTCTCGCTTTCCCATATTACAGGCACAACCTTTACTATCTTGCTTCCTGCGCCCGAAAGGTACACATTACCGCCTGCATACGACAGCTTTCTTACCTCCAGTTGGTTAAAGATAGCCTTTCCCCAAATGGTGAGGTTCGTGACGAAGGCGTGATATTTCTCGTTTTCCTTCTTGACAGCAAAACCCTGCTCTGCTTCGTTGTCGTAGTCGATTGACTGCAACGACTCCAAGATGGCACGTCCTGCCTCGTCTATCAACGCTCCTCCCTTACCAAAGTAAGCACCTCCGTTCAGCTTCACCAAAGCCTCGCTCACCAGTCCTTTGATGAAGGTAATCACGCCTTGTGCGGTGTCGTCCTTTAGCTTCGACAGAAAATGTTTTGAAGCTTCATTGATAGTCGAGTCGGTTATCTGTTTCGACGTCTCGCTACTTACCTTTCCGTTTCCTGCCTCAAGGGATGAAATCTGCTGCTTTATCTTAGCCATCGTTCCGACTTCTACATCGTTCCTCAGAGTCACTTCATAGGTTGGTATGCCTCCTTCGTTTTCTCTTATGACGAGCTGGTCGATGGTCACCTTGCCTCCTATGTGCAAGTCGTCATCGTCAAACTCCATGATGTCGCCTGCCTTCAGCGTGTCGTGAAGGCTCTTGATGGTTCCGGTTTTATCTTCAGCCGCCTGGTCGTTTTGTCTGGCCATAAACACTTCGTCCACCTTTGGCTGGTACACATACCTTGTGTAGTCGTTCTTGTCTATGTAGGCAATGGCGTATTTCAGAAGCTTTAGTGATGCTGCGTTCACATAAGAGTCGGGTAGGGTGATACCTGTCAGCACAAAGTGATCTCCTTTTCTGATAGGATAGTCTTTGTATGGGAACCACAACTCCAAGGCATCGTCCTTTACTCTCTGTATGGTCAACCTCCATCTGCCGTTCTCTTTTACCGATGATGCTACCTTAAAGGTTCTTCCTCCACACATACCATCCTTCATGGCGATAGAGAAATCACTGTCCTTCAGGTCGTTGATATCGAAGTCGATAGACGGATTCAGGTAGATGTCAACATTATTTACAGTCTGTCCGTCTTCAAACCTTCCGTTGTCATTGGGTGCAACGCCCTCGTCAATCTCATCCACACGAACGCCACCGACAACCATTTCTTCGATTGTAGGGTATATCTCTACGATACCGTTGGTCTTGTCATCGTTATCAAAATATTGCGATGCTGAACGCAGACCAATCTGCTGTATGTTCACAGAGTCAATATAAGGCCTGTGTGGATTGGTCGAAAAGATATGTTCCTTGCCCGTTGGGTTTACATATTCCTTATCTGCCTTACTCAGCGAGTTGTAGTAGTCGTTAAGCGAAACATGGGGGAATCCTGGCAACATCAGCCTGTTGATAGACATATTGTTTGGCAGATTCTTTGCATACTCCTTCATTGACGATGGCACTGCCTTAGTATTCAGGCCGCCAGTTATATACAACTTTCTGTTTCCTGCGTTTACCTGTGCAATAAACCTGTCAAGATTTTCTTTTGACGGCTCGTCTCCGTTGTCTTCCATGTTGTTCTTCACTTCCGAGTATAACATTACGGCCTGCCCGCTGCTCAAAGCTGTCACAACACAGGTGATGACCGTCTGAAAGTCAAACGTCACCTTCAGGACGTATCCGTACGTCTGTTCTTTACCCGTCCCGTCATTAGGTACGAAAACTCTTGGGATGGTGAAATAATTGTCAATGTACTCCATGTCGATATACACTGACAGATAACTTGTTGCAGTGTTCACCTCTGTGATGTTACAGAAGTACTTTGTGCCAAGGTCTGCGTAGTAGTGAGATGGGAGGTTCTTTTCTGAACCGTAAGCTCTTAGCCTTGTCACGATTTGCCGTTCTGAGTCTGCATTTTGGATCAACTCACTCAATCCTTTTCCAAGTCCGTACTTGAAGATATGGCTTGCCTGTATTCCGGTAGTACCGACATATATGTTTCTTCCTCTGACGATGAAGTTTATGTCCCACTTCTCGTTCACAAGCGCAAGGGCCTGCCAACAGGTCTGCGAATCCACTGTAATGGACATCGATTCGATGACGTTATCGTCTGTTTTCTCACCATAAACCGACAACCACTCGCTTTCGAGGGCTCCACGCTGCACGGAACGCTCCTTATTACGGGAGTAAATCTTCCAAAGACCTGCACCAATCTGCTCGTTTAAGCATGCCTGGATTCTGTCGAGCAAATCATCCAAAGTCTGTACATAGAATGAGAATTTCGGTAGGGCAGTGTAGTGAAGCTCGTTGTCATTCAATACTACATCGTAGAACTCCGTTCTTGACAACTCGTCCTGCAACGCATTGAACTTTACGCTGTCATACACGAATCCCTCTCCGTATGTGTTTAGACTTGATTTTTTGTCTTTTCCTGGCTCGTAGTTCAATTCGAAGCGCTCTCCTCTGTATATGATGTAGTCGCCTATCTTAAAGTTGATTGGAGCGTTGTTTTTGAAGTCAATGGTAAGGAAGCAGTCTCCCATCCATTTGTCTGAGTACTGCAATCCGTGAACGACAACCTCGTCATTGTTCACGTCTGTAAGTTTTGTTCCGTCCTTATGATATATGTTCCACCTACTCATGTCTGTATCAGGTTAAGTTCGTTATGTTTCCGTCTGCGCCCATCACTGGCTTAATGTCTGTCACGGGGTCATTAAACTTAAAGGTAACACTCATCACCAATAAGTCTTCGTTCTCTGGGTCCCTGTACAGCACAGGGTCTATGCTTTTCAGTCTCACGTGCTGCCTGCCAATCTTATTGAAGTCGCAGTACATCTTCATCATACCTGTTGTTCGGAGATAATTCACAAAGCTCCTGCATCTCTCGTTCGCCCCATAAGCTTCTCCCTTAAACAGGAACTTTACCTTATTTTCGTAAGCTGCCATATACAGGCCGTCTTTGCCTATATATTCATCGTCTCCGTGCTCGTCATACCAGCTCCTCTTTACGGGTTCTTTCACTGCGTCGCATGGCTTGAACGGACTCTCGCTAACGTACATACCGAAATCGGTTATAGTGTCCATTACCTTGGCACCATCACCCTCCTTCTGCATATAAATTCTGAAATAATCTTTCATAACTCAAAATCAATTATTATGATGCAAATATACAATTAATTGTATAATTATACAAGTAAAATGGAAATATCAATGTATATTTATGCAATTAAGGGCGCGAATATACTTCATCACGCCCTTAATCATTACATTATCTTACCTTGATAGACTTAACGCCGTTGATAACCATGTTGAAATTACTGCTATACTCCTCGAATACGCGTTCTATCCGCTCTGCTGCTTCAGCGTTTCTTAGGGTGTTGGCAGATATGAAGTTCAACTGTGTTAGTTGTGACTTGGCTATCTCGTTCGATTCCGACATACATTTCACTTGCTCCTCTCTTATTACTGACACATCAAGACGTATGCTATTGAGGTAACTGGCAATCAGGTCTCCTGTCTCTTCCGTTATCCCTTTTACAGAATTTGTAAGAGAAGAACTGCTGTTGTCGCTCCATCCGTAGTACCGCTTGAGATAATCTCTTGATGCCTCTATCTGCTTTGTCACGTCTGCAAGGTCATTGCCTATCTCGTCCATCTCTGTGTTGGTGTACTCGGACATTACTTTTCCCGTTGCTGTGTCAAGCTTCTTTTCCGTACCGCCATTAGGGTCGCCAAACTTCTTGGTCTTCTCTATCAGAGCTTTTATCTTCTCTCCATAAAGGTTCTCTATCATGGATTTCAAGATAACATTCCTTAGATTTTCCTCGAAATGGTCCACAAGGTTATCCGATGTGTTCGACATCGTGGCCATTGCGTCACCCCAGGCGGAAACGAGGTCAGAGTACTTGTTGCCGGTAAGCTTCTCAGTCAGCGACTCTATCATATCCTCCGACTTCTCGCCGTACTCTATCAGTTTGTCAAGATAGGTCCTTGAGTCCTCATCAAGGTTGGCCCAAAGCTCCGCGTAGTCCTTCTTTATCTGCTGAAGCACCTTGTAGTCTATATCCAGAATATCAGTCATGTTGTCAAACTTCACGCCGTATCTCTTGGATATTTCGGGGGCAGCTTCTTTCCACCCACGCTTCTCCCAGTCTCTCACCTTGATAGAGTGACTTCCTGCCGAAGCACCAGAGTTGAAGTTCTTCATCGCGATAACCTTCGTCTGCTTTATCTCAGCTTCCAGCATCTCCTGGGCTTCCTTTGAGGCGTTTGCAGCCTCAGTACCCCAGTGAATGTTCATGTACTCCGACTTCTTGGAGATGAGAGAATCCCAGATCGAAGAAAGCGTTTCGTACTTCTGCTTCGCTTTGTTGTACTCTGAATAATCTGCTCCAAAAGCCCCTATCAGAGAACTTGCAACGCTTAACCCCGCACCAACAGCAGCTCCATAAGGAGCAAGGTTACCAAGACCCAAAGCATTCAGTCCACCAGACACCTGCGATGCCGCACCAAGTGCATTGCTTGCTCCTCCAGTTATCTGGCCAAGAATAGAATCCTCTTCACCCATAGCCTTAAATAAACCTATCACTGGATCAAGAGCGCTTTCCAATGCCTTAAACTTTCCTGCAAGCGCATTGATGGCATTCGATGAGTCTGCATACTTTCCTTTCTGTTTGCTCGCAAGCTCATTTTTGCTATACCCGACAGCACTCCATTCTATACCCATCTTCTTGGCTTGTTCTGCGGTAGGCACATACTTTTTGCCATTCATGTACTGCGCACCGAGGTTACCTTTCAAGTATTCTCCTATAGCGTTTCCTTGATTTACGGCCCCGAAGATGTATGGTAGTGGGTTTCTGTCAATGTCCTCTTTTCTTAGCTTGTCGAGGGCATCCCTCAGTTGCTTCACTACTTCTACCGACAATCCCGTCGTTCTCGAAAAATCGTCTATCTTCGTAATCATCGAGCTGATGGTAGCCGAAGATACCCTGTCAAGGTCATCAAAGATGGTAACCCAGTCCGACTCTTGTTTGAACTGCTCAAACTGAAGCTTCGCCACATTCTCATTGTGAGTCTTTGTGGCGCCGGCCTTGGCTCTGTCTCTCATCTGTGGGTCTTCTATTCCCTTGATGAGTTCAAGCTGCCGCTCGTATTTGCGGTTCTCGTCCTCAATCTGCTGGGCAATGGTGGCATTCTTCTCTATCAAATTAGCCATCAGGTCGATGGTCTCCTTCTTGATACGATTCGTTTCTTCCGTCCATTCCTTGTAGATAACAGAAGCGTTTTCACTCTCATCGCCGACATGTTTCTTGAAGTCGCTCTCGCTCATCTTTAGCACGTCGTCGGCGCTGAGATTCTGGCCAGTCCTCTGGTTATGGTCGCCTATAGCCCATTTCATCTGTTCCTTCAGATAGTCTTGATAGGTGCCAGACTGCACGTGCCCGAAGGCGAGGAGCGATGAGCCTTCGCTGTTGCCAGTCAGCTCATATATCTTCTTGTATGTTTCGTATTGACTTGAGAGGATGTTTAGCTGTTTTGACAACTGACTGTTGGTCGACTTGATGCGCTCTTCCTCGATGCTCCTGTTCTTGGCATGAATATCTGCAAGCTGACTTTCTTTATACTCCTTTCGCTTCTGCGTTGACGACCGTACACGTTTTATCAGCTCTTCTATCGACACTCCGTAAGTTCCAGGGTCCGAAAGTCCCCAAGATAAAACAGAGTTCTTAAACTCCTTGTCGTGTCTTATCTGCGCCATGGCTCCATCTTCTCCGTACATCTTTCTGTACTTTTCGAGTTCAGCGTAGAATTTCTTGTAGAGTTCGACACGCTTCCTTAGAGTTTCGAGTTCTTTGTCCTCCTGGTTTCCGGTATTCCTGGTTCTTCCTTTCGGAACCTTATTGGACTTTTTGTCTTGTGGATAGAATTTATAGCCGAGACCTTCCCATGCCGCCTCATTCAAACTATTGTAGCTATTCCAGGCTTCGTCGCGAAGTGCCTTGGATATCTTGCCGCGTTTGAATTTGTTCTCGCGGTTCTTATACTCGTTGTACCTGTTCTGCAACTCTGTTTGCAGGTTGTTATCCGTATTATAGTCTGAAGTTTCATCGAGGTAAGAGTCGAGCATCGCTGCCTGTGATTCTACCTTCCCTTTGCTCTTTCCTTTCTTTGACAGATTTCTGCGCACTCGTTGCTGCATAGGTGTCTTTGGCTTTACCTTTTTGCCACCAGCTTTCTTTGGCTGCTTTGCTCCGGCCTCCTGATAGAAGATAGACTTCAAGTACTCCCGAATCTGAGGAACATTCACCTTGCACGCATCGAGCATATTGTCTATCATACGCTCAAAGCGTGAAGAGTTCTTGTTGCACCACTTGGAGAAATCTACACCGAACAGGTTGAATGACTTCTTAAGGAAGTTAATTATCCTGGGGACGTTTTTCTTGGCGATATCGTTTATCTGATTACTAACCTTGTTGGCCCTTATTCCTATTTTATAAATGCTATTTGCAATATCATTGCTTCCATTACTTGACTTCAAAACGAAAGAATCCCAGTTTGCGCCTCCTCTTTCTGCAAGAATACGAATCTTCTCATCGAGAGACATGGCTCTTTCCTCTGGCTTCAGGAACTGATTAGCAACGCTATCCATTCTCGACTTTGTATCTTCGTCAAGTCCAGATAAAAGCGTCTGGTACTTGATAACCGCCTCGTTGAGGTCTTCGACAGCATCCTCCATCGTATCTGCAAAAGGGTTACCTGAACCCCAACCGCCAGAAGCTCCAAGTGCTCCAGCGACTACATCCGAGTCGTTTGCTTCCTGCTGTGAGTTATCACGAGCGGCAACTATTCCCTTATTGAGAATATCATACTGCTCGTTAAGATTCTTCGCCCTTGCAATCTGATCTTCTATTGTCTGTGTGTAATCTCCGCTGTTTCGAAGGAGCTCTTTCATTGAGTTTACTCGCTGTTGCAAGTCCGCGTTGTTTGTCGGCTTCTCATTTGCGAGCTCATCCTCGTAGCTTTTCTTTTTGTTGTATGCAGAATCCCTGAATCCCTTCGCATTCTCGGAAATTCTATCCATATCACTGCTATAGCTGGAGAATATCTGAACAGCTGCCCCGATAGCAAGTCCCCACCATCCGCCAAGCATCGTAAAGAGAGACTTAATTCCTCCACCTATCTTAGAGATACCCATATTCATTACGGCGGCAAATCGTGTCCCTCCGAGTATAATCTGCTCCTGTCTTGCTGTAATCTGCCCCATTACGGCAAGCTGTCTGATAAGTTCTTTTGTAACAAGACCTTCCTTGACAGCTTTCTGCATCTGAAGTACAGACATCTTGCCTTCAAGCGCAAGACGAGACATCGCGTTTGCTCTCGAAGTAGTGTCAGACAACAAGTATGCTCTTGCTTGAACATTCTGCAACGCCTTCTGTTGGGTGATCTTGCCTTCTGTGACAAGTTGCTGCTGCTCTATAGCGTAAGTCCTCAGCTGAGCGTTCATCTGCTGAGTGTAGTTCTTGTTTATTGAGCCCAACCCGAGCTTACCAGAAGCCATCATTCCAAGTTTCCTTGCAGCGAATATAGCTCCGAAAGAAAGCATAGCAGGAGACAGTTTATCTAATGCTAAAACCAAGTCTGTTACTCGGTTGATAATGAACGAGAATGTTCCTCCTATAACATTCTTTCCTTCTGCAAATTTACCGAGCATAATATCCCACGCGTCGATCAACTTATTCCAGCGACCAAGCAGTGTTTCGGACAACACGAGTTGCATATTGTAGAACTGGCCACCCTCATCAGTCATTTTCCACAGTACCTTCTGAACATCCTCGAAGCTTACCTGTCTCCCGGAAATCATCTTCTTGACATCTGCCTGGGTATAATTCTTGCGCCCGTTCTTTCCCTCAGAATTATATAATTCCGTTATCTTCTGCAAGAGTGGAAGTCCTGCGTAAGCAAACTGGCGCAACTCCTTACCATCGAGCCAAGAACGAGCCTTAACCTGACCAAATGCAAGACCCAATCGACCGAAGTCTACACCAAGACCAGATGCGATATCAGCGAGACGCTTTGTGGTATCATACAAGTCATTCGCCTCAACTCCAAATGCAGCCAGCTGCTTGACATCTCGGTTCAGTTCTCCAAATTTAAATGGAGACTGCAACGCAAGCTGCTGAGTCTGAGCGAATAATTCGTCAGCCTTCTGCACATCGCCAAGTATGGAGCGCAACGCAACATGCTGCTGAACAATCTCGCCGCCAGTCCGTACGATTGAATTAAAGAATTGCTGCGCGCCAAAGACAATACCTCCTTGCAAGAAGATGGACTTGATATCACCGACAATAGACTGCATCTTCTTCGCTTCAGCGTTGGCTCCGGCGAATGCTGCTGCAAGATCGTTTCGTGCCTTTGCGGCAGACTGAGCTATCTCCTGCTGACGCTTCCGTTCAAGCTCAACACCTCTTTGAACCTCTTGGTTTACTGCCCTCTGGTCTTGAAGAACCCTCGAAGCTAATGTGGTATCGTGACCGCTTCCCATATTGCCAAGCGTACCGAGGCTGTTCTTCCAGTTCCCTGAATAAAGTTCTCCCCTGATATCTCTAAGGGTTCTCATTAAAGCAAGGAGTCTGTTAATTTCACCTTCTGCCTTGCTTACATCTGCACCGATAGAGATGCCTCTGCTGTATTCTGAACGAAGCTGGCGGACTTTATTGCCGAGAGAATCATATCTGCGCTCTGCATTCTTAATCTCCGCCTGACGCTGTTTCTCGGCCGCAATATCTTCACGCTTCGCCTTGACAGCGTCTCTTACGGCCTGAGCTTCCTGCTTCGCTGAAGACTTTTCGAGATTAGAGTAATATTCAGACATTCTTTTCTGAATGTCGTCCTGTCTCTGCTTCTGAGGAGTCTGACCTATCAAGTCTTTGACATTTGCCTGGCTGACACGGAGAGTATCGTAAACGTTCTGTAGAGCTGTTATTGTACCCATCAGTTTCTCCGCCTCAGCATTGGCTTCCTTCAAGCCCTGCTGTTCGAAGGAGACACCTTCCTTCGTACCGGTTCCGATTGCATTCTGATAAAGAGTAATATCTCCTCTAACCTTTCCAAGCCTCTCAAGCAATGTATCTATCTCTGCCTTGATATTCTTCAGACCCTGATCGTTCTTGAAGAACGGAGATATGCCTGCCTTCTCGGCAATCCCACGCTTCTTCTCAACGAGAGCCATATACCTCTTTATATAATCAGATTGAGCCTTTAATTCCGCATCATTGTCTTTTGCACTCAACTTAGCTGCCGCCGCAAACTCTCTCTCTACTGCGATGGCCTTTCCTTTTTCTCGCCCGTATGCCTGGGTCGCAGCGGTTGCTTTTGTCATTTCTACAGCAACATCTGAAAGAAGATTCTTCATCTGAGCCGCATCAGTGAGGATTGATTTGTTGCCAGATGCAGACTGCAATCGGGCAAGAATCTTGTCAAGCTCAGTGATACTTCCACCAAGCATGTTGGTATTATAACCCTTTAACGAACCCTCTGCCATGAGGTCTCGCATTTTGGCAAGCTTTTCAGTTACTCTTGATATATCAGCCTCGACCTTTGCTGCTCCGCCCGAAAATGCAGATAAAGGGTTTTCTTTTTTGAATTGATCGGTAATCTGCTTTATATCACGGAACGTCATTTGGAGAACCTTAGCGTAGTCTTGCAAAACGTTTGCATAGTCTACGCCGCCACCTCCGCCGCCCTGTGCTTTATTCTGTAATCTATAAAGCTGATTATTGACATTCTCAAGCATCAACTCTGCCTCCTTAAGCTTCGAGGTATCAACATTTGGGTTAAGTGAACGCAACTCCGAAATCTTACTGCGTTCTATGTTGATTCTCTGTAGCATATCGAGATAGGAGAGGGCGTTTTTAACCGCCATCTGCAAATCTTTAGCTTCGTCGCTCTTGTCGTTTTTTTTGAGTTTGGAAATCCTTCTATTTATCTCATTGAGAACATCTGCAAACTCTTTGGCTTTTTCTGCTTGCTCCTTAAATCCAGACTTTTTTGTTCCGAATCCCTGGAGGGCACGAAGAAGCGCGTTTGCAGCATCATCACCAGTCTTAAGCTTGTCAATGATTTTTTGAAGTTCCTTAGATGTATTATCCTTCACACCAAGCTGAAACCACAAGTCACCTAAATTTTCACCTGCCATATCCTGAATATTTTTAAGTTAGAGTTCATTGTTTAAGTAATCAGTAAAATTTATATTCTTACCAACGAGGCTTCCCTCGTTCTTCTTTTTCTCCATCCATCTGTCATAGAGGTCATCCATCTCCTTTAACGTATGCTTCTTCGGTCCGCTTTCCTTCTTGGTCTTTGGATAGACGACAAGAGGCTGGTCTGCAACCATGAGGTCAATCTGCGCCGACGAATAGCCCCACCAGTAGTCGTAGGCCGCGATGAAGTACTTACGAGGGAAGAGGAAACCAAACTTCTCCGCTAACGAGAAGGCTGCTCCCCAGCTTGTTCTGCTTGGATAGCTTTTACTTCGTTCCTCGTCATCGTCATCATCACGTCCGTCATCCCGGTCGCTAATATGGTAGTCAGTGAGAATGCGTTCGATGGAATTTTTTTTTTAGAAACATCGAGAACTTTCAGCACCTCTACAACGTCTACGTCCTTGATGTAGTAGAGCCAACGCCAGTAAAGCCAGTAGAAGGCTCGTATCTTCCAGATATTGTTGAGGAGGATGCAGACGCAAATCTTGACGTTGCGCTTCCATTCGTTCTTCTCCTTCATCTTGATATGGGTGCATCTTCTCATTGTTCCCTTTCTGAGCCATCCTATACTGTGTTTCTTGCCACAGAACACTACTTCCGTAGGTGTGTCACCGATAACGCTGTCAAGCATCTCCTGTAAGCCCACCGAAGGCTGCTCTATTTTCTTTTCTTCTGCCATGATTGTATGATTTTTTAAACGAAGAAGGGCGGCACGGCTGTTATCATAAGCCTGCCGCCCAACGGTTGTTATCCTGAATCTAATTACCTAAAGACTTCTCTTTAATTAGCCGCCAATACCAGGAGCTGGAGCCTTAGTAAGCCAAGCGATGCTGCGCATGCCTGCACCCTCGATAGAACCGGCGAACTTGAATGCAACTGGCTTTGAACCTGTGTCATCCCACTGCAACGTTGCATAGAGGGCAATGTTTGTCACGATCATAAGGTTCTCCTTCTCGTCGTCAACGATGACGATAGTACCCTTGATCTTGAACTTCTTTGGCTCAACTGCAACGCCGGCAAAACCGGTAGTAGCATCGAGTGTCGCGTCACCAGTACCCTTCAAGGTAACCTTGGTCAACTCTGTGATTGCATCCTCACCGAACATGATTTTCAGCAAGTCCTTTGCCTTGGAAGGAACAACGAACTCTACGTTGAAGTCACCGAGTTCTGCGGTAGTTGCCCAGTCACCGGCAAGGCCGATAACCTTGTAGTGATTGATGGTCGGATCCTCCATGGTTGCCTTAAGAGAATCAACCTCCACAGGAAGCTCAATCTCGGGTGTGATGTCAACTGAAGCCTTGCTCAAGTCTGTGATAGCCTTTGAGTAGAGCAAAGTCTTAGGACCATTGAAAATGTCCTTCATCTTGTCAATAGTTGTCATAGCCATAATCTAAAATATTTTAAATTGTTATACCTGAATACTTATTTTGTTCTCAATCGTCCTTGTATGATGGTGACAGAGTAACCGTCTCCGTCATCTGTCTGCATGGTTATCCTTGGATTTGTTACGATGATGTTTTTGGTGGAGATTGGAAACTTATCCATGACGGCCTTCACCTTCTCGTCCACAATGGTCACATCAAGCGTATTGGGATTGTCTGCCGAGGCCTTATCCTTTACGTACACTTCTATCTGTAGGGTGGTAGAGTAGTCGTTATACGCACCGTCAGAGTTCATCTCGTTGTTGTATATGGAAGATGGAAAGAAGACAACGATATAACTGTTTATCTTCTTGTCAACAGCCTTCGGGCGGTTGCGTGGGAACACCCTGTCACATACGCCTTTCATGGCGTTGCCCACATCGAAGTATAATGTCTTAATACTTATCATAATCACACCTTCTTAAAGTATCTGACTAAATAATCTCTGAGCGACGTGATAACATCGTGACTCTTCTTTACCTCAACGAATCTTGCATAATCAACTCCGGCAACAAGCAACATTTGCCAAGTGGAATCATGCTTTCCTTTGCCATGTTCGTTGTACAAGAGTTCATCTTCTGCCGTTGCAGGGCCGTTCTGTCCACCTTCTCCATATTCACCCTTATAAGGCCTACGTCCGCTGTCTTTGAAGGAGAACGAACTGCGATAATACCTGTCAAGATTGTATCTCTCTCCTTCTGCAAGGGTGTGGCGTGTTGGCTCTGGGCCAGGAGCATAATGAATCGACTGCAATGAGCCGTTGTAATATGTACCGATGGCGGTTGACTTGTACAAGTTACCGGTTACGTCATTATAGTTTCGAGACTTGTCAGCTGCTTTCATTGTCATTTCAGCCGCATGATCCATCTTCTGCTGCATCTTTGCTACAGCCATCTGACGGATTTTCTTTTCTATATCCACGAACTGATCTGCCAAACTCCCCATAGCCTAAACTCTTATATATTCCCAGTAAACCACAGTCCTGTTATTATCCGGTTCGCAGTCTTTTACGATGCCTACTTCTGTATTGTTGCCAATAGTCGCGTAAATGGTATCTCCGTCAAGAGGACATCTGCCAGCACCCCATTCGTCATATCTGACAGGAATCGATGCTTTCCTCTTGTTCTGGTCTACATATTTATCGCCTACAGTGGTAGTGTCCGTATAACTGCGGCCTTCACCGTTATAGAGAATGATTTCCTTGTCCTCTCCGACGGGAGCGTCATCATCGGCGAATGGGTCATCAGGGTCGGCCTTTCCGACGACCTTCCTCACGATCTTGATGATGTGAGGGTATCTTGGGTTTCTGATGTTTTCCTTTTCCATACGCCTTATTTGATGATGTGGGGGAGTGGTCCTCCATAAGGAGAATAATTCGCCCTCTTTACTCCGTGGGAGGTCACCCGGAAGGTGGATTTTTTCTTGAGCATCGAGTCGGGCTCAAACTTTTGGTAGATAGCATTAGCCTCCGCCTTCATTGCACTGATATCCTCGTCCGAAATCTCATATCCTCCTCCAGAGTGCGTCCAACCATTGTCGGAATCAGAGGTGTTGTTCACCTTGCTTGGGCCAAGGCAAAACCACTTCAATGTATCGGCGTATGCTAAACTCAGCACGTCTGCATCACAGTCGCACATCAGCGACTCTGGCTGTATGCTGCGGGTAAGCATGATTCCCAACATGGTCTTCTTTGGCACCTCAAACTTCACCTTGTTGATAAGGTAGTCGTACGCAGTGTAAACTTCCATCTCTGATTCCATAACCATACAATCTAATTACGTTAATAGTTCCAAGACCGAAATTAATCAGTCTTGGTAATGTCCATAATGCAATGATCTGGGAAGTCGATGAGAGCTGGACAAGCAGAGAACATGATGTCTGTGTGCCACTCCATATACTTACCGTTAGGAACCGTTGAGTTCATAAGCAGACCGAGTCCATCGTTGGTTGTACCGAACAAGGTAGAGATAGCCTTGTTGCCGGCATACTCAATCAGCTTTTTGTCGAGACTGTCTGTACGCTCGAACTCACAGGCGTCACCGGCAGGACGGAGAACAACGATGTTGTCATTCCAACCCTGCTTGTACTCATCGGTTGTATGAGTAAGGTTACGTTCCTTCTCGGTCACAATCTCGATAGGTGATACTCCCTCGAAGTCAACGAATGCCTTGATGAACTGCTCTTTGCTGATAGGCATTGTCTTGGTAGAGGCAATGTAGTTCAGCTGACGGTAATTGGTAACGAGCTCGCGGACCTCTGCGTTCTTCAAGAATACATTATAGAATGTATTGCGAGTCATCTGCCAGATCAAAGCACCATCGAAACCACCGCGGGTCTCACGGTACTTAGCCTCCTTCTCCTTCATGTAGGTAAGGATGGTAGCAGTAGGGTCAGCCCACTTCTTAGCACCGCCATTGATGAAGTTATCGCCATACTCGATAGGGTCGATAGCCCTGTGCAATGGGGTAGAGATACCACGGCCAATGCCTGAGTAGTCAATCTTACCGGTAGACATCAACTGAGCGGTCATAAAGTTCATTGTCGCATCAACAGAGTCAATACGGGTCTGAACCTCATCGCACCAGTCTGCCAAGATATCGGCATCATTACCGAACTCCTCGAACTGCTTGATGCGTGCATAGCGCTCAACTGCGGTCTCAACGTAACCAGGAGTGATGAAGTCAGGGATAGAAGCGGTGTACCACTTGTGTCCGTTCTTGTCCATCTGGTTAGAATCACCGAGAGGAGCGCGGAGGTCAGCCATTGGAGCTGCCTTCAACTTGCGAGCCTTAACGTTGAATGTAGCCAAGCCGTAGTTGTCGGTAGATGTTAGGAACGAAGCGTTATGTCCCTGTGTTTTGTACCAGCCGTAGTTAGTAAAGAAGATTTCCTTTTTATCAAGGAAACTCTGCAAATATGCCGTATTCTCCCTAGAACCGAAGAACTTGGCAAGTCGCGAATTATTAAAATCAAATTTTGCCATAATCCTGAATCAATCTTTAAGGTTAATAATTAGAGATGGAACCATCCGTTAACGCGACTCTTGTTGAGAGCCTTGATTGCAGGAGGGATTGGAGACATCCTGTCGATATACATAACGGTGTCATCGTTAGCAAGGAATGGGGTAAGCATATAGCGAGCACCATCCTCAAAATCTTCACCTGGGGTGAACAGGAAGTCGTAGTCGCACTGAGCATAACCGTTAGGGTTGGTTACCATAGGCTTCTGTGTCGCGCCGGCAGCTGCTGCCTCAACGAGTACCGCATCCTTCGCTACAACACCGAGTGTTGCTGACAAAGTAAGCTTCCATACGTCTGCGCCAGCCTCGGTTGTCTTCTCAACACCCGTAACCGTAACTGCTGTACCTGTGCCATCGAGAGCGTCAGGAGCAACCATGATATTGTCTCCAATGAACGGAATGTGCTTGTAGCCATCGCGTACAATAAGGAGAGTTGTGTCAGTAGCACCGGTCTTCTTTGCACACTGGTAAGACTTAACAATCTTAACAGTTGCGCCTGCGTTGCCATAGATGCCAGGATCATACTCCAGGAAGTCACCGGCGTAAATCTTTGCAGGACCCTTGAAAGGGTTGAGCAACTTACCACCAATTGTTGGAGTACGGAAAGCATCCTTTGCGGCGCCAATCAACTTGACGAATACATAGCGGATACCGCCGATTTCGCCACGAGCCTGGATGAGGGAACGACCTGGCAAGAAGCCGCTACCATTCATCCTTTCACTGTAATAAGGAGAAACTGTTCCCATAATCAATAAATAATTTTGTTATCCTGAATACTAATTGTTATTCGTCCTTAGGCTTGTGTCGAGATCTGATAGCTGCAACATCATCGAACTCGTGTTCGTCTACGGATCCGGTTCCTCCGGCTCCGCCACCTCCGCTTCGAGGCTTGGTTTCTGGATTGATACCCGCTTCCTTGAGGTCGGCATTGTAAAGAACCTCTGCCTTACCGACAAGATCCTTGATGTCAACATCGCCATCTGGAATCTCAAGCTTATACAAAGCTGTCTTAACGAAAAACGAATTCAAAGGAATGTTGGCTTTCTCAAACTTAGCCTTAAGACCTTCCTTAATGGAGTTAACCAACGCCTTCTTTGCGTCAGCTGCTTCCTTCTGCTCTCGCGCCTTACGCTCCTTCTTGACTTCACCGATGAGCTTCTTTGCCCACTCAGGCATATCCTCTTCGTTAGGAATATCGTTATTTTCAGGCTCTTCCTCCTCAGACTCAGATTCCTTTGCCTTTTGGCGTTCCCTCGCCTTCTTCTTGTATTCCTTAACTTGCTGAGAAACGTCAGAATGGAGATTGCCGTCCATGCGTTTCAAGCGATTTGTAACCTTGGTTACCAACTTGGCGTTTGCAGCTTCGTCTTCACCAAAATCTTCGAGTACGTCATCAAGTTCTTCATTGATGGTTTTCTCGCTAATTGTCAACTTGGTACTACCGAGTTCCTTGTTGACCAATACTAAGAGTTCTTCTCTTGTCATGCTGTTTTTTTGATTAAAAATGTTATTCTAAAAGTGGTTCTTCCACTCTAAAATGTATAAATATACCTTTTATTTTGCAAATATATGAATAAGTATGCAATTATCCAAGAAAAATTTATATTTTTGCAATATTAATTGTATTTTTATGCAGAAAGAAGTACTTTCAGGATTAAAATTGGATAACGGAGAGCCTATTTACACTCAAGAGTATATCCAATCGTTAAGAGATACCGACAAGAAACATCCCGACAAGCTGAAGATCATTGCTCAGCGTGGCGGTCAGGAACGCATGCTGTCTATCGACGCTGATATTAAGATAGTTGGCGGCTCGCGAGGCGGACCTCTGTATGAAGACACAAGAGTACTGACTACTAAAGGATTCATTAAAATCAAGAATCTTAAATATGGTGACACCGTAATAGGACATGACGGTAAGGGGCACAGGGTATTAGGCCGAATTGATTATACGGATAGAGATTGCTATGAAATCGAACTATCTGACGGTTCAAGTGTAGTATGCTCAGACGACCACATCTGGAATGTGTCCATCGACGGAGACAGTAGGTTTATGCCGCATCTTGCCTGCGAGATAGCCAGTTATATCAATGAAGGTTACCATATCGCTATTCCTTGCGTAAAGCCAGTGGAGTTTGATGAAAGGTTCGGCTTAGCCTCTGTCGCTGAGAGAACGGAATCTTTAAGACGTATCATCGAAACATCTGGTAGGTTTTCTGGGAAATACTGGAAGAAGACTTTCAAGACAAGGAAGAAAGCATTCGATTTCAAGTATTTAGTTGATAGCCTTGGTTCTGTTTGCTACGTAAAGAGGAAGTCAAACAAGAAATGGGAAGTCCGATTCGATTGCAGAAAGAAGGAGCTAAAAAGAAGTATTGTTAGCTGCAAACCTGTAGGCAAGAGAAACTGCTGCTGTATTGCTGTTGAGAACCCGGACTCATTATTTGTAGTCGAAGACTTTATTGTCACCCACAATTCTAAATCCTTCTCATCCCTTATGGAAGTTCTGAAGGACATCAAGAACCCGGACTTCCATGCGACCATCCTGCGAAACGAGAAAGACGACTTGCAGTCTTTGATAACAGACTCTTACAAACTGTTCTCCCAATTCGGAACTTATAATAAGTCGCAGAATGATATGACCTGGAACTTCGATAACGGAGGATGGCTCAAATTCTCATACTACGCAGGAGCCTATCAGGATTTCAAGACACGATTCCAGGGCCGCCAGTATGCCTACGTCTGCATTGATGAGGGTACTCAGTGCCCATACAAGAAGTTCAAGTACATCTTGACCAACAACCGAAACGCAGCACATATCCGAAACCGTTTCTGGATTACCTGTAACCCAGACCCGGAATCGTGGGTGAGAAAATTCATCGACTGGTGGGTTGACGAGGACGGATATATCATACCGGAGCGTGACGGTGTTATAAGATATTGTTTCATGGATGGTGACACGCCGGACTCAATCTACTGGGGTGACACAAGGGAAGAGGTGTACGAGCAGTGCAAGGGTATCATCGATAGCCTCTGGAAGGACAGCTATGAGGAGCTCGGATACACAAAGCTCGAAATGTTCATCAAGTCAGCGACATTCATCCGTGCCGACGTATCAGAGAACATCAAGCTTATCTCTACCGATGTTTCATATCTCGCCAACCTTGCCCAGCAGGATGAGGAACAGCGTATGCGAGACCTGGAGGCTAACTGGAACTGGAAAGCTGCTGGAGATGACATGATCAAGATGGAAGACCTTGAGGAAATCTTCGACAACGCAGAACAAACAGGTGACGGAAAACGAAGAGCATCTGCCGATATCGCATTCACGGGCGGTGACAACTTCGTGATGTGGCTTTGGGAAGGATGGCATTGCAAGGATTTGGTTGTGCTAAGGCTTGACCCTAAGACTCTTGTTTCGGTAGTTGAGGCTAAGCTGAGAGAGTGGGGCATTGAGGAATGTAATTTCACTTACGATATGCAGGGCATAGGTCAGTACTTCAAGGGATTCTTCAAGGATGCCGTTCCGTTCAACAACCAGGCGGCGCCTATTGCTCAAAACCACCAAGAAGAGGAAGGTATCAAATACCTCTACAAGGACTTGAAATCCCAGTGCGCATGGCTGTTCTATAAGATGATTAAGGATAGAAAAATATCCATTGAATCATCTCTTCTTGAAAGGAAATACTCAGGTAACGGATTCAGCAAAGTTCCTCTTAGGCAAATCTTACAGAAGGAGAGAAAAATGCTACGACGTGACGAGAACAGCGAAGGAAAGGGGTTCAAGCTATTGCCTAAGAAGGTTGCCAAGAAGTATGTCGGACACTCGCCCGACTTCTTCGAGTCTTGGTTCTACGTAATGATATTCAGTTTAATAAAAAAGAAACATAAAAAGGTAAAAGGATTATGGAGAATTTAAATTTTAGAGAAATACTCGTAAAGAAACCATTCTACGAGCTTAAGCCTGACGGATACATGAGCCATGGCACTTTCTCCGACAAGGTTGGTGATAGGAGTATGCAAAACATGCCTTATGACCCTTGCGTATGGAGAGTAAAAACCCAGTCCGACTTCCTTCGTGAGTACTTCACAAGCGGACATAGAATCTGGGACAAGAATGCGTATCCGGACATTATTAAGGAGAATCCTGAGTGGGACCCGAAAGATCCTACTACAGGAAACCGCTACTACATACAGCCAATCACCAGATGTGCATTTGCCTTCCAGCAGGTTATCGCAACGAAGCACACCCTACACTTGACAGGAAATGACATTCAGTTTGAGCTTGCAGACAGCACAGATGAACTTGATAAGGAAGAGGAATCCCAGAAGAATCTTAACATCTTTAAGAAGGGTTGGCTTATGCACAACATGGAGATTGCATTCTTCGAAGCAGTAAGCTCATACATGACTGTTGCAGAAACCGCAGCAGTCGGCTATATCGACAAAGGGAAGTTCGGAGTTAAGGTTCTGTCATTCAAGAATGGCGACTACCTCTATCCGCATTATGACTCGATCACCGGCGAACTGTCTGTATTTGCTCGCAAGTATTACGACTTGGATGAAGACGGAAACGCTCAGATTGAATGGGTTGAGGTCTGGGATGATACCTATTATTACAGATTCAGGAACGATGTCGGAAACAAGAGCGTAACGAAGAAGGCAGTGAACCTCATTAAGGGGTTGTTCGGAATGAACGGATATGCTCTTGTTGAAAAGAAAGAACATCACTTCAATTCAATACCGGTTGCATATATCCGAAATGACGAGGGACCTTGCTGGTCCAATGTTCAGAAGAACATCGAAGATTACGAGGAGGCTTTCTCGTATCTTTGCGAGAACAACAAGGCATACGCTTTCCCGGTATTCTACGTAAAGGGTGATGGTGATGAGATTACCATTTCAGGCGACGATATGACAGGAGCAGCCAAGGTTATCGCTATGAACAGCAAGGATAACGATGCCGGATTCCTCGATGGAACCGACGCATCAGATGCTTTTGCGACTCAGCTCAACAAGTCGTACGACCTCATCTATGAGCTGTCATTCACAGTAAAGCCGCCTGAGTTGAAGTCCGGCGACCTACCAGGTGTAGCCATCAAACTCCTCTATTCTCCTGCATTAGAGGTTGCCATGAATGATTCTCAGAAGTTGCAGCCATTCCTTGACAAGCTGGTTGAAATTGCCAAGTTCGGAATCGGACACGAAAACAATGCGACGGCTTCTATTGTTGGTCTCGATATCAACGCATGGATTGAGCCTTATACGCATCAGAATAAAACGGAGATTCTTACAAATCTTGCAACTGCCGTTCAGAATGGATTCCTCTCGAAGCAGACTGCATCGGAGCGTTGTCCTGACTTTCCAAAGAATGCCGAGTGGGAGCGCATCTTACGTGAGAAGAAGGAAGAGGACCAGCAAGACCTCCTTATGGATATTCAGCGTGCGGATAACGAGACAGAGAATGCAATCGAGGAGGAGGAGGCTACAGCGCGAATCAATAAACAGCAGGGTGGTAACGACATAAACACCGGCGGTGGCCGCAAGGCAGGGAGGCCAAATCGCAGTGGCAAGAAATGGGACAAAAATCGCAACAATGACGTGGACGACAAGAATAATTGGAAGCACTACAACCAAACCCACTAATAGCTTATGGATGAATTAAAACGTTCTGTCGATTACAGCAGAAAACGCTTGCAGGCAATCCGAAACTGCGAGGACCATGTTGCTGATATCCTCTGGAAAACGACACAGAAGGTAGTTACCGCAAGCAAGCGATACAGAGGCGCGGGAAGGCTCACGAACGAGTCAGCCTTGCTCTCTTACGCCAAGAATATTACTGCTGAGGCAGAGGAGAGCATCAACAGCTACATCTCTGCCTACTCCAAGGCTTCATGCAAGATTCTCGGTATTGACAACGAGAACATAGAATCGTTTCTCGTCAGCGACATCTACGGAAAGACGACATCCGAAAGAAACGCCGTCTATCTCGGAAACTTTGCTGAAGATATTGTAAGGATGATCAAGGCAGGAACCTTGATGGGATATTCAGACCAGCAGCTCCTGTCTTCCATCCGCACAGGCTATAAAGACCCATATCACACATCAGTCATCACCAAAGCGAAGAGAAAGGATATCAACATCGACGTTCCTTCTTACGGAAAGGGCTACTACAAGAACGCCTATCAGAATATCGTAAGAAACGCTTCTCAGGTGATTGCTTTGGCGTGGGGACAGGCAGAGCAGGAGTATGGGCAGGAAAACAAGGCTATCGGGTTCTATGTCAAGAGAGGAAGCAGTTATCCGTGCGACATTTGCCAAAATGAAGCCGATGCTGGCATCCATTCTTTCAAAGACCCATATCCTCCATTCCACGTTTCGTGTTGTTGTTACACCGTATTTGCATTCAAGGATAAAAAGAAATAAGATTATGATTGAAGAAACAAAAGGATACACATTATCCGTCGATATTTACAAAAAGGTAAAGGCTCTTAAGATGAAAGACCCTCGCTATTACATCTACGCCAGCCTCCGTGGCTCCGGCATGTCAGCCCGTGACAGTTGGGCTATTTCCTTTCAAGGAGAAGGGTTCAACTGGCCAAAAGACACACTCGAAAGGGAAATGAACAAACTTGAATCCTTAGAGTCCGTCCAGAAGAGAATCGCAGAGGTGCAGGGCAAGAAGGCACAAAACGAGAACTGTGATGACTTGTCGCCTGAACAGCTCGCCAAAGCCACATCAAAGGAGCAGATTCTTAAAGACCTCGTTATCGCTCGCTCTAAACTCAAGTCCACATCTTGTAAAGAATGGGCAGACTACACTAAAATGATTGGCGACTTCGCTAAGATTAAACAGGATGAGCTTCAGACGGAAGATACGACTTGTCATTATTATCTTCCTGTTAACTATCCACATGGCAAAGATGACTGCTTGTTGTTCAAAAATGGACTCTGCAAGGGTGGGAAATAGTTAAATTCGTGTTAAAGCAACTTTGATATACCATAAATTCAACAAAACCAAGTACCTTTGCAAACAGATTATGTTCTCGGATTCTTATCTGTGAATCATAATTCTAAAATTTTTTTGGTTAAAAAGGGGTGATATCTTCTCAGATGCCACCCCTTACTTTTATATAAATGAAGTAGAAGAAAATATACGATATATCACGAATATTTCTCTCCTGTGATAAGCTCAAGGGCTATCCTAAGCCGATCATCAAGAAAAGAGTCGTTAAATGTAGGAAGAAGGCCGTATGGAGGCAGTTTCTTTGTCTCTGCGGCCTCCAAAATGAATTGGAGTGCCTGTACCAGGGAATTGTGGTCCTCGACTATCTCAATCAATTTATCACTCATGCTGACCTCCTTCCTTCTTGATCTGTTCTGCCATATCACGGAGGGTGTCAGCGTGCTTGTCTCGATCAACAACCTCCTGAACAGCCTCATCACTTTCCTTGCTGAGTTGTTCGTCACTCTTACCCTTGTCGGCAGCAGCGTTTCTTCTTGCAGCCTCACGGGCAATGTATTCGTCACGGAGCTTCAACTTGCCTGCTGTGTACTCAGCATCTCCAGGCAACGATGTATCCGCATACATAAGCTGGGCAAATGCCTCGATGATGTTTTCTTCTGTCTTGGAGAACTCATAGTGATCTCCTACGAAAGCATAAACACATTCATCGAGCGCAGCGTACATGGATGTGCCGATAGAATACTCAATGCCCCATGTGCCGGCAATGTCCGCAATCTTGATGAAAGGCAGCGAGCCTCTCTGTAAATGCTTCTTGATATCAGCAGGGATATCCTCTCTGAGTGAAGCAACCTCTTTCTTAGACAAGCTCTTGCTGAACTTCAGTACGGTGAAGTGTCTTGTCTTGATAGTCTTTCCAAATGGTAATGCCATGATAACAATATTTTAAAGTTCAACTTTTATTTCCTTATACTCGAAATCTGTGCAAGAAGGATTCTCCTCAGAAGTAAACCTAATCTCATTAGGGTGGTTACAAGCTCCATTCTTGAAGAAGAAGCAATCCTTGCAAGTGTAATCAGTCTGTTCCATGTTCCTTACGTTTTTGATATTCCATCAATGTCAAGATACAATAGTTAGCGCAGTCAAGAAGAGCATCTTCCAATGGTTCATTAGCAACTTGCGCCTCATTGTCCTTCAACGTCTTGATGCGATTCACCTTCTCTCGTATCTTTCCGTAGCCGTAGTTGATACCAAGCTCATCATACATTTCGGAAAAAGCATTCCCATAATCACGATTTTTCTTGATGTATGTATCATGCAAGTTATTGAGAATATTTCCATGCATTTCAATGTCGGAATTTATATCTATTTTATGATTATCGGCAACTGGTGCTACTATATCGAACTTTATACCAAACATCATAATATCTTCCTCGCGAAAATGAGCGAAATACTTGTAATCTGTGCTAACAGATGTACATATATAAGCATCAGCCTCCTTTCTCTCGGCATTGAACAGAATAGGGGTTCTGCCGTCCTTAATACCTATCGGGTCAAAATTGCATTTTAAACAATCATTTCGTGTGATGTAAAATCGCAGCCCGACCTTAATATCTTCTTTCTTAATCATAAGCTAACTATTTTTATAATCTTTCAAATCAGATTCATTTATACGAGTTCCGTTTGTACAGACAAATTCAGCCAACATTTGACACATAAATGTCTCTGAGTTGTTTTTATACTTAACATAAACAACATCTTCGTATCTGTCGCTTTTTAGAAAGCCTACAACCGTAAACACCGGACAGTAATCTGTGACAATCCAATCGTAGTAAACAAACTGCTCGTTCTGGTCGCAAAATACTTCTACCCGTGTTTCGCATCTTTGCTTAACGATTGCAAAATCATCGTTTTCGGTAGGACAGTTTCTAGTAGTGACATATTTGAATGGGAGTAAAAAAACGGTCTCCAACCTCAATACCATATTTATTCATAAGCTATTCCTTCTTACTATTATAATAAAATGCTCTAAGAGCCATAACCTCTGATGGGTTGTGATAAAGGATAATACAGAAATCACCGTGTTCTTCTGTGTGAACTTTTCGTAAACCACATTCCTTGATAAATCCATCCTCACCAATATAAGGATTAAGAATTTCGCGAACCGCACTATTATTGCTTGGTTGAACAATAATAACGCCACCAGTTTCACGAAGTTTTTCTAGCTTCTCCCACTGAGCTTCGATATTTTCGTCTCCGTAGAATAAATCATATCCGTAAGGCTCTGTGATTTCTCTATCAATGCCCATTCCCAAAGGAAGGTTAATTACAATAATCGCTTTCATAAGCTATTTCTCCTATGTTAAACCCCAAAACAAAACCAAAGCACACCAGCAACCTTCATTTCTTCTTTAGAAAGCAATTCAAAACTATCAAGGTTATAATCCTTACTGACACAAACCCTAATTGGAGGTGCAAATTGTTTTTGTTTTACGGCGATTGTATATAATGATTCGTTGGGGAAAACTGAATTTGTATCCTCGACAACCGCGCACATAACCCTTCCATCTTTTCTGACTTCCGCATAACTTTCTATTTTCTTCTTTAGCTTTCCGTCGGAATTATTTAGAAAAAACTCTTTAGATGCAAGGCAAATGTCACCTAGTTTTAATTTCTCATTTTTATCCATAAGCTATTTCTCCTTTTGTATGCACGTAGCCACAGATGCCGACGTACATGATGTATTTTAAGTATTTAAACATTTTTCCAAAAATCTACTATATGGAGGAAAATTCTCCGCAAACAACAAATCCAAACCAAGAATGTCCTTATGGTTTTTCTTCACTTCTTCTTTGCTAATTAGTTTCATCATTCTCAATCTCAATAAAATCTCCAATACCCAAACGAGCCTTGTTGATGCAAGACGCAATCCAACCTATCAGATAGGCAGAAGGCTCGCCTCCGTGCTCCATACCAATAGCACCCTCGATGGCATCGCAGGCGTGAGAAGCTTCATGGCAACAAACTCCCATCCTCATAGAATTCTTGCTTGCAAAATTAATAAATGAACAAAGCTTCTCATTCGATTTTTCTCTAACGTTATCGTAGGTTATTGCGTCAGCATTAGAGAAATCAACCCTCAAAACCCCGCCATTTCTACCTTCAAAACACTTGTTAGCGTCCTCTTGGTTCATACCAATAGCGACACACAACATCCTTGGATAGATAACAGGGTCGTATTCGTAATATCCTTTCTTCTTCATATTCTCAACTATTTCTTGTTATACTTGTGCCCGCAGTGGAACATATTGCACAGATTGCACCTGTAGACCGTCATTCCCTGCTCGATGAGCTTCGGGTGAGTCTTCAGGAACTCCCAGGCATCATCCTCAGTCTCGTATGCGACCTTCGCCTTCCATGAATGAACCTTCCTGGTCCAATGCTCGGGGTTGGGCTTAAGCGGAGGAACTTTATTAGGATTGTAATGTCTTCTCATAGGCACTTGAATGAAACGCTGTTCAACGTCTTGTTCCCTACAACCTCCTTTGTGCCGTACATTGTTCTCAGGCACTCCAGGACGTCATCACGAACGGAAGCCATGACCTCCTGCATCGAAGCGGCGGCCGGAACAATACTCCCGTCTGACTTCTTCTTGACAATACGGGAGATAACCTCCTTGACATATTCCTTTTCTATCATATTCATATAAGCATTTAATCGTCTCCTTTGATAAAACTCTCGGGTTCATCATTATCCTCCTCGCCCTTACAAACCTCATTGATGAGGATGTCCTGCTTCAGGTCCGCCTCCGTGACACCAAACATCTGATAGGCATTGCCCTCCTTCGTGCGCTTCTTGAAGAAACCGTACTTGGCCCACATGTCCCTACCAAACTTGTTCATTGACGGAATATCCTTCTCGTCAACGTCATTGATAGCGCAAAACCTGCGCATACACTCATAAAGCATGGTGGAATTGAAGAGATTGGACACTTCGCCCTTTGCTTGGGCGTCACTCCTTATACCGTAAGCGCGTATCCAGGCGTATATGGGCTGAGAGCCAAGAAGGGACAGGAGAAGTTGTTTGGCACTTCCTTCGGCGGCAGGAAAACGGTACTTACGCTTCCTCAACTCCTGCGCACCCCGCATGACCCAGTTGAACACTCCGCTAAGCTCCCTCCTTATAATCTTACTCGAAAGCTCCGGGTCCTGTCGCTCCTTGGGTACGGTAACATCAAAGCTGACATACTGTAAACGTCTGATAAAACCAAGCGACGCATCCTCTGGGAACGGAAGCTCATTGAGGTTAAAGATGAGGTACGGGATATTGTTGGCCTCAAGAACATTCCTGCCAAGCTCTCGCATAGGGACAGGCTCTCCGCTGACAAGCCTCTTGAACATGCCGGTGTTCTTCCTTCCGAACTTCCGCGGATCAGAGTCCGACGACCAGTTGAAGATGGCGTTCCTTATCGGATATCTGCCCCTCATTCCTTCATCGCCCTCTGCGGTAAGGTCGGCATAATCCATCTTGCTTATCCTGTCCTTGCCAAAGAGGTTACAAGCCACATCGAAGATAACGCTCTTTCCGTTAGCTCCCGTGCCTATGAGAAGCAGACACAGCTCTATCTTCGACGATTCCTTTCCCTCATACGGGTTGTAAGCAGTTCCGCGCTGTATCAAACCCAAACCAAGGAACATCTGTAGTATCATCCTCGATGTCCTGTCAGGGAGCACCTCATGGATAAAGTTCATCCACCTGTCACACTTGGCCTTCGGATTGAAGTCGTAAGGATGATAGTAGGTCACATGATAGTCAGGAGAAAACGGCATAACTGCGGGATTCTGCAAGCCTCTACCGAAATCCACAACACCGTTACTGAAAGCCACGATGTCAAAGGACGGATGAAGAATGTTGTAGCACTCTATGACATCAATGAAAGACTTGTTCATTACAGTGCTTACGCCAATCATCGGACTTATAGCGAGGTCAAGGAGCAACAGTTGGTAGGTCTGCTCCAAGACAATCCTTGGGACTGACTCGTATATCTTGCCATTGAAGATGTAATAGCTGCCCTTGTAATACTTTACAGGAGCTTTCTTGGCAAGCTGACGCATAGACCTCACGAACTGAGACTTCAGGATGTTGTAAGTGTCCGAATTCACCCTGCCCCAAGAGGTAGAACGCAATGCGTCAAAACCAAACTCGCTTTGCCTCGTCAGGTCCAGTAGCTGCGTGTGTAAAGTGTCTATAGCTAAACCATTTTCCATCTGTGTATAATAATTTTTTAGTTTCTGCGTTATTTTAACATGAAAGAACCCCTGTAAACAAAGGGGCCTCGGTGGATTACGCACCACAAGTGGGCCTCCCCTATATGCCCTATATAATAATAGGAATAATGCAAAAATAAGAAATAACTACATAATTATGCTAAAATACATTGTTTATGCGGTATATTTATACATTATTAACATTCAAAAGGTGGAGGATAAATATACATTTCACACTTCCAATAATAAGGGTAAGACCATAAAGTAAATTATCCTGACAAGTCGCAAACAAAGGTGTTTGGATAAATATGCAATACGGAAGAAAAGTAAACATTCTTGACAGAATGAGTTAAAAAAAGAAAAAATTTTTGTGTGAGGTGACTACGCCCCACGGCTGCGCTCCAGCAAGGGGGGGTGGGGGTACTTGTGGTAAAATATTATTACACATACATTTGGTTTACTCCATATAAACCAAACCAAATTTTTCAATTTTGTTCCACGAATGTTAATTTCTGTTAATTTGCAATATTGCTCTTGTAACTCCTTAATACTCAATCATTTACACCTGCATAATCATTCATTGCCTTTTGTATAAATATACGCCGTGGAACACGAAAACATATTACAAAGGACTTGACGTAAGGAATTATTACAAAATTTCCCACTGGTTGCTTATTAACACCTTAACACTCTTACCTGTATATAGTTACATATACGCAATCAAAAAGTAAAGATATTTTACTTTCGTGTTAAAGGTTAAAAGTTATAAAGTGCTGTATTATAGATAGTTATAAGCTTTTATCCATGTTAGATTTAACACTTTTTCTTTGGTAATATCAAAAAAAAGTCGTACCTTTGCAATACAGAAAGAGAGAAAAGGGGCTTTCAATAGAAAATTAACCTGTTTATCTCGCTATTTTTCAATTTTTCCCGTGTGTTCCGTGCGGTTTGTTAATAGAACGGAAAAACAACATGACAACAAACAACAAGTCTAACGTATCTTCTTACGTTTCAGAGTGTAAGGAAAACGCTACAATTGTAGCCAGTCTTGAGGTATTGAACGACTATCGTAAAACGTTGCTTTCAGAGTGTACCGCAAGCGACGTAATTGAGGCACGTAAGGAACTGGAAGCCGCACGCAGCAAGTACAACAAACTTGCAACCGCTTACGTTCTGGGAACGGAAAGCTATTGCAATTTGCAAACTGAGTGCGTGCGTGCAGCCGTTAGCGAGTTTAGCCACACGCACAACGTGCCCCGCTTCTTCCAATGGTTCAACGATAACGGAAAGGATGAGCAAACAACCATTATAGACTCCGTGCAGCGTTTGGGGTCAAAACTCGCAGCCCTGCACACTTCATTTGCAAGCGGCTCAAAGGTTGCACGCAAACAGAAAGCAAGTGAAGAAGACCTCACGGAACGTATCGCAGAATTACAAGCACAACTCGCAGCCTTAAGAGGCGAGAAGTAACAATGTAGGGCGAAAGCCCTATCTTTACACCCACTATCTTTCCCCACGGTGGACACAATAAGCCACCGTGGGATATTATACACCAAGTCCGGAGATTTGGCGCGGGCTGCCATGCCCTTATTTTTCCCACACTTTTTGGTAAACCTTGTCGCGGTGTGTGGGCTTACTTTAGAGAGAGAAGAATTTCTCCCTCAGGGGACTAATTGCCAAAATTTCAGAGAGCTATCCGGCAAACAAACCTGTAGCGATACAGGAAGGCGGGCGAGAAATCCCGTCGAGGGTAGCGAGAGAGCACAGAGCCGACACGATACCGAATGAGATGAGGCACGTGGACCAGAGCGAGAGCCGTAGCTGTGCAGTTGTCGAGAGAGATGACGGACGGAAAATCATAATTCATATTCTATCGTCTGGCACACGTGGACGAGTTCCTAAAGTGCTGCGCACATTCATTACAGGGCGCGGGTGGTACAAATCTGTAATCGTGAGTAGTTATCGTTTATCTCACGTGAGGTATATCCAAAAGGTCTACGATACGTAAGTAGTTGTACGTATAGCTATATCGCTACACAAGTAGCGGACGTGTGGGAATTATTCCCATGAAAACGTGCGGAGAACGCTGAGGGGTTATCCGCTGGTGTCTTTCGAGATTCCGACAAGTCCTCAGAGGGTGACGAAGCGACACAATACGGTGTCGTGGGTGACAAGCGTGCGCAATGAAAGCGTATCATCCTGGCAATGGCTGCGCATGGAGAGATCCGTGCGTGGCTCCTATTATACGAACCATTTAAATTACTAGAATTATGAAAAAGATATTCACGCTTTATCAGACAAACAAGGTTAATATTCTTGGTGGTTACATGACATACCACACATTATCAGAGGCTTTTGATGCTCTTAATCCTAAGTGTGGCGTGAACACTATCACCGCCGTTACTATGGTAAACGCGGAGTGGTGGAACGGCAAACGCACCGGTTATTTGTGTGAGGTTTTGTCTAAGGGTGTAATTTACAGAGCCTAAAATCTCCCTACGCTTGTAGGGAACAATAACCATAAAATTTTAGAGTTATGAGTACAATGAGAATAAAGTGCCTTTCCATGCGAGAGGTCGAGAGTGTCATTGCGGATGCTCAGGAGATTTTGAGTCATGTTGAATTCGGGTCACTGAAGAATGGTGTGCTTACATTATTCTGTGTGGCTTGAGCCTAAAAATCCGTAGCCAGTACGATAATTGTCGTGCGTGTGCTACGGAACAATCACTAACAAATTTTAGAATTATGAAAGCAAGACAGATTATTTATTCAAGTACGATAATTCTGCTTGGATTTTTTCAGGCGCTTCCTGCGCTGTTGTGTTTGGCAAGTACGAATATTCCAGTAATTCTGCTTGGAATTATTTGGGGCGTTCTGCTTGGTAAGTTCTGGAGCAGTACGATAATTGGAAAGTGGTATTTCCGCGAGCTTTGGCGTGCTACGCTCCGCTTGGAAAATCTCATGTTCCCTGAGGTGTGAGAGAGTTGGCAAGTACGAAAATTCTGCTTGGAAACATTCGGCTAAATTCTGCTTGGAGAAATCCAGGCAGTACGATAATTAATAACCAGTAAAATTTAGGATTATGAGACTTAAAACATTTTTATTGTTGGACAAAATTCAGATTGAGTCAGTTGAGAACTGGCAGATTAACATGTTCCTTGAGGATACCAACACGGACGAGTTCTTCGGAACGGATGGTAACAAGGTGTTGGAACCAGGCATCTACATCACGGTGTACGAGAATGGAAACGACACATTTCCATTCTCTGGCGTCATGCCTCCTGACTTCTCTATGGAGTGCGGGAATAACAAGAAACTGTTATTCTACAACGTGAGCGACTAAAGCCAAAAATGTGCTCAGGCGTTTTCCTGGGCATACTATGTAAAACCAATTAAACGAAAGAATTATGCAAGACAGGAAATCACAGAAGAATTTTGAACGTGCCCTTATGCACGAGATGGAAAAGATCAAGATTGCAGCACGTCAGTGGTACAGCAACAACGCGAAGGGCTACAGGGATTATCGCAGCCGTGAGTCTATCTCAAAGAGTTTCAACGAGATAGCCATTTTGTGTATGAGCTAAAATTGAGCGTGGCGGTTGTCACGCTTTCCTACAAACCAAAAATGTTAGAATTATGAGTAAATGGGTACAATTTTATCACAAGATTAACAAGTTTGACCTTGTGAACATGAGATTTACCGACGAGGTGAGCGTTGTGGAAATGACTGGCACGGATTCTATCTTGCCAGTTGACGGCAGATTTAATCTGTCATCCATACGAGCAGAGATACAGAAATATATCGAGAGCATGAGTAAAATCGAGAGTTTTGACCCTTGTGCGTTTTCCATCCTCACCGGTCCTACGATTCTGTACGCTTCGGAAAGTCCGTTGTACAATCTCTGAGCCAGAACTGGGCAGTACGATAATTGTGCTGCCTGCTATTAACCAAAACATATTAGAATTATGGAAACAGTAAGAGTAACTGACAGACACGGAATAGAGCGAGAGTGGGATATAGTCACAGAGAGATGTATAGGATGCTGCTTTCACGGATTGATGGACGGCAAAGAACATTGCTGCCCTCATAATATTGCGTGCGGTGACAAGTAGTCAAAACTGCGGGGCACGTCCTGTGTCCTGCTTCTATTATCAACCAAAAATTTTAGAATTATGACACAAGCAGATGTTAATTTTCTACAGGCACTTGTAGAGTCTCACGAGCAAGTTATTGCAGCAGACTGCAAGAGACGTAAATTAAGCAGAGAAGTTTATAACAAGCGTGTATCTCAGAGCGAGAAGAGAGCGAATAAGATACTTCGTGAGATGATGTGTCGCTAAACAGGGTAGAGCTATTGTTCTACCTACATAATAACCAATTAACGAAAGAATTATGGAATATTTAAAGACACAAGAGTATCATACACGTATTGATGTGTATTTTGATGGAGAAAAGTATGTATTCATCAACGCGTTCCACGGATGTGTGGCAGTTGCGAAAAGAGAAGGACTCGTTGAGTTCACTAATGACGGATACAAGGCTCACGTCAAGTTCAAGGTCGAGAAAACGAGATGCACCATCAGTAAGAGAACTATAGATGGCGCAATCAGTAAGATGGAGAACAGATACATGAGCACTATCGTTGAGTATGAATGGGAGGAGGTTGACAGAGATGACTTGCCTTATGCCGTGAGCGTAAAAGTAGAGGAGCGTTAAGCCAAAAATCCTGCGTGGAGACACGTAGGAGCAATTATTAACTAAATTATTCAAAGGATATGGAAAGTATTGAGGCTATGCTGTGGGATTTCATTGTTGATAACAATATCGCCACAGATGAGGAAGTTAGACTTGTCACGGATATAAATGGATTGAGCGAGAACACGATGACTGACATTATTTATGCCAAGACAGGGCTACGCAGTTACGAGCAGTGTACAGAAGAAGGCTACTCCGGCACAGATGAGCTTGACAGCTATTATTGTCTTGACGAAGAAGACAATGAAGATGAGTAGTATTTGCCTAAAAAAGGTGCGCCCATGTTTGAGTGTGCCTTCTATTGTTTAACCAAATAAATTATTTGAATTATGGCAAGAAAAGGCAAGACACTGGAGCAGCAGTGTAAATATTACAACTGCGAGGATTTCGTTAGAGATGTAATGTTATATCATTACAACTGCGGAAACAAGAAAGGTATGGTAGAGGACTACAAGGAACTCAACATGGAGGCAAGACAGATTGCCGTCCAGCAGATTTTTGAGTACGGCTACCAACCTGTTCTACAGGATATCATTACACATCTTATGTTCGGTTAGCCAACCAATCCTCACTCTTACGGGTGGGGATTTCTATTAACCAATATTACATAACTATGAGTGAATTAGAGAAAATCCTGAATGACGATTTACTGAAGTGTGAAATCGTAGAAACAGCAGAGAATGCAGCAAGACGTATAGATCTTATCAAGTGGACGCACGACGGTTTATTTTCCGTTGCCGACTTGCGCAAGGACACCGGAAAGCTTGAAATATCAGAAGTTCCAGAGACGAACGAGCTTGAAGCGTACAAGTATTTCTACAAACACTATTGGAGCTTCGTCGTGTCATAGCTAAAACCCCCACAATAATGTGGGGAACCATTACGAACCAAAAACAATTAGATTATGGAATCAAGGATTAATGCAGCAAGGAAACTACTTCCACTCTACAACAGTATGGAGGTAAGGAAAGTGAAACTATCCACGCTTTACAGACGCTTATACAGGTTTGGTGACGCATGGAGATGTAGTGGTACGGGTTACGACTACACCGTTTGAGTCTAAATTTCTCCCCTCGCATGGGGAGATGCCATTATTAACCAATTAAACAGATTAGATTATGGAGAATGTATTTCCTTTTGTAGAAAATCCAGCAAGCGAGGATGTTGTAAGATATTCACGTGCCGGAGAACTTAGAGCCAAATTAAATCGAGGCGAAAAGCTAACAGCGGATGAGAAACTTTGGGTAACAAAAAAGGTCATAGACTGTCGCATGTGGTCAGGAGCCGGCATAGCTATTGTTGGATATATCGTAAGTTTCGAAGATGTCTTGAAGAGATTTCTGTATTGCCAATACGGAAACTGGGTGGAGACTTACGCTTGTAACAAGACTTGCTTGAGAAAATCAGTATATGGTAGAATTGACGAGATTGTTGAGTTAGCCTAAAACGGGGAGAGTAATCTCCCTACCAATAACCAAAACATAAGAATTACAATACTCTGTTAATTCTAATGTAATCGTTTGAAAATGAGAGAGTTAATTAACG
>ERZ1031845.42-NODE-42-length-45395-cov-6.905492_pt1 | contig 45395 bp, 46 predicted proteins | sample MGYA00518169_ERZ1031845 | MGnify/ENA primary metagenome ERZ1031845 (study PRJEB33719, sample SAMN04261265) | wastewater metagenome | biome: rural village; feature: human; material: feces | host: Homo sapiens | place: El Salvador | collected 2014-01-14 ...
ATCTTTTACATAACCTAATAGTTTAATGTAAGCTGTAGCTATCAATATCCAAATGATAGCTGGTAAAATCAGTGTTCTTAAAGACTTTGGAAACCATTGATCAATATTTCTTTCTGCACGATCATAGAAACCGCTCATAAAGAAGAATACTGGTACAGCAATAAATGACAGGGGGTACCCCATTACTCCAAAGACTTCTGTATGAATACTAACAATCAGCATGATACCAATACCTTTGGCAACATCAACATAAGTATCTCTTTTTCTATTCAGTTTAATAATATTTTCCATAAACAAATCTTTCTATTATTTTGCCTTTGTGAAGAATATATCCCACTTCAATAGACTATGCAGTTACCACTACAGACAATCCAACAGTAACAAAAAAAATAAGCAAAGAATTATCAATACGAAATTACTCCATTATTACATTAATGTTTTTATCACCTTACAAGGATTTCCTGCAGCCACACAATCGGGAGGAATATTCTTTGTCACTACGCTACCAGCACCGATGATGCTTCTTGCACCGATCGTGACACCTTTGAGGATGATGCTGTGAGCACCTACCCAAACATCATCCTCTATTTCAATTGGAGCAGATTTCGTTCCATCATTGGATGTACGTCGAGCCAAATAATCTAAAGGATGAGCATCCGTATCAGTAATCAGCACACATGCTCCAATCTTTACATTATTGCCTATGGTGACACTATCATGTATCCACATGCGAGTACTGCTCATGCCGACATTGTTTCCTATCTTTAGAGATGCTCCATTTTCCAAATAGATAGCTCCTTGGAGATTGCTTGATATAGGGTTAACGGCATCACCTGAAGAGAAATAGAAATTGTCACCTATGCCAATATCATTGTTTCCACTTGTCACCAAGTTCAGTTTCCCTGGTATTTGTACATTCCTACCCAAAACAGCACCTTTCTTCTTCAAAAGCACACGATTCAACATGGGATAGAACCGCATACGGACCAATGCTGGAATATTCAATAGTTTTCCTAAAATAGCAATCATGATATTACTTCTTTATTCGTTCATAGACATCCAACAATTCTTCCACGATCTGCCTCTTGTCATGACGAACCAAAGCAATTTCCCTTGCCTTTTTGCCAATAGCCATATTTTCCTCCTTATTGTCTATCAATCGCTTGATGTAATAAGCAGCTATATACGGGTCTGTCACAGGATACAAGAAGCCTGTCTTACCATGCTCAACCATCGAGTCTGTACCACCGACTCTACTTGCCACTACAGGGACACCTACCATCTGAGCCTCACCCACAGAATTAGGACTGTTCTCTATATATGAGGAATGAAAATACATCGTGCTATTTAACAAGGCATCACGCAGTGTTTCTGCAGAAGCAACACCACATAGATTGACATTTAAATCATGATGTCTCAAACCTATATGTTTTTCCATAAAATCAGGATCAATGTTGCCATAAACATTCCATTGGAAATCCAAATGCAACTCGTTTTTCAAAATATTAGCCACCTTCAAGATAACATCATATCCCTTATAGGTAGGAAAAGAGATGGTTGTAGTAATCGTTGGAACTTTCGGGAATTGCCTTTCCCTTGCCTCATAAAAGACATCACGCAAGATTTCCCCGCCATAATGGTATTTCGCCTTTTGATTGAGAACTGCCATAGCTTGCCTATCCCAATTTGTTCTTCCTATGACATTGGAAACTGTATTCAAAATTGCTTTTTCACGATAAACACTGCGTTTCCAGTATGCCAAATATTGAAGATGATGGAACTTACCCTGCAATCCCTTTCCGCTCATGATATATTCTCTACGAGAAAAACCAGGAGGAAGGAGTATATATATAGAGAGAGAGAGGAGACCTTGAATGTGAAGAACCATTGGGATATTGCCAGCCACTCTTGCAGCAAGTCCATGATACAGTTCCGAGCCAAAGATATGTATCACATCAGGCTTGAAATCCTCAATCACTTCCTTGAACTTTTGCTCGTAATAAGGCCATAACACCTCATCCCTTGCTGCATCGTTGAGTTTGAACAAATCAAGAATTTTGTCTCTCTTTGACTTCGTGTGATGTGGGATAGGATAATAAACCACCCCATCTTGTTCCACCTTTGCAGGTTCTCCGTTTCGACAAAAGGCAATACCCAGTTTGATGTCATCGCGCTTTGCCAACTCATTTTGCATGGATGAAATCCACCCACCACCATTATAGCCACCACTACTAGAATGAGGTGACTGATAGTTTCCTGCCGTGGCAGTAATCCATAGTATTCTCATTATCTCTTATTTAAGAATTTTCCAAACCAGTTCAAAACTTTATAGACCAACAACCAATCATATCTCTTGTACACCTTGGCATAATGCTGATGTCCATATTCTGGATATAACTCGCGTTCCTCCAAGAAAGTACGATAAACACACATTTTGCGCCAGAAACCCTCTTTCGAGAAATCCAAATAAGCGAAATAATCCTCCATTACATTTTTGCGAGGATGACTTGCTTCTGCAAAATTTCTATTAAAGAGCAAAGTAGGAAAAGATAAAGAATATACCTTGGCACAAGACAACTGTCTTATCAGTAATTCAGCATCTTCGAATCTACGTATTGTAGCATTGTATGGATGCTCCATAAAGAAACTTCTTCGAAAAGCAGAACTTCCGTTACCGGGTAGGATTCTGCTGAAGAAACACTCTTTCAAAGGGTTCTTGACATATCCTTTTAATGGATGATATGCCAAGGTTTTATTGGAACCCACCAAGATATATTTATTGGCATCGAATATATCTACATCAGGATGAGCTAATATGGCATCTGCAAAACCCTTTAATGCATCTGGCAACAGTTCATCATCAGCATCCAGAAACACAAGCCAATCACCATTTGCAGCTTTTGCCCCAGTATTACGAGCAGCTCCTGGTCCTCCATTAGGTTGACTAACCAACTTTATCTTTGGATTATTTATCTTTTTAACTTGTTCAACACTGTTGTCTGTAGACCCATCATCTATCACTACAACCTCAAACTCACAACCTTTTTGCTGTAAAACGCTATTCAAAGATTGCTCTATTGTCTTTTCCTTATTATATAAGGGTATCACGACTGAAATCAAAGGATTATTCTTCATGTGTTTGATTAAAATTGACTTTCAAGAAATTCATGCTTTCATGTCTTAGAGCTTCCAACTTTTGGTTGACTCCATCCCAATTTATGGATTCCAAGTTCGAAATCTGATTATCCTTGATGATTCTTTCCATTAAGCCTAACTGAGATAAAAGAGAAATATACCTATCATTGCCTCCACTCGGATTCATAACAATAGAAAATGGCTTATTAAAGATAATAGAGAAGACCATACCATGAAATGAATCGGTAACGACATATTCTGCATCACGGAATTCAGCAAACCAATCTTCAATAGAATCTTCTTTCTTTACTTTTCCTCCAGCTTCTTTTACTACAATCGGCAAGCCTTTATTCTCTGATACTTTTGATGCTACCGACATCACACTCTCGCCAACGACCAAGGAATAAACAAAAATATGCTTCTCTTTTTTCGGAATATTATTACATACTTTTTCATAATCTTCCCTATTCAATAGCAATGTAGGATCAAGCACCAAGGAAGCATCAACCCCAAAGTGATTCTTACACAAATCTACGGCAGATGCCTCACGTACAGATATAGCATCAAACCGTCTGGCAAGCTTTGAACATGCTTTTTCCTGTTCTTTCGTATATTCCCATTCCTTACACCCAAAAGATGCTGCATACGAAAGCTTCTTCACCTTATCATCAGCAAAATTCAAGAACATATTACCCAATCGAGGCCCAAGATTGAAAGCTGGTCGCCACACCTGGTCGCTTCCCACGACATAGGCATCAATGCCATATTGTGCAGTCAGCGAAGGAGTAAAGTCCTTGACTGGAACCGACTTGATATTTTTAAGTACAAACTTGATAAAATTCTTGTTGCCGATGCGTCCCTTGTAAATAGGATATACAGGAAGATTTCTAAAAGATCGAGTCCTCAGAATATGCTTTACGGTTCGTAAAAACCATCGTGTACGGCTATAACAAGTATCATGTTCAAAAGTCAGGGGATCATGTCCTAACTTCATAAGTACCTGTTGGAGGGCATAATTCTGAATGATGCCTCCATAATTCAGCAAGAAATGCTGAGTTAATATTCCTATCTTCATGATTTGATTTTTGAGATAATGGTACGCATGAATTGAGCTATACGAAAATGACCGCAGAATGCAAAACTTACTATAGTTTTTCTAAAACCTGAACCATAATCCAATAAATTCTCATGCGACTTGAATCTATCGTTCCATAATTGTTTATCAAACAATCCTTTTAATAAAGTAATGTATGAAAGTTTAAAATAATAACGCTCCAATTGCAAACGAATACTATTTGAGAGAGATTTATTCTTTAGAATAAGACTCACCCACAGACTTTCCTGATTATAATAGCTTGGCGATTCATTCAAATAATTACTTGTCAATGCAGATGTATTTCTGCGTTCATAACCATAGAAGGCTTTAGCTATATAAGCTATTTTTTGAGCATAAGGAAGGCACTGACTTAAAAAAATCAGGTCTTCTCTCATTGTCAGCTCTTGGGGAAATGCTGCCTTAGTTTTCATAAGCCATTCCCTTCGCATCATCTTGTTCCATAAAGCACCATAAAGTCTACCATTCAAGATGTCATCAAGGATGGTCACACCATCAAAAGCTGTAGGTTTCTGAGCATGATAAACTTCCCCATGATGTGTCAATTCTCTATAATCGCAAATCACCATATCGGCCTGTTGAGTTTCTGCCAGTTGACACATCTCAGAAATCATGTCAGGCTGCACTTGGTCATCGACATCGACATATAGGATATACTCACCAATTGCATGGTCCAGACCTATCTGACGAGAATGAGCCACACCAGAATGCGCCTCATGAAAGACCTTTATCCGCCCATCTTTCCTTGCATACTCATCACAAATCGCTGGCGACTCGTCCGTGCTTCCATCATCCACCAAGACAATCTCTATGTCTTGGAATGGTTGAGAAAGGAGAGTGTCTATGCTATGATGCAAATAAGAGGATGCGTTATAAAGCGGAATGATGACAGAAATCTTCACCATTTTTCCAAAAAACATATATAGCAGAGGGTTAGCAAGCCAAGCTTGCTAACCTTATGATGTAAAAAAATAAATAATCTTCGCTTAGTGTGTTTATAAGATTAGATTATCGATAAAGGCTTATGTACTTACAAATGTTCAAATTTATCAATGCTATCCAGCGTGTTATCTATATAACGACGTGGAGAATCAGAAACAGTCTTTCTTATTGCATTAAGATTCGCCTTATTTACTTCCATATTAGCAGCAAACCAACTCAGGATATAATGCCTTGACGCTCCTCCCTTCAAAGGAACTTTGCAATCAAAAAGCAACTCATTATTTTCAAGTTCTTTCTCGGCCAATTCTTCCACGGTATTATGCAAAACAACACCATATAGAACAACACTTTCCTCCAATAAATAAGCATCAATAATTGGCTGACCAAAAAAGAAAGGTTTTGTATCCATACATACAGTACATTCTCCCTTGGCTATTGCTCCCTTAATCGGAAGTCCAAGACTTATTGATTTTTCTACTATTTTACAAACTTTTTCCAACAGAGAGCGGAAAGCGCCATCTATACCTGCGGAAACATAAATGATAATGCTGTCTGAAAAAATGAGATATTGATAACCTTCATCTTCTCTAATCGTCTCAGATATAAATTTTGACAAACAGGATAGTTTATTCTCTATGGTTGAAAATTGACGAGCAACCATATCCTTAAATCCCATTATATCCAAAAAAGCTACCAAACGCTCCTCCTTTATTTGTGGATTAGTTTGAGGTATGATCTCTAATTCGCCACTTTTTTCTATAGACTTTTCTAATTCATCCATTACTCAACGGTTTTAGGTGTTACAACATAAGAATAAACATAAATAGCACTTCCGTCACCTTTACCACCACCAAACGAGCCTCGCATACCTGACTTCAAGTAATGTTGCTCTACTTGTCGCGCAATATCTTCATTATCGGCAGCGGAGAATATCCACCATTGATGGTCTTTATCGACATGATGCTCATCAAACAGACGTCTTCTGGCATCATTTGTAATACCAACATAAAAATCACTATAATATCGACAGCCACTTTTCTTCATATGGGCATCGAACTCCTTGATTATATTATCATACGTCATATTCCTAACATTTTAAAATTACGTCCCAAATTTACAAAGTTTTTTGCGAACTTGCAAATAATACAGCATGTTTTTGTATCATTTTAACCATCAAGAATAAATACATTCTATTTAAATACCATTTTTCGTACCATTAATGTTATTTTCGGCACTAACATCTTAAAGAAAGCACTCACCCCTACACAAACGATAGAGAACAACAACAAGTCCAACCATAATGGAATTGCAAACTTAAAGGCTGTCTTTAACAGTACATATAACGGAATTATGATTCTTCCATGATACACCAACATTTGCCAAGAGTACCCCCCCAGAATAGCCCAATATTTATTACCAAACAACTTGTTAAAAAGAGATTTCTCAACAAAGCAAGCCAACAGCAAAAATGGCACAATAATAAGCAGATACCTATCGTAGCTTTGTGAAGTTGGGAATATAGCAAAGACCAAGAACAAACAAAGAGAAATCAGGCCCAAGGCATCTATTACCCATATCTTTACACGCAGAACACACTGCTTTTTCAAGACAAAGATGTAACCTAAGACTACACCAAGACTCATTCCACAAACACCCCTAAGCATTGGAGAATAAACACCTCCATATAAATCAAAACTATCAATTCTTCCCCTCTTATCCATGTTAAATATATAAGTATAGCCAACCAACACTATCATTGGCAATATGATGGAAACTGTCAATCTTTTATCAAATCGAAGCAAGGCATACACAAACGCACCTCCAAAAAGAAGCACACTCACATACCACATCGGGAAATTGACACCTCCGGTGTAAATACCAATGTTTTGCAAGAACAAGCTTTCTGGCAGAGCTTGCAAAAGCCATGATACATCCAACTCTTTCCTGCCCAAAAGTGCAGGAAGAATCATGTGTCTAAGATTTACATACACTATCAACAACAAGCAATCAGGAGCGAAACGTTTTACTTTCTTCATCGTATATTCAAACGTTCCCAATGCTTCTTCCTTATTGGCAGAGAAGAACATTAACACACCCGAGAGCATAAAGAAGAACTCAACAGCCATGTAACCATGCGCCAAAGCTTCTGTACTTTGATAATGCCAAATACAAATTATCAGCATGAAGATGAAGCGAAAAGCTTCGATACTATTCATTTTTTTCTGCATAAGAAATCTAATTATTTACACCCGAAAACACGCCACTTTTTTATACACATAACAATATCAAGCAATACTGGAGATATTATTAACAGATATACTTTGATGATTTTGCCTCTACTCAAATGCAAACCATACATCTTTATTTCCGAATAAAAAGACAAAGCCTCTTTCTTTTTTCTATAATCCAATGCTACATCTAACTTTTGTAAGAGCAACTTATTCAAGCAACATAACTTATATTCATGTAGCTCATCCTTAGGCAAACTCATTCCTTCAAGCGTTTTATTATGAATTTCCACATAACTATCAATCGTTGCAATTTGTTGGCTATAGTCCTTCTCTCTTCGAGAATGCGATCCCGTTCTTAGTACTATTGCATGGAGAGGCTCTTTGATGGTATAACATTTATACTTATATGCCATCGGCAATAACAATTGACAATTTTGAGGTCTAAATTTATCAAAAATGGTACGTGTTGGATTTACAGCTTCAAATGCACTCATCTTGAACATATATGTTCCTGCGGCAGCATGAGATTCCGTTCCATCCAAAAAAGATTGAAACAAACATTCAGAATCAACCTTATTTCTACTAATACATACTTGTTGCAAGTTTTTTTCATTAACCATTTTTGCCCAACAACGAATATATCCATAAGAAGAATCTAACCCATCAAAAGTTTTTACCATCTTAGAAATTATCTGTGTAGAGCAAAAGTAATCATCTGCGTCTGGCCAAATAAAGAATTCTCCATTTGCCTTTTGAAGGGCGGCATTTATAGCTGCAGCTTGACCTTTATTCTTCTGATAAACATATTCCAAGCGATATTGTTTATTAACAAACTTCTGTTTATAATTTGTAATAATGTCACCAGTTGAATCTATTGAACCATCATCTACAAATATAAATTCTATTTTACGATAATCCTGCAAAAGAATAGAATCCAACAATCTATCAATAAACTTTTCACCATTAAAGCATGGTGTCAAAACACTAACAAGTCCTTTTTCTATCATATTGCCATTTAGAAATCTTAAAGATTTTTAATCTTTGATATTACATTTCTTATTTTTCTTTTAGCAAGCAATTGCTTATCAACTATGACATTTCTTGAAGCTTTTAATGCAGTATTCTCACCATTCTCTGAAGTAAACACTTCAAATAGTATTGGCTTACCATCCGTATTGGCACGCAAGAATTTTTGATAAACACCGTCAAACTCTTCACAAGTTTTGGCTGAAAGATACTCAAAACCTAAATCTATAGCATAGTGCTTCACCAAATCGAAAGATTTACAACCGAAATGCCCTGCTGCAGCTACGTACTTATTGACATCATCACCAAGATAAGAAGCTGCATGATTATAGTTTTCAAACTCCTGTCCATGACCATTATTGACAACCAAGACACGCAGATTTCCCTTTATCTCCCTATTACCAATGGAATTCATATCATAGAAAAAGGACAAATCACCCACGAAAGCAAAACACAATTGGCTCGGATTAGCCAAAGAAGCACCTATACATGAGGATACAATTCCTTCAATTCCAAATCCTCCAACATTGCATTGCGCTCTCACTTCTTTTGGCAATTCAAAGTAATTCCAACTACGTAATGTGTTGAGAATGCCCAAATACACCAATGAGTTGGTTGGAATATCTCCAGACAATTTCTTTGCTACATAGATATTGGAAAGAGGTACTACAGGAAAAGCATCCAACAATTTATGATACTCTTCAGCACATTCCTTATAATAATTGCATTGAGATTTATTCTTCCCTTGAGTATATCGTTGGAAAAAAGACAATTCATCCATAGCAAATACAGCAGCAAGTTTACCCAAGGTTGGATCACGAAACTCCCCATCAGGACTTACTCGCCACATTTTGCTTGGAATCAAAGTACAAAGAGTATCATAATCCCCTGACACTTCACCTATATATATCAACAAGGACAACTGTGAGCAAGAAGACCACCACGATTCCTGAGCACCCATCAAAGCATACTGTATCTTATACTTTCCATAATAGTTGCTTGTATGGTCACAAAATACCACCGCATCATACATCTCGCAAAAAGTCTCGATACACTTAGTCTCAGTTTCTGTAAATCGAACATGGCTTCCGATGAAAATTCCTGTTCGACCATTAGATGGCAACTGAGGCAAATCATCTTTATCGGTAAACAACTTAATTTGCTTACAGCTTGGTAATTCTTGAACACTGTGATTACGGCTCGAAGTTGTAACTAAATTGATGTGTACAGGACCAGAAGCTATTTTGTGCAACTGTAAAGCCTGATTCAACTTAATGGCACAATCCCATTCGTCATTTCCATCCTTAACAGGATTAATCTGATAACTTTTAACAACCGTATCACGTGGAGGGTCTGACCTGTCTGTAACTTGCGCTATCAAATGTCCTATTCTATTACTATTTTGCGATGAAGTCACAGCTATCACAGGCAACTTGCGATAATAAGCCTCCGTCAAAGCCGGCAAATAATTTCTCGAAGAAGTCGCTCCTGTACAAGATAGCACAACAGGCTCACCAGTTTCCTCAGCCATACCTACCGCCATATAAGCAGCACTTCTTTCATCCACACAAGAATACATCTCAAAAAATGGGTCTTGCTGCATGGAAGATACCACATTTACATTAGTAGCACCAGGAGATGCTATTACTCGTTTGATGCCATACTGTTTCATCAAGTAAAGCAACATTTGAACATTGCGTTCATCTGTGTATAGTTTGTCCATATACTATCAAAATTTTATATCATCATAGGTTATCGTTCCTGCTCCACCTGTCATACACACAACATCTCCAACTATCTGACGAGCCATGTCAGAAATGAGATATACTGCCAAACTTGCAACTTCCTCTGGAGTAGTATATCGACCAGAAGGATTAGTTGGATGAAACAGGTTATGTTCACCATCTCTCATCAACATAGGCGTAGCTGTCGGACCAGGAGCAATTCCATTCACAACAATCCCAAACGGAATCAGTTTTTTAGCCAAGCCTGCAGTAAAGCCTCTCAATCCCCATTTGGAAATCTCATAAGCAGAAACTGCAGGGCGTAAGCCAGAAGAAGAAACCATGTTCAAAATATTTCCCTTAATATCATTTTGCCTTAGATACTCAGAAAAGTACTTACTCAGAAATACCGTACCTTTTATATTGGTATCTAACACCTTATCGAACTCCTCTTCTTCCAAATGGTCAAAAGAGCCCAAGGCAATACCTGCATTATTTATTAAGGTCGTAAGTTTTGCACCAGCCAATCTTTCCGCTTCCCAAATAGCATCTTTCATTTTCTTGACATCACTATTATCCAAAATCATTGGATAAATGGCCGTAGCAACTTCTCGTAATTCATCAACTGCATGATGAAGTTTTTCTTCATTTCTTCCAGTGATGACAACCTTTGCCCCGCTTTCAAGGCAAGCCTTGGCAATAGCCTTACCAATACCAGAAGAGCCACCTGTGATTAAAACTACACGATTTTCAAGAAGTCCCGAAGCATGTACTTGAAGTATTTTAGCCTCAACTGTAACATGAGACACCCCATGAAGTATATAATGGACTCCACGATGCAATATACCTTTTATCTTTCCTATCATTCTTTAGTAAACTTTGCTAAAACATAATCCTCATCTTGCTTTACAATAACAGGATGCTGTTTAATCCCATAAAAGATGTTATTTTATTGTACATAACAACTAAGCATATGTTTCCAACTCACATTTTTTATCAACCCAATATGGTTTTTTGTATTAGGTTTACTCCCATATGCACTGTAATACAACCAAAGTTGCCCTTCCACAACTGCGACAGTTGGGCGATAGGTAACCCTATCGTCCCATTGATTTCGTTTTCCCTTTGTTAAAACAACTCCTTCATATTTATAAACGCAGTCATTGGGAGAATCGAATGAATATAGTTTTAATGGGTTCCCTTCAACAATAGCATCATTACCAATCAGCCAATATTTCCCATTATCATGAATAACATCCAAATGAGAAATCGTACCTTTTTTCAATTGGACTTTTGACTTCAAAACCATCGCTGCACCCTCTACCATTTCATAATAATTTATCGTGCGATGCTTGCCCTCAAAATCCTCTGCGGAAGAGCTCCACATACGATAAATTCCAATCTCATAAATCAGTGCTGGGCTGATACACATTCGTGTTTCATCGAAAGGATTCTTCAAGTTGAGCATCACTTCTTTTTCAGACCAAGTTTTTCCATCGTATGTATATCGACGATATATTATCTCTCGGTTCTTACCTTCCTCTGTCGGATATTTATCTCTTTGGACTCTTCGCCACCAACATTCAATGCGATTCAAATCAGAATTATACACCAGTTCTGGGTCTGAATTGTACTCCTGTTCTTTTGGTAGAAGTATATCGTCCAAAGGGTTAGCACCAGCTAACGATTCAAAATGCTCTCCATCTTGCGAAACATAAACACATGGATTCTCTATGGCATCATTCATATCTTTATAAGGAGTGAACACAAACCAAAATTTATATCCATTCCAACCATTAGAAAAGTAAAGGCAAGAGGGATGCAAGCCTTCATTTCCTCCATCATAAGTCTTTAGCTCTAAAGGCTCTTCCGCATTCAATTTACGCAAGCATATCTTTTTATCTTTAAGCCTTTGAATCTTTCTTACTAACTTACTAATTACTTTTGCAATTTGCATTATTATTTTTTTATTAATGAGACCATTTTGTTAATCCAAGCTTCCAAACGTAGTTCTATCTGTTGACTTTTAGAGAATCCCCAGACCTTATATAGTTCTTGTTTAAGTTTCTTCTCACCTGCCATCTCAAATATTCGGGAACGAACATAGTCTTTCACAAACTCGCGAATTTCCTTTTTAGAAGGATGAAACTTACTTATCATATAATCTACAATTATCTTTTCTTCTTTCTGATTAATTCCTTTTGAGATAAATTTGTTTGTACTATTATTTATATGACGACGAAAATGATTAATACCATCTTTCGAATATATGATAGCTCCAACTTGCGACAATTCCATCCACATCATTGTATCACCAGTTCCTATAAAACTCAAAAAATGTTTTTCTATTCTGTCCAAACAACTTTTTCTTATCAAAGCACAACTCGCATTAGCAATACTAACTATATGATGAAAGTTTTTTGCCATATAATCGTAAAAGACGACATCTTTGTCATTGCTATATCCTGCATATCCCATATCCCCTTTTTCTTTGATAAAAGCCAAACTTTGGCAGAATGCCACACTTGCTTCGGGATGCATGACTAACCGCATTACCAATGACTCCAAAATAACTTCATTGCAACTATCATCGCTCTCAGCGATCCAAATGAAATCGCCTTTTGCCAATGAGAAGCCTTTGTTCCATTGTCTAAACGTGGAGCCACTATTTTGCTCATTATATTCTATATGAGACACATGTGGATTATCTCTATACTTCTCTATAACAGCTTTGCTTGCGCCATTATCAGGCGAGCAATCATCAAGGATAATAATCTCAAAGTTCTGATAAGTTTGATGCAAGATTGACTCAATTCGTTCATCCAAGAATTTTGAATGACAATAATTTGGTATTATTACCGACACTAATGGATTATTTTTCATATTTTACGTTTTTTTAACTTTCCAAATTTATTTTCAAGAATTTCCACAAAAGCTTTTACACTATCTTGATTAGACTTCGAATAGTCAAGAGAGGCTATTCTCTTTTCTCTTGTTTTTACTGCATATTCAATCTGTTCTGGACTATCACCATAAGCCACTCCATAATGCACTTGTTCGTTATTCCCTAAATAATCCTCTACCGTTTTACCTGGCTCCATCACAACAATTGGCTTACAACCACAAACAGCAGCCACTGTCGTATAAAACGTTTGGGTATCATAGCTATAACAATACTCATGCTCATTAAACATTTTCACCACTTCCTCTTGTGTCATATTGTTGTCAAACACGGGACCATCAAAGGACTTTGGCAAATCCTTGCGATTTCGTCCTTTTCGCAAAATATAACACTTTCCCGAGCGAGGACCAAAATTATACTGCCGATAAAGTTGCCTATCAAAATAATTTATCTTTAGCTCCAACCCAAAAGGATTTAATTTGGGACTATTAAATATCTGACGATAACACACGAACAAGTCGTCTTTACCATACGCTTCTGGTACATTTTCAAATTTATAATGATACAGCAACCATCTTACAACATACTTTGCCCCCAAAGGATTTCCGTAAAGATACTCAGGATATATCACAATCGTATTCTTTCGGCAGAAAAATGGATTACGTTGAATCTTTATCCCAGGCATTTTAGTCAAAGGAGATTCTTTCAAAAGATAATTATTCTTGAAATGTATCCTTTTAAACAGTTTGTGTACATAATACGAAATACATTGGCGAAGCAAATAGTCCTTGGTCTCTCTCTCATAATCTTTCTTCTGTTGCGGTTCTACATTGAAAGCATAATTAAACAACACCCTTGCATCATAGCCCAACTCACGTAAAGTTTTACAAAGCGCAGATAAAACCAAAGGACCACCAAAATAGCTATTTACATTATATATTATTATTTTCTTTGCCATTTCTCTATTTCTTTTTACTGAACAAATACATCACTTCTTTCAACTCCGAGAACTTAAACAGAAAAGAACTACCCAAATAAAACAATCCACCAGTCAATGCTCCAACAAAAATTTGCAGCCACAAATTGGACACCTCTTGTAATACACACCATATCACTGCATACATCAAAAAAGAAAGTAATAGGATATGACCTAAGTCCCTCATCTGTCGTATATATCCAACATGAATCAATTTGCCCGTATAATAGGTGTTGATAAATAATGAAAACATTGAACCAACAACACCTCCCCAGCAGAATGCTTCCAATCCCATAGGAAGAGAACAACACAAAACGCATATTCCAACACCTCTTTTCAAGATTTCCAACCTAAAGAACAAGTCACTTCTTCCTTTTACTTCTAACAAATTTAAATTGATTGCATGGATTGGATACCACATAATACTAAGACACATGATTTGAAGCAATATAATACACGGCTCCCATTTCTCTGTTATAAATACAAGTATCAATGGGCGTGCCAAAGCGGCCAACATCATCATCAAAGGGAAGACGATGAAAGCTGATACCCGAAGCATTTTTCGATATGACCTTGCCAACCGTTCATCATCATTCTGTATTTTACTCAACACAGGAAAAGTTACACTTTTAAGGGTACCCGTCACATTTTGAGATGGCATTTGGGCATAACCTTGAGCACGATTATAAATACCTAATTGTGTCGGACTGAAATATTTACCAATGATAACTGGAGCGATATTCTCATAGATTGTACTTATCAAAAAAGACCCCATCATTTTATTGCCATAGCCCCAAAGATACCTAAAAGATTCCTTAGACCAACCTGCCTTCGGATACCACTGAACCACCCAGAATGTTATCACTTGTCCGACGATACCAGAGATGAATCCAGAGATAGCCAAAGCCCACACGCCATATCCTGTGTAAGCCATCACGATTCCGATAACTCCCGACAAGATGCGGCATACCACAGATACTTTCGTTGGTGTCTTGAAGTCCAATCTTCTTTGCAGGATGACACTTTGTCCTGTCCCCAAAGGAGAATACAAAAAGCTCAAAGCAGTAACCCTCATCAAAGGAACCAAAACTGGAGCATTATAGAAATCCGCTATCCAAGGAGAGGCTATAAACAATAGAATGTAACATACTATTCCAACACCCATACTATAATAGAAAGCCGTAGATAAGTCTTTTTCTGTCAATTCGGGTTTGCGAACCAAAGCCGTTCCAAACCCACCACTGACGAATATTCCGGAAATCGCCATGAACACAGCTGGCAATGCCGTCAATCCATAATCCTCTGGCGACAACATTCGTGCCATGAAAATTCCAATGGCAAACTGTATTCCATAATTGGAAAATTGCTCAGCAAATTTCCAATATAATCCCTTCTTTGTTTGATATTTTAAATTATCTCGTGACATAAAAACTTAATGTTCATATTTTTCAACAAAAATCTTCATTCTTTTGGGCATTGAAACTTTTCTGCAAACCCAACATACAACAGAACATGGTATATACATAACTATCGTTAGCATTAATACATATAGCACAACACCCAAATAAGAAGCCTTTTCAAAAGCCATCATTCCCATATTTCCGATATGCAATTGCCCAAATTCCTTCGTACTTACAAGATAAACAGCAAAGGTTCCACCTGCTATAAAATTGACAATCTTATTCTTAAAATTCATAGTCGAAAACCAACAGAAAAACCCGATACTCGAAAGAACGACTAAAGGATTGTTATAACCAAAATAAGAATTACTGTCATAAACATGCCCCCCTAAAATACGCCAAGTATGGAATACACCTAACAAAATAGAACAGCCTATCCATATAGACAATCCATTCTTGAAAAGATATTTTGCATAAGTTTTCTCCTTCTGTAACTTTAAATAGCGAGCTAAATAATAGAGATATATAAAGTTCAAGAAATTATAACCATCAACATTCATATACTTCCAATGATAGCCAAACAAAAAAGTTACAATAGTTAGCAGAGCCATATACCATGTGAATTTTCTACTTGTTATTCCCCTGATTGAACTTTCTATCAGAGGAGAACATAATACCAACATACAGTAATGCGGCACATACCACCATCCCGTCATACTCCAAGTATCTCTACTGACATTCTGTCTTAGCATCATCACAAACAATACGACACAAGCATAAACAGGCAACAAGCGATACAAGCTTCTCGCTACTGACTTGACTCCAAACCATCCTGTAATCAGAATAAATAAGTTTACACCAATGATACACAAACTGTTCAAAATATCATTTACCCAAGGATTAGTTCCTTCACAATGAGTAGATGTGTCATAATTACAACCACCAAGTCCAAACACAACCACATGATGAATCATTATAAAAATAATAGCTATGATTCTCAAAAGTTCAAACGTGGAATTTCTCTCTTTCATCTTTTATGAATTTATTGCAATTGATGTTTTAACAAATACTTGTCTATCACCTTAAACGTCCATTTCTCTACCGTATGGATTCGTATATAATCTATCATGATGCAGATGACGAATACACCCAATACTGCAAGCAATGCATACAGGCAAGCATCTGGCGTATAATATTTTTCCGCATTATGCAAAGTATCTTTCCAAAGCCATTGGCGCATTGTGTCACTATTGGCATGTATCAACAACACACCGAATGTACTCGCCGCAATCGTATTGACCCACTTATGATGTTTCATCTTCAAATCCTTGAAGAACATAAAGGAAGCTACGGCGGTCAACACAGCCAGCAACGTGTTAGAATCCGTCACATAGCTATAAGCCCAATGTGGCTGTCCAATGCTTTGCTTGTATGCCATATACAAAACGCTTAGAATCGAGAGAATTACCATTAAGCAAGTGATACCCCCCCATTTTAGGGTATTGAACCTTGGATAAAATCCATAAAGACGAATATAAGAAGCAATGAAGTATAACACACAGAACCACGATACATAGTTCATCGTAACTTGGAAGCAATGAATCGTCCCCATCAACGTATATGTGAAAAGGCACAAGAGCATCAACCTGCCATGCATTTTCTTATCCAAATGCGAAATCAAGACATTCAAGAAGGGGATGAACATATAGAACACCAAGAAACAACTTGTGAATCCTGTCGCTATCGACTTGATTGGCCATAGCATCAGCACAGCTTCCTTCAGGCTAAACGGTTGATAACTTGTTGCTGTAAAAATCACATAAATGACGACATTATAAAACTCCACCTCCAGGAACAGTTTCAAGAATTTACGTATTGTGATTTGTGACTTGCACATGAAATAACCTGTTATCAGCACAAAGCAGTTGATACCAGTCTTTCCCCACATGCCAAATAGGTAGAAGTAAATGCTCTTGGCACTCAAAGGGTCTTTCTCCAACTCTGGCATCATGCCTGAATTAACTACATAGTGATGGGCTACGATGAGTAGCATCACGATGATTCTGTACAACTCCAGATTAGAGTTGCGTGGTTTCTTTTGAATCTGCATCATTATTTTAATTTGTTTTTATACTTGAAACATTGTCCATAATAGCTAAAAGGACAACCATGGTACATGAAACGTTCACGCTGATTTTCCCTTGGATTGCCTTCTTTCTTCTTGTTTGTACATTTAATTGAAAGGAGTTTCTTGTTAGCTCGTGCTATTACTACTTGTCGATGTCTATCCAATGCCTTCAATTGTTTTGCAGACCAAGGATTTTCATCAAGAATAGAGAAAGCACTCATCCAACTATGAACATTCGGATTATCTTGATAATCCCATAATTTCACACGACCTACACTCATACCTATAAGACGGCTTACCAAACTTGCCTTTATTGTTCCTGCACAATAACGAGGCATTTTATTTCGAGCATAAGGAACAAGAAGTTCATTTGCTATTTTGTTTTGCTTGGCAATCTGCCTTTTAAAAGAAGCTTTTCTTATCCTCAAATTTCCTTTCCAGTTTATATCAAACCCAACAAAGGTTATCCAAGGATAGACATTATCTCCTTTTTCATTCCATTCATAAGGACCTCTTGTTTTGCCATTCCAAAATTCACTCATGTGCTCGACATCTATATCTTTATTGGGATGAGGAATCAGTTGACTTTTCTTAATGGCACGATTATAAGTTTTAAAAACTTTATCAACCACAGTATTATCTGTACCTATTAGTATCATGTCATCACAAAACCTACAATAAAGGACATCTTCACCACCAATTTCTTCATAAACAGCCTTATCTACGTGATGCATCACTAAATTGGCAATTACTCCTGATAAAGCACCTCCTTGCGGAACACCAACATATCCCTTTCGCTTCCTTGCTCGTCGCAAGAATGCAGAATATCCATTTCCATAATCTTCTTTGTCTATCCATTTGATTTTACAGTCATATCCATTAGAATTTTTAATTCCATGCCAAAAGTTATCGGTATGAGGTTTCTTGTTGTTACGATAGATATGCTCCAAGAAATTAAAGCAATCCACATACCGAAAGAACCATTTCCTAACAAGTTTGGCTTCTGTTGATGTTATTTTACCATCCTTCTTAGCCCGATGAAGCAACAAAGAAAAACGAGTCTTGATAACTCCATGACTTATTGTATCATAAAACTTTTGCATATCACATTCTGCAACATACAAAGATTTCCCTAAATGTGCAATCCTATAGTCTCGAACCTTGGATACAGCATTTAGATGTTGCAAATGATAACCTTTGTTATTTGGCAGTCTAAACGCATACGAGCACTCATAGAAATAAGAATCAAATAACTTTGTCAAATATTTATTCAAAAGAGAAAAGATGATTTTTACCTTTATATCAAATGAACAAATTGGGCGGCATTCTATCAAGCATTTCTCTTGCTTTACTTTTTTCTCTATCACAGATATACGAGGAGGAGGGATTTCACCTTCCGTATTATCCACCATTCGACCTATACCATCGGCGTAATCGCACAACTCTTTATACCAAGTTGCCGTTGAGCCATTCTTCTTTGCCTTTAGGTAAGTTTTTTTCAAGCGTAATTGATTTCTTGAACCTGTATCCAAACATCTCCGTTTCTTCCCAATACCACACCATTGTTTTCTCGGTGGAAACATCGCTCGAATACTTTCCTCATATTCGGAACGCTTGGTATTAGCATTCAAATTCCAACGATCAATGAATTCATTTTTTTGATCTTTGACAGCTTGCGCATCTGCTAATTTACAGCGTTCCTTAATAAGTTTCATAACAACTAAATCGCGAGTAATGAAAGAACTTGGCATAGGCAAAAAAGGTATTGCTAAGACAAACGTTGCGTGCAATCCTTATTAATTGGATGTAACACTAAAATATTAAGATTCAGAGATATGTCTCACCTCATTGCGACATGATAGATAGTGTCTTCTATTCATTATTTCATGCCAATATTTACCGCAACGAGTGCGGTCTCATCTATCCAGCACGACACCTTTTTGCCTTGCCAAGTATATGATTGTATTCAAGCTACATTTTCCTTGATTTTTGGAATACGCATCCCAAATTAAATGTTCGCTTTTTGCTTCATCATGATTTGCACCATCAAGTTGACAGAAGTCCAAGAATATCTTACGTCCGATGACAGGATGGACACTTGAAGCTATGGCAAAAGCTACCTTCACCCAATTCTCCCAATTATCAGTGATTGAGATATTTTTCTTCCGCAACTTCTTATATATATAGGTAAGCATACTTCTATTTTGTCCATTATAAGCATAATTGGTTGCCTTGCCATATATTTCATTCCAACTTTTGGGGTCTATCGCCTTTATAACTGTTGTTTTCTTCTTGGATTCCATGGGATTTTCGCAACCATCCTCCTTAGGTGTTTCATCTTTCACCAAGAATATCTCTGCTCTTTCTTTTACTACGATATTTTTGTCAGCAGACATATAGCATAGCCTACAAATATCCTTGCCACTTGCATCAAGTTCGATATTATAGTTAGCCAACAAATAAGCAAAGAAACTTCTAAATGCTGCTTTATGTCTATCTTTTAGATTCAATTCCATTAAGTCGTTGCTGTATTTCAGCATAACCAACCCTTTAAAGCCTTTACCAGAAGGAGAAACCCAAAAAGCAACCACATAAGGGTCTTGCATCAAACACTCCCTTGTGCTTTCAAACTGAAATTCATCCAACTTGTCAATATCAATCACAAGTATGTTATTATAATGAGTACATTCGTCAGCCTTATGTCCTTTTGCGAATGTTCCACAAAATGTCACGGCAGGCAATCCTGACTTGATTTTATCATACCCGACCTTGTCGCCGTTGAATAAGCAAGCACGTGCGGCATTCACTTCATTTCCATATGCACAAATACGAATGCCATGCAATACACGTCCAAGGGACAAGTCCTTGTATTTTTCTCCCCAAACATTTCTATAGAAAGAAACTTGAAGTCTTCCTATAGAAGATGCTGAAATTAGCATATCATTCATACTCTATAAACATTACCACAAGAGTTCATTTTTCTTAATCCTTGGACAACCCTCTCTAATTTTTCCAGCAAATAGAAACAATACTCTATTTCTTTTGCAGAGAAAGATGATATTTGGTCTTGGTCGTGAGACAATTGATGAAGTGTGAGTTTTTGAAACAATGTCATGTCTTGCAATACAGGGACAAGAGGATTGAAGAACGTTGAACTATCATAATCCAAAAACTGTTTGTTGATTTTTTCACGGATTAATTCCTGCGGTGTGGTCTCTACAATGCCCTTTATTGCACGAAGCAAGTCGCTTTCAGAATAAACCCTATCTCCATTTATCTGCAAGAATACCTTCTCAGTATCAGTATTTATGATTTTTTCCAAGATTTTATTAATTTCCATATAATCACCCATTTGCATCAAACGAGCATATTCATGGAGCAAATGTTCAAATAGCTTACGAATTCTATTTCCTATAGGTTCATAATTTCCATTTTGTGGATTAAAGTCCGCTTTTATATCTGCTACAGTTTCAGGACTTTCATCCTTTACCAAGACATGAGTTTCACCAATCTCATATAGTAAATGCTTCTGCCATGTATCTGTCCTATTATTGTAGTTAGAAATTGCATAGCTAAACAAATTGTAAAAGCTAACATTATGGGTGAACAACAAAATTTGGCTATCTTGAAAGTGAGTCATAATAAATTTAGCTACCAATCCCCTATTTGCCATATCCAAGCTGTTGATTATATCGTCCATAATCAAAAGTTTGTGGTGTTCTTCAGGAATTTGAGCAAAAATAATTATTTGAAAATATATTGCAAGAAATATAACATCAAGCTTTGCCTCATTATAACTTTCGCCTAAGCGATTGGACTCTCTGATACCATTTGCCTCATCTATAACCTTAAAACAATGTCCCTCTCCTTGCTGAATTTCCAAACGTACCTTTTCAAAGAAGTCATCATGTAAACTATCATTTACATATTGCAAGAACTCATCAGACCAAAACTCATTCTTTCGTGCAATTACCACTGCTGGGAAATACAAGGTTGAAAAGATTTCATCTAAAGATATTTTATCATGCTTCTTCAAATCTTCACAGGAAATAAAGAAAGCATCAGTTTCAGAAACGTTATAATTTTCATAATCTTCGCCATCAACTTGAATTTCAAAGGGAGTTTGGGGATTCCTCTTATTGAAATATTTACGTTTCTGTGCTTGTTGCCCTCCAATTGGAGCTGCAGGTCCTGCTATTCCCAACACATTCGGAAGCATTTTATCCCGATAGAAAACTAATTTAATAGCCTCAAATAGGGAGCTTTTACCTGCGCCGTTTTCACCACACAGCAAAAGATTACTATTATCTGGCAAATTAAGTTCTACTTGAGATTCAAAGCATTTGAAATGATTAATTTTCAAACTGTTCATACGCAATTATTGTTTATCTGCTAAGAAATCATACAAGATAGGCAACAATTTTTGCGTTCGTTCCTTCACCATCGACAACAATTCGTCACCACTCTTTATATTTTTATATTTAAAATCAAAAAAGAGACGATTGTAATCATTTTCTACAGAATCATTAATTCTGTCAATAATGAAGAAATTCCCCAATTGAAACACCAAATTTCTGATAGTTTCATCTACATTAGTTGTCTTGCTCGGTCGCAAAATTCTTTCAATGTTAAGCGTACCTATTAGAGGTTGCTTTACTACTATATAATATGTAAGTAAAATAAGTCCTTTTTTCAATTGAAACCTTGTATTCAAACTTTCTAAGTTTGGCATACAATAATCAACACTCTTCTTTTTCTTGACAACTTCAGAAAATATATCCGCAATAATATTATAAATCGTAAACTTTACTGTAGTACTTGGACCATAAGAATAGCATACTCTTGTTAGCAACTTCAAGAAATCTATGTATCCTTCATCTTTTCCATACTTATAAAGATACGATACAATTGCAAACATCGGGAACTTGTTGGAATACATTTTCAATATTTTAAGCCACATTCCTAAATCTGAAATTTCTTCAGCATCCCCATCAGTCATTTGTAAGACATCCAAAACATGAGACAACTCATCTGTCACTTGTTCATAATCAGAGATGATGATAGGAGCATTAGGACCTTTTGTGAAGAAATCCCTTAGACTCGTTTCAAAAGTTGTTATCCCTTTCTTGCCACGAAGTATATGAGAATAGTATTTAAATAAATCCTCTATGGATATATCCAAACTATCACATTCGTCTTTTATACGAATCCATCTATTCAAGAAATCAGTCTTTCTACCAACGCTAACAGCTTTATTATACAACTTTGCCTTGAAAATATCCGCATCCTCTAAGTTTTGACCACGATTATTAATTGTCTCAAAAATCATGAGGGCACGTTCATTAGCTTCATCTTCCGTCTTTCCTTTCAACTCGATAGGGAGCAGATACACTTTATAGATGAAAAACTTTACGAACTTACGTTTTTCTTCTTCCGAAACATCTGCTAATGTTTCTTTTAGCCATGAATAAATATCTAAGAAATTGCGCAAAACCTGTGATGCTATCCTCATGCGATTCTGAAGCAAAAGTTCCTCAACCTGTACAACATTTAGTTTCCATATATCATTCAGTAGTTTCGGATCAGATGAATCAATGACATTTGATTTTAATTTAGGAACTTCATGAGCATCATCATCCCAAGTAAGTAAACTCACTCCTTCTTTAAGTTTTCCCATAGCAGGAACCAACAACGTTAGGGACTTCATCCAAAGCCAAAGGGTTATCATACGTTGTTGACCATCAACAACCTGTGGCTTATTTTGGTGTTCATCACTTCTTGCCATAACAATATTGCCCACAAAGAAATCTTCCTGAGCATAATAATAGGTCATAATATCGGTATATAATTGATAAGAAGTTTCATGCGTCCAACAATATGGACGTTGAAACTCTGGAATTATATACTGATCCTCGTTGTAGAATAAAGAACTGATATTCTTTTGTTCTGCAGTTAATGATAAAGCCATAAGTAACTATTTACATTTTATTTTGTAACCATTAATCATTCCATAAACATTAGAATCGCCTCTATTAAAAGTCTTTTCAAGAGATGTTAGACATAAGAAATAATTGGATTTAACATATATCATTGTAAAACTATACAAAAGAGACATTTTTCGAAATCACGACATAGCCTGGCGCTGACGATAACGAGCCTGTGCTTGTTCCTTTATCTACAGCAGATAGAACTCTTACATGTTGTCCTGCTGAGCCTTAAAGAACTGACGTTCCCCTCTCACGCCGACATTCAAATTCGGCACGCTATGTCTGATAGTGAGTAACAAGATTATTTGTTCACGATTCGCTGTTGCCATCTCTTCTTGAGACGAGCTATCTCAGCATAAGCTATCGTTTGATTCACTTTCTGTTTTGTTACAGAACCAGGATGACAGAAAGACATTATTTTCACTTGCGTGATTTCTTTATAACCCTCGCAGGATTCCCTACAGCAACAACATTAGCTGGAAGTTCTTTGGTCAGTACAGCACCAGCACCCAACAAAGAATTAGCTCCCATCGTTCCTACTTTGCCAGAAACCAATAAAGAATCCTGTCCAATAAAAGCAAAGTCTTGTACTTCTATATGCGCACCAACCAAAGCTTTTGGACCAACAAAACAATAGTTGCCTATTATTGTCTGATGACATACTAATGCCATATCCCTGAGAACGGAATTCGACTTAATAACCGAATCTGCTTGAACGATACAATTAGCTCCAATGATAACACCTTCATTTGATATTTTGGCATATTTCGATATGACAGATGTTGGATGAACCAAGGTAGGAATCAAACCACCAAGTTGTTTTATTTTATTGGTAACCTCCTCCCTTATTTTCATATCACCTTGTGATAGGAGAAACATCTTTCCTTTTATATCAGATTGATACAAATCTTCAAAAGAACCTAATATCGGATAGCCATGATCATTCTCTCCGGTTCTTTCATCATTATAATGGTATAAGCCAGCTATCTTATAGTTACAAGCTTCTGCTATATCGATGAAAACAGGTGTTGATCCACCTATGCCCAAAACGAAGATTTCCTTCATATACTTGCTTTCTTCTTATTTCAAAATACAATTCAATGTTCTCTGAATATCCTCATCACTCAATGCATGGTGCATAGGCAAGCAGATTACGCTATTCGCCATCTTATGCGCATTTGGAAGGTTGTCCGGTGCTGCACTTTCCAATCCACGATAGGTTGAGAATTCACTGATTAATGGATAGAAATAGCGACGGCCAAGGACATTGGCTGACTTCATCTTGAAATAAAGTTCGTCACGACTCATGCCGTATTTCTCTGCATCAATGAAGATGGGGAAGTAGCTGTAGTTATGTTTCACGCCTGGCATATCATCAAAGAAGGTGATGCCCTCTACTGGACGCAATGCCTCACGATACTTGATGGCTATTTGATGGCGAGCCTCAATAGCGGCATCTACCTGCTTCAAATTGAGCAAGCCGTATGCGCTTCTGATTTCATCCATCTTACTGTTGATACCTGGACCTACTACTGTCACCTCATCAGCGATACCGAAGTTCTTCAGATAGTCGATACGCTTCTTGGTCTTTTCATCGTGCATCACAAGTGCTCCACCCTCAATGGTGTTATATACCTTTGTGGCATGGAAGCTGAGCGTACTCATATCGCCTGCGTTCAAAAGTCCTTCGCCATTCACTTCTACTCCAAAGGCATGAGCTGCATCATAGATTACTTTCAGACCATACTTGTCTGCGATGTCCTGGATTGCCTTGGTATCGCATGGTTTGCCATAAACATGAACTGGCATAATGGCGGTAGTACGTGGTGTGATGGCTGCCTCAATCTTGTTAGGATCCATATCGCCTGTTGCAGGGTCTATATCTACAAAGACCGGCTTGCATCCGTTCCACCAGATACTATGGGTTGTTGCCACAAAGCTATAAGGGGTTGTGATGACTTCGCCCGTTATGCGGAGGGCTTGCAATGCCGTCATCAGTGGCAGGGTGCCATTGGTGAACAGGCTCACGAATGGCACTTTGAGATATTCTGCCAATGCCTTCTCCAACTCCTTGTGGTAACTTCCATTATTGGTAATCCACTTACTATCCCAAATCTTCTTCAACTCTGCAGTAAAATCGTCGAGATTTGGAAGAAGTGGCGATGTTACTGTTATTAATTTATTATCCATAAGCAGGAATTTATATTCTTTTATTTAAATTTCTTTTATATGTGGTTTCTCATCGGGTTTTAAAACCGCTTAAGCTACTGCTACTTTTATAGCTTTAAAGTTATTCATATCGTAGCTATGACTATGTTTAAGTCATGATGTTTGTTCGAAAACCTACCCGACCTTCCTTTATTGATAAAGCTGGCTGCACTCGGCAATTTGAAAGCGAGCTTTCATTGCGCTCATTTGCACAGCTTTTCCCGTTAAGGGAGGCTCCACCTCTCATCTCGGTCTTCTCCCCTCAGGGGAAAAGAGGAAACCACTCCTCCTCGTCGCTCTTAACCGCTTCGCTATATGGTTGGTGGGGCATCTGAGGTATCGCCAGAGTGTTTGTGCGGGATGGGACCGCCTGGGGTGGGCTGTTTGCAACTCCCTATTCCTATACAGATCAACATTGATATAGGATGGAGTATTACAGTCTTGTACCCCTTCCATCTGTAATACAATTCCTTTCATAAATGTTATCTCTTTATTAACTTTGCAGCTAATTCAAAGAAATCCGCAACATTTTTAAATTATCAAACTGCTGGCAATACATACTGGCATAAGGCTCTGGAAACCTTTGTCGTATATCTGCCTTTATCATATTTGCAAAAGCCTCCTTTGTGTAGGCTTTCAGCAATTCATTATATTGTTCATCCGTCATCATCTCATTTCCTCCTCATTATCCTATACTACATACGGAACCACCATCATAAAGAGCATTCGGAAGTAAAGAAGTTAGTTGTCCATTACGATTTACTTACTATTATTTGATGTTTGAGGCATAAAATATTTTTCTAAAGTATTTAATGTCATAACCATTTTGACAAAAATATCTTCCAAAGCTTGCTGCTCAGAAAGTTTATTCAACTTAAAATACTCATATAGTTTTGCTAAGTCTTTTCGTTTGTTGCTTTTTCTATGTGCAACAGAATTAGAGCGAAGAGACTGAACTTTTCTGAGAAAATCTACCATATCTGGACAATTCATACCTTTCGACAATAAAAAAGCCTGAAATTTATCTATTCCAGCCTTCAAATCTGCTGATGATGAGAAGTTCTTCTGCTTTAAGTAGGATTCTACATCTGGGTTTGAATCATCTATCTCTGATTGTATGCACTTTTGATTGAAAGAATCAATTATCAGTTTTGTCATAGAAAGAATTTGCTCATCAAAATCAGAATGATTGTTCTCTACAGTCAAACAATGCAATGTTCTATAACGATGTTCGTCTTCATCAATCAAAGGAAGAAATAACGGCCAACCAAATTGCTTTTCCCATTTCTTATTGAATTGCTTAAAACGATACTTAAAATGTAAATCAGGAAACATCGGATTACAAATACTCCCTTCCATCCAACGAGTATAAGCAGTTCTACTAAACCCCATATCTCTTTCAGGAGGTATATTATAGCCTTTCCAATACTGTTGTTCAGAATATTCCAAATTGCCCAAATACACCAATGGTACTATAACATAACTACGATGGTCATTATCTATATACAGTGACCAAGATCCCGCACATCCTACAGCTCCATCACTAACCGTATATTTGTTTGGATTAGAGTAATATTTGTCAAGTACCTCTTTCTTGAAAAATATCGGCGTCATCTCTAGAGGATTATCACCATTGACTACAAAATAATTAGAGAGAGTTTCTTTCTTACATGAATGTAACATAGGTTCCCCTGCATCATCATAATCATAGATAAACTCTGCATACTGCTTTTCATCTTGATTAAAAGAATCCAAATTGTAATCCTTTTCCCGATAACGCAATACACATTTGCCCATTATCCAACCACCAGACTTATTTCCATCAGCATGACAGTTTACTAAAGAGGAATAATTATAGATATAATCAGCATCTTTCTCTATTTGATTCATAACAGGAGTTAAACCTAACTCTTGAAAGGATTGTTGAGAATATCGCATTTCATCAAAGAATATCAACAAGTTCATATTGCGCAAGGCTAAGTATTTCCGCAAAATCGTTATTTTGATTCTTATGTTTACTCCCTTTATCTCTGCAACTTTTTCCCAGTCGCCATTTTCGTTATCAATAACAAAATGACGTTCAGTTGGAGACACATACCGTTCATGCATATTTAACAGAACTCGAAAGTCTTGTGAAAGTTCTACATAGTTGTCTATATCATAATTTGCGGTACGGTATAATACAAATGGTTCTAAGACATCAATACCATCACGACTAAAAGACCATTTACCATTACTCAAGATTTCACTTACTCCATTGCTTCCTTTACTTAAGTCCCATTCATATCGAGACAACGCATCTGATAATTTACCATCAGAAACGAGAGCACTATGTAAACACTCTGTACTCACCGTAATCCATCCACATTCAATAAACTTCTTGTTCATTGAAGCAAGAAAGTCTGTAAAAAGTATTCTTTCAGATTCCTTCATAACTTTAAATCATTATCACCGTATTCTTGTTTTTACGCAATTTATGGTTTATATACATCCTGCAAAAATGCCACCCCTGTAAGAAACTCATCATTTTAAGCTTTCAATGCCTTAAGATTTATTTCATACTGTTGAGGAAATTCTTTGTAGACCTTTGCCATTCTGACTATACCAGCAGGACAGCAATATGCAGGTGTATTTCTATCAATAACGGCAAGAGAAGGTACATTTGGATCAAACATCTTTTTTCTTTAACTGTTGCTCCAAACATCTTTTCTATCACCTCATTGGTCAACTGAATAAAATATGGTATTCTCACCACTTTATATCCTGCCTCCCTATATATTTTGTCATTCTCCTCATCCTTTTTATTATATTAGGATTTTCATAATGTGGCAAGCCATCAAACTCTACTATGAGTTTAAGTCTTTCACATCTGTAATCTGGCCTAATTTTTCTTTTTAAACCTGGAACACATTTATTATGTACCCATTCTTCTCCAAGAAATATTGTAGCTAGGTATTCCTCAAACCCTGTACAATGCAAACCTGTCTTTGGATCTATTCCGGCTTTTTTGCAGCCTCTTTTGTCTCTCGTAAATATCCCCACTTTGTTGTATTTAACTGTCCCATATTTGAATTATCTTGTTGTTTATCCTAATATCAACAATTTAGATTAAAGGAGCTATATTTATCAAATAGTCTATACATTTTTGTAACTTCACATTAGCACTATCTTGAGAGTTGATAATCGACATTAGAAATGTCGAATATTGATATTTTATCATTGCATTCTTACTTACCAAGTTGAGCATCTTTCTAGAATAATCCATCCAAGCCAAAAACATATTGTCGTTAAAGTATGGGTTTTTCATCAGATTAATACCATCTTGTATTACTGTAATCATCTCATTATTCATGCTCTGCCTCCTTTCTTTCCTGCTCATTTTTTATTTGGACATTCATTATTTGTGTATGGAAATCAGAAGTTATCGCTTCTTTCTCTTTTTCGAATTTACGTTTCTTGATACTAATTCCAAAGCCCTCGAAACTCTCAAACATCGGAAAGATGAGCAATGCCAACCAAAACAAGAAGATTAAGTTCATTCCATTAAAGTCTTCTGTAAATGACAATTCAATACACTCCTTGAAGTGATAAAACACAAATACCGTAGAAAGAGTCAAAATGAGGCCAAACCAGTAATCTACCAACTTGTAACGAAAGTTCAAGCCAAATGTCTTCAACCTATCCTTCAGATTCTTCAATCCAGAATGAAGGAAATAGCCTATGAGAGCTCCTATTGCAAAAGCTGCAAAAAGAGATAGTGCCAATATGGTTATTGAAATATTCATAATTTTAAACGTTAACCACCAATACTGCGTCCCCACTATTTATCAGTGGGTTAGCTATAGCTGTATTTTTGAAACATGTTTTGATTATCCAAAATTAAACTATCAAGCGACGGCTTGGGATGTCTTCGTTACCTCCGCATCCGTACCATCTGTAAAATGGCGAATCTACCAAATAGGCATCCACAAAATAATGGCGAGCGTGGAACCAACAGGCCTGGCGTACCAACTCTTGTCCTTTCAAGTCTTTAACTATGGCTGGACATTGATCATAGTGCAAGATTTTAACCTTGCGATGGCTCCTGTTGTTTCTCCAGTAAAGGATAGTTCTTCTTATACTAGATGAGCCTGTCATAATCGACTGCTTCATCTTTGCAATTCTTACGCAGAATACGTCCCTTTCGATTTTGATTGTAGTCCTGAATCACCTTTCCAGAATATTCTTTACATTCCATTCTATGTGAATTTAAAAATGGCTGCCAAGATAATATTTTTCATTCAACCCACCGTACGCTGTTTTGGTGGTTTACCTTTCTTTTTTAAGAAATTTAGACATACTCTGTTTCCATCAAGCTAAAACATGCCTGAGTCCAACTTGATGCGTACACCATGCGTTGAATTTCCATACATATACCACCGAGGAAGATTCTCTCAACTATTTTTCGTCCAACATGAGACGAAACAATAATGAGCCGGAGTAACACCATCGCCAGAGAAAGCATACTCATCAGGATCGTCAACTCTGTCTAAGCGAGAAAAGCGTATTGTCTTGTGCTTTAGAATCAGAGCCAAAGTCTCAATGCTTGTATAATGATAGAGTTTCATATACTGCTTAACTATTGATGTTCAACATGCAAGGTTTTGCATCCTCTTTATTCATGATAAGTTGCTTTTTTGTTTGTGAAATCTTCATCTCTTTCAAATAGGCATCGAAATCTTCCAAAAAAGTAACTATAGAGTCATCTGTATCCGAACTTGGATATGTACGGAACAGCTCTTCTAATTTTATAGATTCATCCATATTTATAAAAACACTCTGTTTTGGATAAACAAGTTTACATTTTTCATTCTAACAAACTCATCCATAGCATTATAATACTCACGAATCAGAGGGCGTAAATCTGCATCTTTACTATAATCCTCTATTTTTAATTTTAGAGCATTTAATTCTGCTATAGAAATTCCCTTACCATGTGACTTCCACTTTTTATTGTCACTCAAATTCTTAGCGATTTCTATCGCACGTAATTCCTTTTCATTAGAAGTAACTTCAGAGCCATCATGATGCTTTGTCCAATTCTTAAACTTATAGTTTGCCAACCATTTAGTCAAGAGATCTGTTGTCAAATCACGTGCCTGTTCAAAGCTACGAATCTCACCCAAATCCAGTTCTTTAAGCCATATTAGTTCTGCTTTTGTCAATGTACCCTTACTGGCTTTGTCTATAAACTCATTGATCTTATCAAGATAACCCAATGCTGCCACATACTTATTATCCTTATTTGGGACTTGCGGATCAATAGGCCCTAACACGGAAATATAATCCATAAAGATTCTATCACCACTCATACAGAATATTGTTCCTGCACTATAAGCATAATCAGGCACTATAAAGTTTATCTCAGAATAATGGTATCGCAATATGTTAACATATCGTTCTACGATTTCAGCACTTCCACCAAGTGTCGTCAAAATGACATAAAGTTTATCATTCTTCACGGCATCTGCTTTCAAATCTTCCACTAATTTGGCAAACATATTGGCGGAGACAGGAGCCAAGCTGCCATAATATACAAACACATCAGCATGTAAATACTGTTCCAGTGCTTCTAGCTTAGCTTGAAGCATTTGCCTTAATGTATCATCAATTGGAGATTTCATAGGCTTACATTTTCTCTAATTATATTTTTCGTTAAGTAATGATAAAAAAATAACTTGGTACATTTTTGTGTCCTTTTTATGAAGTAACACATGGTTAAAGGATAGATTTCCAAGCTCTTCCTTTGCTTCATATTTACTTTAAACCTTCTTTGTCGTAATTTCTTTTTAGCTTATTGATTATTAGCTGTTTACATTCTTTAATCTGCTAGAAAATTTGTATCTTTACAACTGATTTCCAGGCAGTTATAATGAATACAAAGATTCTAACAGAAGTCTTTTCAGAGACCGACTTGACATACATCCAGCAATTAGACGAGCGCCAGCGTCGGCTATATTGTGCTACAAGAGCTATCAACATAGGCAAACATGGTGTGGCGGCCGCGTGTGCCTCTATTCACATATCAAAGAACACCATCTATAGGGGCATTCGCGAGTTAAACGGAAAGACCAATCTTTCTTCGGGAACAGTCCGTATTGCAGGTGGTGGTCGCAAAGCCATCTTAGACGAGCATCCAGAATACTTGGTTCTATTCGATGAGATTGTTCAAAAACACATGGCGGGTCTTCCACAGGATGATTCCGTAAATATCTTTAAGCAAGAACTTTTAAAGTTAGCCACATCGCTTGAATTGGATATTATCATTGCACATTATCCACCATATTGTTCAAAGTATAACCCAATAGAACATAAGCTGTTTGCACATATAACAAGATCCTGGAGTGGAGTTCCATTGCTGTCTGCAGAATATGCTTGCAGGAAAGTAAATGAAACTACGACATCCAAGGGGTTGGTTGTTGTTGCCACCATCAATTCTAAGGAATACCAAACTCAAAGAACGCTTGACGAATCATATGTATCCGAAAGACAAAAGAGAATCATATTTGATAAACAATTGCCTAAGTGGAACTATGTCGTTAGGTGCAAATCTGCTTAGCATTTTTGCACCAAGTTATTTTTTAACTGTTACTAAAACAAAGAAATCAGAAAAAGTCAGCCAATAATATCGATACAAATCCAGAAGCAACAGCACTCAAAATCCACAACAGCACTTGCAACACTCTGCGCACAGAGAAGCGGACACGTGCCCAATGTAAATCGGGAGTTACCTCATCTATTATATTTTCCAAATCGCAATACACATTGAAAGCTTCTTGAAAAGTATCAAGAGCTGCATAGGAATCCAATGCCTCCAAGGACTTTGCCTTTCGCACGGTTTGAATCGCTTTCGTACGAAGAGACTTATACTTTGTATAAAAGGTTCCATTCTGAAGAACTGTCAAATCGATATGCTTGGTTTGTCTTTCAAAAAGCAAAACTGCATCATGCAACGACAAGTTCAGACACTTGTAGCAATCAAGCATAATTCTTATGACATGACGTTCTGCCTTGTGAATCTCAGAGTCTATCTGTTGTGAAGAAATATTGTCGGAATAACAACGTGCTATATGGTCATGCAAGGCCCGAATCTCATTGAACAAAGGCAATGGAAATTGTTCTGTTCTTGCTTCCACCTCTGCTATTAATGGCTTGATGACAGTGTTATAGTCTTGATAAAGTGCTGTTATTCGTACATTATTCTCCATGGCAAATATTTTTAGATTTTAGCCAACTGCCTATCTATGTCGTTCTGCGAAACTAAACGCTTGAAAAACAGATAGACAGAGCCACGATTTACCATGTTCTTCAAAGAAAAAGCAGGAGTTAGCTTTTTGCCAATACGCTTTTCGATGAGGGCATCCAAATCTTCCGCACTCATCTGCAACATCTCATCATAAGACTTACCAAGTCTTCGACTCAAAGACTTTCGTGTATGGTTATTTAATATATGCATACTTCTTGCTTTAGATTGCAAATGTACTACTTTTTGTTGATATTATATAAAATCCGACCTCTTTTCTTTGTTTTTTAACTTTTATTTCATGATACACTCCAATACTCTCTGTATGTCTTTCTGTATATCACCAATACAGCGTCCTAATTATCAATGAGTTAGGCATACCAATATTTTTTCATTCAAACCACCTTACGCTGTATTGGTGGTTTACTGACCCATTTTCTTTGAAATGAAAGGAGAAGAAAGGTAGGTAGCTAATTCTACTGTCAATAAATCAGCACCGATAATGGTCACTCGATTGTTGTATTTGCGTATCTCGTTTCCATCTTTTATTTGCTTCGAATAACGATTGGCATCCAACTGGAGTACACGACATACATTACGACTTATCGCCTCCAGATTCTTGTCGATGATGATGATTTGGGCATCACGGTTCTCTCGCAACATATCACAGAAATAGTTGTCGGCAGATGAAAATGAATAGCCAAGAATGATTATTGTGTTGGCACGTAGCACCATCTGGGAAGCATGATACCATGTGTCTATATAATGCTTGGATATGACAGGACGCATCTTCATCGGTGGCAGAAATGAAGGGATTGTTATAGACTTGTGATCTGAGTCAAAACTTATCTCCGCTGCAAGTTGATTTGTAAAGAAATCCTCTATGTCTATACTCATCAAGTCATCATGAAGGAAATCGTTCTTGTTCTCCACATCCACATACTCTTTGAGGGAACCATGAAAATAGAGTGCTGTTGGACTTGCTTGGGATGCATAAGATGTATAATTGAATGTGATGAGCTGACAATCCTTACCTGCCAATTGTGCATAAATGGAAGAAGAGACATCTTCCTCCTTTTTCTCTTGCGCCTTTCGCTGTTCCTCACTTACCAAGTACGCCCATAGAATCCAGGATATGTATAAATAGTCGCGGATATAACTGATTTGACCAGTGTAAAAGCCATAGAAGTATTGCGAGAGCAATTGCTCTATGTCGAGCATGTTCTTGTAGATATGGCGCAAGATGGGATTGTTCGACTCATGGATGCTCTTCTGAAGTATCTCAACTATGATGTTCTTGAATGTGTCGGTATAGTTGAGATGACTCAAATCTATAATGCTGTCATCCTTTACTATAGTTCCAAACACCTCTTCTATCAAGTTCATCGTCTCGGTATCTATTTCTGCTCCTTTCTTGAAATCCAAGACTTTCTTGAACAGTCGAACGATAAGCATTCCCAATTTACGTTGTGTCTCATCAAGACTCTTATTATTATCAAGTTCATCATTGATATTGTGACAAATTGATACAATTTCCTTGTCCAGATCCTTAGCCAATCGATCAACGGCTGTACTCACAAACTTGTCGAAGTGGAAATTTACTCGGCCTATTACCTTTCGTAAGATGGCATCAAGCTTTATGCCTTCATCGGTCGCCAAATAATCGACTATACGTGGTATGAGGTCTGCTGAGGTCGGAAGTCCCATTGTAGCATCTACTCCAGCACCAAGCACTACCAATGTGAGCGGTTCTTCTTTACTCCCCAATATTTTCCGGGCAAACTGATCACCATAGAAAATCTGCTGTTGTGTCATTGCATTTGGGGCAATCAGGTTAGAGCCCCCGCTGATGTCAAATTGGTTTGATTCTTCAGTCATCTGTTTTAGTTTTAAAGATTAGATTGATTATTTTCTTCTGTCCCAGGCGTCGTTGATGCGCTGGCGAACATTGCTCACAGTCTTACCACTTGTCACATGAGGTGCCAAGGTTAGCAACACATTGATGAAGCGTTCCTTCACCATCTCGTAATCATCTACTCTTACCTCCTCATCCTTGCGCATATCAACCACTATCTTGCCTATGTCACTTGCGGAAGTGCATTGAGACAGGCGAGAAGCGTATTGCTTTAATACTTCTACCTTATTTATAAATAACTGCAAAGCCTGCTCCTCATCACTAAGTTCGGGAGCCGCATTGCCTGGGTTGGTGTTAACACTTGCCTTCAAAGCTTCCTCTGCGAACTGGTCGCCATAGAAGTTTTGGACGCCTTGCGTAGCATTGGGCAATATCTGGACATTGCCGCCGCTGATGTTGAATGTGCAGTTGGATTTATCAGTCATCATTTCGTGGTTTTTGCCTTTTTTGAAGGCAGTTGTTATGAGGTTGTCATGTCGTACGACTATCGTTGCTATGAACGTACGACATGAGATTGTATGGTTGTACAACATGAGGATGCATAGTCGTACGACATGAATTTCGATGTATCTTGACAGCTCGATTTCCTGCCCATTTTCTGCTCTAAAATGAATGTGCAATGAACAAAGATGAACGTGAAGTAAACGCTTATGAACGCCTTTTGGTATGCCATATTTTCCATCTATCTTTGCCAACGAATTCAGAAAGCAACTGATGCATCAAAAGCTATATCTGATATGTGTTACATATATAAATAAGGTATAAAGAAATGAAAGCAATGTACAAATTTGAGCTGGCTGCTTACGCCGGCATCACTTCTAAGACTTTTAGACGATGGACAAAACCTTTCGATGAGGAACTCGCCCGTATGGGCGTCTATCCTTCCACAAGACTTCTTCCTCCTGCAGCAGTCAAGTTTATCTGCGAGAAATTGGCTATCGATCTATAAAGAAAAGGAGTGAAAAGGGCATTTCGGGAAGCTTCCAGACGCTCCCAGACAGAAACGGACAGGAGGCTTTGCGAATGTTGTACCTTTGCAATCGCAATTAAGAAATTGCAATCATTATAGTATTTACATTTTAAATTTTTAAAACTATGAGTAAAAGTTACAAAGTGGTCAAGAAGACCATGAACATGGGTGAGAAAAAGGGACAAACCGTTTATTCTGTACGTCCTGTAAGTTACGGTACATTGACTACCGAAGAGGTGGCTAAGCAGATTTCTACGGAATCTACTGCAACCACGGCTGATGTGAAGGCGGTACTCGACCGCTATGCCTACTATGTGGTGGAGAACCTTGCCAAGGGTTACAACATCGAGCTTCTTGGTTTCGGTACTCTTTATCTCCGCTTCATCACCAACAAGGCGGTGTCTGAACCTAAGAAGGCGAATGCCAACTTGGTGAAGAGTATTTTGCCAGGCTTCCGTCCTTCGTTCTCCGTGAATCGCAATGGCAAGCGTACCTACGACCTGATTCCTAATCGCATCAGCCTCGTGAAGTACAGCGAAGATAACGACCCGAATGGCGACAACAAGCCTTCAGGTGATAACACTCCAACAGGAGGCAACACTCCATCAGGTGGCAACACCCCTTCAGGAGGCAACACTCCAGCAGGCGGTGAGAACAGCGAAACTGAGGGAACCGAAGGCACCGGAGATGGTGAATAATCCCGAATGAGAAATGCACTGCGCCCGAGTGCGATCGGGCGCAGGCACAAACTACACTATTTTAATTTTAAAATCAAATGCATATGAATAATCAAAATGAAAATTTCAACAATGGTTCCAAGAAGATTTCTTGGGTATCTATCATGAACGCTGTTGTACAAGCTATCATCGCTGCGCTGACTGCACTGGGCGTAAGCTCGTGCACAAGTGCTCTCTTTTAATGTTTTGCACCCACAAAGGTGTTGTCTTAACTTCTTTACTTCCTTAATTCATCAAAACAATGATTCAAGAAAGATTTCCTTTATCGATTGGGGAGGAGCTGGTGCGTAATGAACGCACGCTCCTCGCCAGAGTGGAGGACGGCAAACTGATGATGAATGCCGACTCCGTGAAGTTTTTGGTCTTGCACTGCTCGGCTACTCGACGCAACCAGGACTATAGTGTGGAACAACTTCGACGCGACCATAAGAGCCGTGGTTTCTATGATGTGGGCTACCACTTCTACATCCGCAAGGATGGTACCATGACACAACATCGCTTCCTGCTCGAAGTGGGGGCGCATGCGAGACCTTTCAACCGTTGTTCTATCGGTATCTGCTACGAGGGTGGACTGAATGAGCATGCGCAGCCTTGTGATACTCGCACGCCTGAGCAGACGGAAAGAATCGTTGATGTGCTGACTCGCCTTCACCGTCTGTTTCCGAAGGCGAAAATCGTGGGGCATCGTGATTTGCCCGGCACCACGCCTAAGGAATGTCCTTGCTTGGATGCTCACGCTCTGTTCGGCTGGATCGAAGAGCTGTAATCATGAATAATGAAACAAGGAATAGTAGAATTGTTTTGGTCGTTAAGATCTTTCTTCTCCTTCTCAAAAGCCCGGGCTGTCTTGTTGTGAAAAAACAAGTAGCCCCAGGGCATTCCTTCTATAGCTGGATCCGATTTGTCATCAGCCCCAGTAACGTGGATGCCCTTTGGTAAGCGGTAGCTTACGTCGGCTGTAGAAGGAGAATCCAAGCAATCCTGCGTCATATTCGCTTTCTACTTTATGTCTTTCGCTGCAACCATACCCGATGGTTGCGGTAGCTTAGTCGTTTTTTTCATAATGTGCATCATCAGAATTGTATATGAGTTTTTATTTGGCACGCAGCCTCTGCACATGTGTCTTTATTTTACATTCATCACCCTTTCCTCTTAGGAAAGGGCGAAATTATTGCAAAAATACAAATATTTTTTGGAATACGTATCAAATCTTAGCATTTTCTGCTTACGATTCCCCAAAAATGACTTTAGCAAGTTCAGAAGTTATAGCCAACAGCCTTAGTGGGCTTGAAAATAAACATAAGACATTCCCTCTATTGGCTTATGGCTTTAACTTCTATAATTGCGACATTTGCTGGAGTTTTAAAGCTTTTGCCCTTACAGGGCGATAGGCTATCACCCGTAATAACCCAGGGCGATGCCCTGGGCTAAGAGCTTCTGCCCCTTCAGGGCGTGTGGGGCAAAACTTGCGAAACTTCAGTAACATACACTTTACAGCTAAAGTGACAACTTACAACCTTTTTATCTCTAATCTCTTCTAAATATATCTCTGGTATATACCTTATCCTTGACATCATCCAGACAGGTATCATAGCGGTTGGCGATAATGGCATGGCTCTGAGCTTTAAATGACTCCAAGTCATTGACTACTTTGCTGCCAAAGAAGGTGCTGCCATCTTCGAGTGTTGGCTCATAAATAATCACCTCTGCACCCTTTGCCTTGATACGCTTCATAATGCCCTGGATGGCAGACTGGCGGAAGTTGTCGGAATTGGATTTCATCGTCAGGCGATAGACACCAATGACGCATGAATTTACCTCTGCACCAAACTGGTTGTTCTCGGTATAGCTGTACCAGCCGGCTTTCTGCAATACGGCATCTGCGATATAGTCCTTGCGGGTACGGTTGCTTTCCACAATCGCCTCTATCAGGTTCTCTGGGACATCAGCATAGTTTGCCAAGAGCTGCTTGGTATCCTTGGGCAAGCAATAGCCGCCATAACCGAAGCTTGGGTTGTTATAGTGGGTACCGATACGTGGATCGAGACCTACTCCATCAATGATGGCCTTGGTATCGAGACCTTTGACCTCGGCGTAAGTATCGAGTTCGTTGAAATAGCTTACTCGAAGGGCGAGATAGGTGTTGGCGAAGAGCTTCACTGCCTCAGCTTCCTTCATGCCCATGAAAAGTGTATCGATATCTTCCTTAATGGCACCTTCCTGCAAAAGGGCTGCAAATGTCTTGGCTGCTTCCTTCATCTCCTCGACATCTGTTACCTGCATGATAGCCTCGTTTTCCTCAGCAAACTCAGGGCGGTCGATAATCTTGGGATAGCCTACGATAATTCGACTTGGATAGAGGTTGTCGTAGAGAGCCTTGCTTTCACGAAGGAACTCTGGTGAGAAAAGGAGATTGAACTTCTTGACTCCCTTCTTGGCATACTTCAGGTAAAGGCTGCGGGTATAGCCTACAGGAATAGTACTCTTAATAACCATCACAGCGTCTGGGTTCACTTCCAATACCAGGTCAATGACTTCTTCGACATGGGTTGTATCGAAGTAGTTCTTTACTGGGTCATAGTTGGTTGGTGCTGCAATCACCACGAAGTCTGCATCGGCATAAGCTGATTTGCCATCAAGGGTTGCTGTCAGATTCAGTTTCTTTTCTGCCAGATACTTCTCAATGTAATCGTCCTGGATGGGTGAAACTCTATTGTTGAGTTTCTCCACCTTTTCGGGGATTACATCTACTGCTGTCACATGATGGTGCTGAGACAATAGCGTGGCTATGCTCAAACCGACGTAGCCTGTTCCGGCTACTGCTACTTTTATATTCTTAAAATCATTCATAATGATATTGTGTGTTTATTTTTCGAAAACCTATCCGTCCTTCCTTACCGTTAAGGAAGTTTTTTTCTACCCCTCCGTCTCTCCTGCAAGGAGAGCTCCCCCTTCTCACCAAATCTCTCTTTCCTCAGGAACGAGAGGATGTAACCGCCCTCCGGTGCTCAGAACCTCTACACTATAAGGTTGGCGGACCATCAAAGGTCTCGCCATATTGTGCGGGATGATACCGCCTTGATGCAGGGCTTTCTATACATAACCTTAAGCCTTATTTACATGAATCAGCAAAAAGAAAAGACTAGTTATATATTATTGTCTCCTCATTAACTTTGCTGCAAATTCCAAGAAATCTGCAACATTTTTGAAATCATCAAATTGTTGGCAATACATACTTGCATAAGGTTCGGGAAACCTACTGCGTATATCTACCTTTATCATATTTGCTAAAACCTCCTTTGTGTAAGCTTTCAGCAATTCGTTGTATTGTTATTCCTTCATAATAATCACGAATATTTCAACATCCTTGCCATATCAACACAACCATCATAAAGAGCATTCGGAAGTAAAGCAACAGCGTATTCTTAGCTATTCGATTGTTGTTATTTGATGAGTGAGATGACATAATATCTACTGTTTCAAATCTATCACTTTATCTAATATTTCTTTCATTGTTGGTTTTTCTTTAGCTGTAATCTCATCTGAGATGTTTGACATTCTGTTAATCAAGAAAACAACGTGCATCATTCTTAACTTAAAAGTTATAGGTGATTGACACAGTACCTTTATCAATGCACTTCTATCAAACCGATAATATGCTTTGGCTATATCATTATTATTATTAAACAGATTTATTACCCACTCTTCTAATGATGAATCGACAAAGCGCAGACAAAAATGGTTTCTCATCATTGCAGCCCAATCCTTATTCTTATAATTCTTATAAGCAATATTAGAAAAAAGTTCTTTCATACTACGTTCACTTGTCTCTAATGTTGCAAATATTCCATTCAAGAAACGAGATTCTTCTTTACAATAGCTCCACCATGGCTCATCTTTGCATTTATATCTTAAATCATGTTCCACCTCATGCCATCCTTCCGACAAAACAGAACGCAATTGGATTTCATAAGTCATATCTATCAAACGAGCATCAAATTCAGTTACTTGCATTAGTTGCTGCTGTAAATCCACAACCAAATTTTCGGGTATTCTACATATAAAATTTAGCCGAGTCGGCATAAATACAGTATTGACTAAATCTATATTTTTGATTTCAGTTTTTGCCAAATCACGCTCACTGTTTGATTCATCCTCATAAAATTCTTTTTTACGCAAATATTCAGCAAAGATATGAATATCATCAAGAAAATAGAAAACAACTCGTATTCCTATCAAATCTTGCATTTTACTGCCATTTATAGAATATTTATCCTTTTTAATTTCTAATTTCTTCTTGATTGATTGAATACTTTTTGAACGAGAAAATATACGATAAAACACACCAGAATGGTTCAAGTATCCTTTTAACTGATCGACTATCCGTTTCTCAAATAAAGAAAAATCAATATTATTCATAAAATCTATTACAATTTGCTTGTTATATACGTAAAGCCCTCATCTGTCAAGAAAGACTTATCTCCATTACAACAAAGTAACTTTTTACTAACAAGACGTTCAAAACACTTATGAAACTCTTTTGGATTATCCAAGAATTCCTCTCTCACTTTGGATATCATTTTCATACGTCTATTTCTATTATCAACCTTAAGATATTTTCGGAGTATCTTTACTTCCAAACTTTCTTCTTTTTCATTATCTGGTAAACAAATATCTTCTGTAGCATCGTCATGAGGATAGCCCTTGATCCATGAATCGCAATTATAAAATTCACAATCCATAAAGATTAAAGCAAGATCTTCATTGATACTCTGACAATTATCAAAAGTGCAAGAAATAAAATAGCATCGATGCAACCCAGCTTCATCAAATACACAATTACTAAATTTCACATTTGCAAAGGTACATTGATTCAAAGGTTCTTCTGAATTTCCTAAGAATTTATTTGCTAAGGTACAATCCGATATATAGAGACTCGATAGTTCATGTTTTGTCTCACCCTTTAAAAGAATATCAGCCCAAAATTGCTCCTCCGAATTAAGCTTACATTCTTTCTTCAAACATTCCCAAAAAGAACTTTTTGTATCTTCTCCTAAAATAGAAGAAGCAAGTATGGCTTTGGCTAAATAAGAATTTGGTGTAGATTGATGAAAATCATGATACATTAAATCTGTTCCGTCTTCAACGATGGAATCTTTTAACAATAATCCAAATATAAAATCATTTATAAAACCTACATTAGAAAAGCCCTTTCTATCTAACAAAGCATGATTAGTCAAAGAGTTTGTTATATTATCTATGTCTTGAGACGAACTTGCATAATTTGCAATAACGCCATAGGCTATTTCTCCTATCTGCTCCTTAACTCGGCTTCTTGTATCAGCTGTTATGCCATAGCCTCCAAAGATACAAGCCAAATGACTGAAAATTCTTCTTTGCTCAGAAGGAGACAAAGGCAAGTTTTGCCTTTCCATCTCTCTTCGCAACATGAAAGAAAAGAAATTATCAATTAATTCATCTGGTGTTTTAACCGACTTTTTAAAATCTTTATCATCACAATATCTCAAATAACTCAACAAAACAGGATTAGATACACTAGAAGAATCTGCAAATGGTAATTTTTGTTTTCGTCCATTTGGCAACCATTGTTCTATTGTAGGAGAATCCAACTGATAACGAATCAACGAGAAAGTTGAATGCGCTTCTTTTTGATTGTTATACCACTCTGCAAAACTTGGTCCTGAGAAGATTGCCGTTTTACGACTTGTAAGAACCACTTTCGCTCTATTCGTAAGTAAGTCAGCTATAGTTGACAACATCGTCTCAACTTCTCCAAAAGCAGTATCTTGTTTTCCCTCATCCAAATCCTTGCTCAACAATTCGTCAAATCCATCTATTATAAGTGGAATTCTGCCGTTCTTGATATTCTTTATTACAATATCATTTTTCAGCTGAATATCGAAGTCTCTATCTATATGGGACAACAAAAGATAGCGGAAAGTATTAGCACTTCTATCTTTCTCCAGTTTCATAAAGATTGGCCGGATGTCCATTTCGATATTTGCATATTTGTGAAGAACCTCATAAGCCGTAGACGTCTTACCATAACCAGCAGCAGCCTCTACTATAATAAGTTTTGGTTCATCACCCTTCATATTATCATAAATAGAATCTACAATGCCACCAGTTTTTGACTCAGTTTTCTCCATACCATGCTCTACGGTATAAGAAACATCAATATATTCATAATCACTACCTTGCTTTCCATAAGGCTTCATAACAGAAGAAGTATATTCCTCATACATTCTTGAAATTCTTCTGTTTGCAGCTTTCACCTTAAAAAAGCCATTAAACAAGTATTTTTCCAATTCGTCGATAGAACTATTGCTGAAAATTTTCACAGCATAATCCATTTCTTTATAATCCTTTTTAAGACTTTCCGCATGTTTTTCTCCACTTTCACTGGAGATCAATTCTATACAAGGATACATTCCATCCAGCAAAAATACCAAACAATCATCATATTGGGTGTTCAATTCTGTATAGCCATACTCCTTGAATAGTTCTCTTGCCTTAGAAAAATATGATTTATCTATGCACATAATTTCTTATTTTTTTATATATAGAACTGCATTACGAACAACTTTCGACTCTAACTCAATTCCGACCTTTCCTTCATTAATCGAATCAAAATTCTTATGTTCAACTTGAATACAGAGTATTTTTGTTGAATGAAATCTCTTATTCACATCCTCAAAGTAAATGGAATCCCCTACAGATATGTTTGTTTCATGAATTTCTACACAAGCAACGGTCATATCATTGAAATAATTATATGGTTTTCCCAAGACTTTAAAATTTGAATGAAAATTAACTATACCAGGAACAAGCAAGGCTTTCCTCGCCTCTTCCTTTGTCATAACACTATTTTGTATCTCAAAATATAGATTAAACAACTGATACGTATAAGCCATCGCCCTATACGAATATTCTGCATCTTTTATCTGATGAGCAGTGAAGGGAGGCATCTGTCGCTTAAGAGGTTCTTTGCCTCGTTCATTATTTACTATATACAAGGAGTGTACCTTGCTATATTTTCCTTCATGCACACGGCGAGTCTCTATCTTTGAAATCTGTGCGCATTCATTATCTTTAGAAGTACCATGAAGACCTTTTACTTCTATGATTAAGAGTTCATTATTATCCAGCAGGACTTGCAAGTCTTCCTCAAAATCCTCGCCTTCCTTGACTGTAGCATCCATAGACTTTACATTCCTAAAGTCCAACCACTCCAAGAAAATCTTCACATTATTAACTAAATTTTCTCCAGTTTCTGTCAACATAGAATAAAGAAAATTGTGTTTCTTCTTTATCTTTACAATAGACTTATCCTTCTGTTTGACGATGTCTTCATATTGCTTTAGAGCTTCCTCCTTTTCTCTATTTAACTGAATAATCTCAGGTAGCACATAATTATCATTTTCCAACCAAAGGTTCTTCGTTTGCAAAGGGAACAATTCCGAAAAATGCTTATAAAGACATTCTGTAAACAACCTTTCCAACAAAACTTTCTTATCATCTATCTGAGGCAACATAAATGTTACAGAACTATTCCCCTTATTATAATAAACATAAGAAATGATTTCATCTTGCTCATTGAATAAAAGAGGAATAAAATTTTCATCAAGTTCTTCTTTATATGAACCAGGTTGATTAAAGGTTGGATGTTTAAATGTTTGAGAATATGATAATTGTTCCTCGATTCCAGAGAACAATGCATATGCTAGCATATATTCATCATTCAATTTAACTCTATTGCCAGTCAAGACGTTTTTAGTAAAATTCTCAACACATTCATAATTTGAAAAACGACCTACGCTTTTAATATATCCGTCAGTTTTAATGCAACTATAATCAACGTAATATTTTGCAGATTGGAAAAACACTTTAATCATTTTTCCTTTTTTCGCATTCAAACCATTTCCTATTAAACGGCAGGCAAAAGGAAACGGGTCAAACACATTCTGTGGTTTACTCAAACATAAGCACTTATATATATCGCTTGCATCTGATATAACCTTCTTTCCCTTGTGTTTTGATATATCATAAGGTATTATCTTTGAATTTAAGGATAAATCTTGAATAATCATAGAATATTCATGAAGATTCCGTGGAATATTAAATGGCATCGCTATTGGCAATCTACCCCAAGAATAATCAAGATTTCTTGCATCTAAAGAAGGTTCTACCTTATAATCATAAACATCCAATTGTTCCTTTGTAAGGTAATTAATTACACCTTGTGGCATATCTACACAAAGAACACGTGTTTTTAAATCATCCATATTGTATATTTTAACAAAAGATTCGCAAGAGAATATCCACAAACGAATCTTTGATACATAATTACTCTTTGTTTTAGTGGGCATTACCCATAAGACTGTATTTTACCATTACAGCATCCCCACTATTTTACAAGTAGTTACACATATAAGTTATTTTATCGTTTTGCAGAAGATAAGCTGCACCCGGCAATTTGAAAGCCAGCTTTCATTGCGCTCGTTTGCATTATCTTTTAGGGTGAAGGATTGACTAAGCGCACTCCTTCAACTCATCGGATTTTAACGTATCTTATTCCATAGGTAAATCTGTATAACAGATATCATAGCGGTGAGCGATGAAATGAGCAGATGGCTCCAGGACATTCCTTCTATAGCTGGATCCGATTTGTCATCAGCCCCAGTAACGTGGATGCCC
>ERZ1031845.58-NODE-58-length-40677-cov-12.860987_pt1 | contig 40677 bp, 42 predicted proteins | sample MGYA00518169_ERZ1031845 | MGnify/ENA primary metagenome ERZ1031845 (study PRJEB33719, sample SAMN04261265) | wastewater metagenome | biome: rural village; feature: human; material: feces | host: Homo sapiens | place: El Salvador | collected 2014-01-14 ...
CCCTTTCAGCCACCTTAGCCAGTTGCTTCTTGGCAAGAATCATGTCGATGATGGTTTTGATCACCTTCATCACCTTGTCGTTTCCATACACATGCAGCAATCCCTCGTAACCCTTGCATTGTGCCACCATTCGGATTACCCAAATCACGCCCAGCACATGGTCGGTATGCGCATGTGTAACGAAGAGGTGATGAATATCAGAAATCTGAACATTCACCTTCTTCAGCTGCGCCAGTATTCCGTTTCCTCCGCCCGCATCCACCAGCATCAGGGTGCTGGGAGTCTTGAGCAGAAAACAGGTATTATAAATCTGGGAAACCGTAGCATTTCCCGTTCCGAGCATCGTAATTTGAGCCGTAATCTTATCCATTGTCTTATTCGTTATCTATTTGATTCACGCCCACAAAACTACTCATTTTCTGATAAACCACCAAGAAAAAGCCCCGAAAACTTTGCATTTTCCAAATAATAATCTTAACTTTGCGGGAGAAAAGGCAAAAAAGCTTCGAATATGGCAGAAATAGAAAGAAAAAAAAGGATTTATCGCAAGCGCATCCCATACGGAATGCAAAACTTCGAGGATGTAATAGAAAGAGATTGTTACTATGTTGACAAGACTCCATTCATAGAGAAAATAGAAGAATCTAACATGTATTTCTTCTTCATACGCCCTCGCCGCTTTGGCAAGAGCCTCACCCTCTCCATGCTCGAAAACTATTACGACATCAATAAAAAAGACAAATTCGAGAGCCTTTTCGGTAACCTTTATATCGGAAAGAATCCTACTCCCGAACGCAACAGCTATCTCATCCTGCATCTCAATTTCGCCATGATTTCAGCTGGATTGGATAATTATAAAAAGGGACTTGACGCCCATTGCAACAACAAGTTCAATTCCTTCTGCAGCAGATACGCCCGCCTTTTGCCACCGGACATAAAGGAAGAGATGAACCAGAAGGAAGATGCCGTTGCCCAATTGGGATTTCTATGCGACAAATGTGCTGAAGCAGGCTTGAAGATTTATCTCTTCATCGACGAATACGACCATTTTACCAATCAGATTCTTGCCCATAAGGAGCATGAATCCCGATACCGCGAACAGACTCACGGCGAGGGGTATCTGCGACATTTCTTCGACACCATCAAGGGAGCCGCTGGAGATTCATTGGGCAGAGTTTTCGTTACAGGAGTAAGTCCTGTAACCATGGACGACCTGACCAGCGGTTTCAATATCGGCACCAACTATTCCCTATCTCCGGAATTCAACGAGATGGTAGGATTTACCGAGGATGAAGTGCGCAAGATGCTGGGTTATTACGCCAGCATACTGCCATTCCGCCATAACGTGGATGAACTAATCGAAGTGATGAAACCATGGTATGACAACTATTGCTTCGCCTTCAGAAAATATGGCAAGACAACCATGTACAACTCTGTAATGGTACTCAATTTTGTGGACAATTATATCCGCAACGATTACGATATTCCTGATAGCATGTTGGAGACCAATATTCGCATAGACTACGACAAGATTATTCGCAAACTTATCCGTTACGACAGAGAATTCTCCCACAATTCCGGTATCATAGAAGATATGTTAGTCAAAGGGTTCGCCTTGGGAGATTTAAAGGACATTTTTCCATTCCCATCCAATTGCACTAATGACCCCGATAGTATTCTTAGTCTGCTTTTCTATTTCGGAATGATTACTATAGATGGTTCTTATCAGGGCTACAACAGATTCGTGATTTCCAACAAAGCGACACGCCAACAGATATACAAATTATTGAGAGAAGAAAATGTACAAATAGGTGAAAATCATTTTTAATTGTACCGAATTCGATACAATAAGAAAAAAACTTAATAACAGCTTTGTGCTTTTCGACCATGGCAGAAATAAAAGACAGAATATTACCCGTAGGCATTCAATCTTTCGAAGAAATCAGAAAGAAAGGATACCTTTATGTTGACAAGACAGATATCATCTGGCAACTTGCCAACAGGGGCAGAAAATATAATTACCTGAACCGCCCACGCCGCTTTGGTAAATCCGTTCTCGTGGATACACTCCAGGCATATTTTGAGGGAAGAAAGGAACTCTTCGAGGGACTGAAAATCATGGATTTAGAGACAGAATGGACCAAGCATCCAGTCATTCGCCTCGACATGAGCCGGGCAGGATCCTCGGCTCATGAGCTCAACGCTTATCTGAATCAAGCATTCAAGGAATATGAACAGAAATTTAGCATAGAGGCCTCCCCTGCCAACACTTTGTCTAATCGTTTTGATACCATTATCCAGTCAGCCAATCAGCAGACAGGACAACAGGTAGTCGTTCTCGTCGAAGGATACGACTCTCCCCTTCTGAATTCCTGGAATACGCCTCATCACGAGGAATGTACTACCATCTACCGTAGCGTTTTTGCCATTTTGAAGGCAGACGATAAATACGAGAAATTTGTGTTCATCACAGGCATTACCAAGTTTACACAGATTTCCCTCTTCTCTGTGCTCAATAATCTGAGCAACATCAGTTTTGAGCCAGAGTATGCAGCCATCTGCGGAATTACAAAAGAAGAATTGCAGAATGATTTCAAGCCAGAAATCGAGAAGTTAGCTGATAACAAAAACTGGACTTTTGATGAAGCCGTAGCACAGCTTCAAGCCCATTATGGCGGCTACCATTTCAGCCAAAGAAATATGACAGAAATATTCAATCCGTTCAGCCTCATCAAGGCTTTATCATTAACGAAGATTGACAACTACTGGGATTCATCAGAGACAGCCCCTCTCTTTCCAACCTTAAAAATAAGTCTGGAAAACAGATTGGAAGATTTAGAAAACTGCGCTCTTATGAATACCATTATAGAGACAGCTGATGTTTCAGAAGGAGGAGCAGAATTGTTTCTCTATCAGTCAGGCTATCTTACCATCGATGGTTACCACGACAGAGTTTATCTTCTCGGTTTTCCAAACCAAGAGGTACGCCAAGCGTTATACGAAATGGTATTACCAGCCCACACCTAAAAAACAACGATTGCTTTAAGACAATTAGGAAAGAAAAATGCAACATATTGCAAAATAAAGTTTGCAGGGGTAAAAAGTAAATCAGACGAATCTTCTTACTTTTTACCCCGCACACTCTTTCTAAACACAATATATATGTGAATTTTACAATCTCCAATCTTTCTTAGAATGGTAAATCACATTCTGACATTTCTTCTCCTGTCATAAATCCAGGAAGTACACCCTCCTGCAGTTCCATTTTTTCCATTACTTCAATATCTTTAATACGATGGCGATAATCATGGAATACCGCCAGCGATTCAAGCTCCTCTCTCCTTGCCTTACTTAGTTCAAGGAACTTCTTTTCTTGATCGATTCCAAGAAAGCGACGACCAAGCAGATTAGCTGCAATACCCGTAGTACCGCTGCCAGCAAATGGATCAAGAATCCAAGCCCCCGGTTTGGTGGAAGCCAGAATGATACGAGTGAGGAGAGCAAGCGGCTTTTGAGTAGGATGCTTTCCTTGCGATTTCTCCCATCTTGCGATGGCAGGTAAGCGCCATACATCCGTCATCTGCTTATCATCATTCAATTCTTTCATCAACTGATAGTTGTAATAATGCGGTACCTTCTTCTCCTTTCTTGCCCAAATAACGAACTCAGTAGAGTAAGTGAAGTATCTGCATGAAATATTGGGTGGTGGGTTCGTCTTTGCCCACGTTATGACATTCAGAATTTTGAATCCCAGTTGCGTCAGCTTGTTTGCCACCGAGAAGATGTTATGATAGGTTCCTGATATCCAAATGGTACCATCTTCCTTCAAATGTTCCCTACAAGCCGAAATCCACTCCTCGTTGAATTGGTCAATATGTTCAGGCGAACCACCCTTATCCCATTCACCCTTGTCCACGCACACAACCTTTCCACTCTGCACGCTGATTCCTCCATTAGATAGGAAATAAGGTGGATCAGCAAAGATCATGTCGAACTTGAAATCAAATTCACCCATCAGCTTGACACTATCTCCATGTAGAAGAGTGAAATTGCGATTTTGAGATTTATAATAAGACTTTATCATTTTAAATCAAATAAACTTAACGGTTCTCCCGTAGGTATTGTTGCTATCTGCTTTATGAAATCTTGTAAAGTTGTTAAATTATAAATATGAGGAATTTCATTATAGGCCTCATGTAGCTGTTCCTTTGCCTTTTCCCATCCAGGTCCGTCTGTTATCCAAACAAACTCATATCCAGATACAGAGTTAATTTTTTTAGCAACTTCCATATAGGAACGAGGAATCTCCGTTACCTTGGAACCATTAGAGCCATAATAGTTTACCTCTATTAAGTATTCTTTTTAGGCATTCTTTATAACAAAATCAAATCTTTTGCTATCTTTTCCTAAAACCTTTTTAATGGAAGGAATACTTTTAGAAACGACTTCTTGTTGGTAGATAATTCCTGCTTCATCAAATTGGTGAGCTATATTTGAAGCCATAATTGTTCCTATTCTATTTTTCCGTGTATGAGTGTCTAAACCTACCTCAACTCCAAAAACATAGTCAACTAAGTTCGTTACATGTTTGTCTTGCAAGACTTCTAAAAGACCTGATTCATTTAAAAAATCCATAATCTGATCTACACTTCTAAAATAGTCATATACAAGCTTTTTCTGACCATCAGTATTCCAAGCATACTTTTTTTGTTTTTTTCTAACTGCTAACAGAATTCCCATAACCGAAAAAGCATTAGGATTTTCATCCCAAATTTCTTGAACGGCTTTGCGCATATCTTTTTTTCCAACTAAATAATTTAGCTGGTTAAGTTTTACCATTAGCTTACCTTCATTAATGTTTGATTTCACTTTTTCAAAATCTGTATAGTAACCTAATCCTATTTTCAGTTCAGACATACTTCTGAAGAATTTTGAAAATGATTTTTTTGCAGCCATATTGGATATTTTAAAATATTATGTTTCAGAAATATAGTATATGTATTAGCAACAATACAGAATCTGTTTCTATTTTATACTTTCTATAAATTGGTATATAGAAGTCAGATTATACACCCCTGGTATAATGCTGAAAGCTTCCTGTAACTTATTCCTTGCAGAATTCCAACCCTTACCATCGGTAATCCAAATAAACTCAAAACCGGGAACGGAATTGATTTTTGGAGAGATGTCAGAATAAGAACGTGCTACTTCATTAAGCTTAGAACCACCACCACTATAGAAATTAACTTCCATGAGATAAACCTTTGATGGAGTTTCTATCACAAAATCGAAACGCTTCTCATCATCACCCAGAACCGAGGTGATTTCTGGCCACTCTCTGGAATATACTTCACTACGATGGGCAATACCTGCTTCCATCAGAATATTGTGCACGGTAGCTTCCATTATCTTACCGCTTCTGTTTTTACGAGCGTTGGTATCAAGACCTGTTTCTATACCAAAAACATAGTCAACTAAGTCCTTTACTTTTCTTGAGGTGAAGATTTCTGCTAACCCCGTTCCTTCAAGAAATTCCATCACGCTATCTACAGAGTTAAATAACTCCTCTACTGGAATACAGTTTCCAAGAGAATCTATGACCTTCTTCTTGTCCTTCTTTCTCACAGCTATGAGAATATCCATGACAGAGAAAGCAGACTTGTCTCTATTCCAAATTGTCTCCACAGATTTGCGTAAATCAATAGAACCTATCATACTGTTGAGGATACACAAGCTAAGCTTGATTTCCTCAACGTTATTATTTATCTTATCAAAGTCACAGAAAAAATCCAAAGTTTGATTTGTTTCCTTTAACTGTGACATAAAGAGATTAAACTCTTCTTCGGTATGTGCACTCATGATTATTATAACTTTAAAATTACTATATTAATATTGTCTGTCTTCTGCAACAAAAGCTGCATCAAATATTCCTTGATTTTCTACGTGTTCATAATTTCTAACAAGTATTTCCGTTAGTTTTCCACGCTTGCTTGCATTGGCATTTACATTACGTTTTGCCCATACACGTTCAATGTGATAATTGGCGTACAAATCATCAAAGAATCTGTCTTTGCCATCTTTGCCTAAACAATCAGAATTACTCAACATAAACGAAAACCCAGCATCGTTTACTTGATCACAGAATTCCTTAAGCCTTATTTGAGCATCATCATTAAATGGTTGTTTGGTATAGTCGTTAAAGCTAGACGTATTGCTCAATGGTCTATAAGGAGGGTCAAAGTAGAATAAAGTTTGACCGCCAGCTCTATTAAAAACCTCCTGGTAATCACCTGTCAATATGTGTACATGCTGCAATATTTCGCTATCTTCCAATATAGTATCTTCATCGCAAATCGTTGGTGTGCTATACTTGCCAAAGGGAACATTAAATTCTCCCTTTTTATTCTCTCGGTATAGACCATTGAAGCATGTTCTATTGAGAAAGACAAATAAAGTACACATTTCTAATCTATCTAATTCCCCATTAAAGGCCTTTCTTTTTGCCATAAAGAATTCTTTTTTCATTTCTTCATTAGGCAGCTGATAATACTCTTCTTGTATATTTTTCAAGGAAGCTATCAGTTGATGGGGAAAATCTCTGATAATCTCATAACATGCAGTCAATTTGGGATTTATATCGTTGATGACTGCATTAGTAATGTTTCTGTGTTTTTGCAACATATAGAAGAGCATTGCTCCTCCGCCAACAAAGGGTTCAATATACGTTACATCATCCCAATTATCAAAGTCAGCTGGAAGTTGTGCTTCAAGTTGTTCGATGAGTTGGCCCTTACCTCCAACCCACTTGATGAATGGTTTTGCTTTACTCATTTTACTACCTTATTTATATTTTAGTTTATAAAAAGACAATTTGTCCTTTTTAGTATTATATCGAATGTACTCTTACCTTAGAGTAATTTAATAAGCATATAAATGCTATACTCTGATATATTAACATACAAAATAACAAAAAAAATTATAGAAACAAGGAATTAGATCAATCTTTTACCTTTATGATCAAAAAAGATCATTTAGAAAATAGAAATCAAAAATATACAACCTATCCTCTACTAGTTTTACTGATCTAAATGAAAAAATCAAGAAAATGAGGGGGTGAACTCCCCCAATAAACATACTTTTTTAATATATATTTCTGTTTTCGTAAAAAAAACTAAAAAAATTTTGGCTATATAAAATTTTTATTGTACTTTTGTCGTAATTTACAAAAAACATAAAAATAATGAAAATAAAGAGAAATAGATTTTTCGGGAATTTCCTTCAGGAAGTCCCCAGTCTTGTGCCAGAAAAAAGACCACCGAAAGCCGAAATCACAACGACATTGGAAGCCATTTTTCTCATGGGCGAGATTTGGAATGTAATTAACAGAAAATGGAGAGCAAACTACGATGATGTAACCTTGATATCCTTGATTGCAAAATTCGCTAAAGAAAACACCCTCAATTTCAAGTATAAAACAAATACTAATATCAAGAGAGCATAAACAAGTAAAACTATGACAAACCTAAAACTGGAGATTAACGGTTTGATGAATGCCGAAAAAAAGATTGACATTCATAATACTCAAAACGTAACAATCTACCAAAACAGCAATTCGGATGAAAAGAACTCAACAAATCATGTTCAGGAGGAGACTCTTGAAGCTAATTTGAAGTTTCCTTCATCCATATTCGACATTACAAAACTTCATCAAAAATATTGGAAGAAGTTTTGCGATACCTTTTATAAATATCTTGGTTTTTCATCTGATAAGGATGGTACTTACGAAACAGACAAGGATAGTACTTGCGAAGATAAATACAAGACTTTCTGCAAGTCCAAAGTTCAAAACGAAGAAAGATGTCACCCCAAAATACACACGCTGGTCAAGGAAGCAGATTTAAAACATCTCAAGGCAATGGAGGAAAAACTTTTTACTTTAAAAGATAGAGATGAATTGATTCCTACACTATACTATTATGTCCGAATAACACAATGTGCCAGCAAAAAAATTGAACACGATATCTGGGTAATCAAAATTACCAACCCCCGTTGCGAAAAAATTGATTATTCGCAATACAAACTTGATGAGACTAAAAACTTTGATGAAGGAAATGAATTCTGGCCTAACATCAGAGAAACTATGAAAAGTTCTGTAAATGAAGCTATGTTAAGGGATATGTTGGATAGTGAATCTTTCGATTATTATACAAAAGATTATGAGCTAAAAAAAGGTGAAGAAAGAGATTTATTTAATCCCAATCCTGCGGATAAAAGCACTGCTTTTCTTGTAAACAAAATTCTCGAAGAGAAAACTTGTTGTCTAAATGAACTTCTTGAAGAACTTTCGACACTATTACAAGATTGCCCAAAATATCAGGTAGGATTTAAAGAGTATCACTTTCTGTACCGTTTGTTTATGGCATACGAATGCTCTCTGCCGGAAATCAAAAAAATGGTAGATGAACTGCCTTCTCCGCGTGATCTGCAGGAGTTGGCGAAGCTGCGAGAACGCCTGATTAAGGATTTCTATCAAACTGCTATTGGCAAAGAATGGATAATGTGCATGGAGAACGAAGATGGAATCAAGTATATTACGAAATATTTCTTGAACCACCGCAAAGAGTTGACAGAGGAAGAGGAAAAGCTATTTTTCTACCAACTGGATAAGATTTGCATCATCGAAGATGTACTGAAGGGAAATGCTAAAAAATATGATTTAGATATTGTTTACCCTGATGATTGGTTTACCCAGAAGACAACTGAAAATACAGATGTTGCTTGTCTGGAAGAAGGTATCCCACAAGACTGTACTGATGCCGTCAAGAATGTATTGTACCCTACTTTCACCTCGGCCAATAAAGAAGTACTGAATTCAAGAGAGCAAATAGCAAAAGCAGCCAAAGTTGCCAAATTGAATCGCAAAGTAAAAGTAGCGATGCTGATGGCTGTAGCGTTGGAAGTAAATGCGATACGTCCCGACACGAACACTCGTGATTTTATCCGTACACTTATCGGGATGGGCGTAATAAAATATAGCGGCGATAAAGCGATTGGAAAAATGGCAGATGTGGTGAACAAAAAATTACACGGCTGCATAAGACATGGCAAGGAGATTCCTCCGCTTCCTGCAAATCATCGTCTTTGGAAGGAAACTGATAGAAATACCGGAGAAAAAATCTTTCAGGCTATGACTACCAAATAATATTCTTTTTTGCTTAAAAATCAATTTTTTTTTGCTTGTTTTTCAGGCAAAACGCAACTGCAAAGCGGCAACAATTATCTGACAAGGATAAGGGTTGCCGCTTTTTATATATTCTGTGTTCCTTTTGATTCTTTGTTTTTGTTCCGATTGGTTCTTGTTGATTCTTATTGATTCCGAAATTGCTGATTTTCAAGACTTTACAACAGACATTTTTGCGTCTATGAGATTTTTTACCCTAACTTTGCATCAACTTTCTGCAAGATCGGAGTAACTAACCAATAAGCCTTAAAGGAAGGCAAGGTCTTGATTTTTTTCAGAATTATGAATACAAAAATAGATAATTTAATTAATTTTATTTACTAATCCGAGTGGAGTGAGTGAAGAAATCTCCGGAGGTAAGTAGCGCTACGTTTCTCGCTTTCTTTGCTCTCAATTTCACTAAGGTTATGACAGAAAATATCAAAGACATCCATCTGTTGATGGACAGCAGTTCACGGTCAAATCACATCTTGTTCCCTAACACGGAATTGGGAATTGACCTCAAGTTGATGACACGCAAGCCGGGACGCTTGGCTATCGGAGAATACCTGGACGGTACCATCACACGCGATGGCGAAGACCACTTCTCTTTCATCCAAGACGACTCCAACAAGAAGAAAGTGAAGGTGATACAGAGAAATCCGCACGTGTATGAAGGTACGTTTATCAACATCAACCGCAAACCGGACGGAACTCTCTACCCTACTTTCAACCGTCCACGATACACGAAGAAGTTTACCTTCCAGGATTTCTGCTGGGAAGCTGCCAACGAACTTCGCATGGTAGTGGGCGAAATGGCAAAGAAATAAAACGGAGTTTTGGGCTTTATAGAGAAAAGGGAACTGGGTGGAATGACTGACGTTTCATTAGTTTCAGACGGTGCTGCCGTTCCAGTTGTTCCAGTTGTTCCAGTTGTTCCAAAAAGCATTTTTAGGACAATATTCCTTTTTATAGATTCTATAAATACTTAATAATCAGATAGTTATATATAGATGAAGTGGAATTGGAACCCTCAAAAAATTAATTGGAACAACTGGAACTGGAACGCTCCAGCCCTACCCCATTTCCTCTAAAAGGCTCATTATCAATAATTTAAGTTAAAATGAAAGCAACAAATTTGAAGTACGACATTACAAAAAGCACCGCTCCGGCGATGCCAAAACTGGGAAAAGGCACCGAATGTGTGCAACTTTTGCTCTCTCAGATATCAAAAGACATGTACGAACCCCTCGTTCCGATGTTTTTCCCTATTCTCGGAGCGCAGGTCAGCGAGACGGAATTCCAGTATCCCGACCTCAGTTGGAAGGAGTTATGTGGCATGATGGGCAATCTCGTGGCCGATTCGGGATGTAATAAGGGGCAATTGTCCAACATTGTGGAAGCTATCTGTCACAACTTGCGAGAGCACGACAATACGGAACTGGAGAAGCTCGTGGAATGGCAGAAGCAGATGAAAACCAAATCGGCCAACAAGGAGAAACCGGCTCGCCCCGACGTGAGTTTCTGGTTTCCACCAGCCGATGTGACCAATGCTGCCTTTATCCAGAATGCCATGACTTGCGAGAAACTTGGCGGACGCACACAATACCTCAATCTGCCCGAGGTGGAGATGGCCGACAGGATGTGTGGCGGACATAAGCAGATTTCGCAGATGCTGCGCAATATCTACGACCGCCAGCGTTCTGGTGCCTTGCGAGCCACAGCCGAGGGAGTGACCGGCAATCCCGTGCTCCGTGCCAATCTTACGATTTCATCCACCCCGTATGCCGCCCGCAAGTTCTATAAGAACGAGCTTTTCAACGGTACTTTCGGCCGAATGGTTTTCTCCTACAAGGCTCGACAGGGACGCGAGGGAAAAATTCCGAGACAGGGTAAATACGACGATACTTTCTATCAGAAGCTGGACGAGTATCTGGTGAAACTCAGCATCTGCAAGGGGCGATTCATCATCAAGCCGCTGAACAAACTGGCCGACCATCTGGCTGCTGACATGGCTTCGCTGGCCGACCTGACGGATGATGATGTGCTCTGGGACATCTCGAAGCGCTCTATCGTGTCGGCATGGAAGGCTGGCTGCCTGCTCTGGGTTTTGAACAACCAGACGTGGACGAAGTCGATGGGCGAGCTGGTGGAATGGATGGTTTATCACGACCTGTGGAGCAAGATGCAGATATTTGCTGATATGCTGAGCCAGGAAGCCGATTCTGTGAGCGAGGCGCAACGCAGAGGTCCGAAGAATCTGCTCGAGGATTTGCCTGATTCTTTCAACGAGGCACAACTGGAGGCACTCCGTCTCTCTTTAGGTAAATCGAAAGACGGCACGAAAGGACAACTCAGAAAGTGGGTGTTCCGCAAATTCATCACCTTCTCTAACCAGACGGGACTTTACTCTAAGACACAGGAATACCTGAAGGGAATAACGGTGGGAAAGAAACAATAATTTTTTCCTCCGGGGATTTTCTGAAAAATGTTTTTCCTCGGGGGAATGAATTCTAAATCGGGAAACTGGTAAAATTTAACGGTTGAAATAGAAACTGGTAAAATTTTGGAGAATAAAGTAGAAACTGGTAAAAATTTAACAGTTGAAATAGAAACTGGTAAAATTTCAGAGAACAAAGTGGAAACTGGTAAAAATTTAACGATTGAAATTGAAACTGGTAAAATTTTGGAGAACAAAGTGGAAACTGGTAAAATTTAACGGTTGAAATAGAAACTGGTAAAATTTAACGATTGAAATTGAAACTGGTAAAATTTTGGAGAATAAAGTGGAAACTGGTAAAAATTTAACGGTTGAAATTGAAACTGGTAAAATTTTGGAGAATAAAGTGGAAACTGGTAAAAATTTAACGGTTGAAATTGAAACTGGTAAAATTTTGGAGAATAAAGTGGAAACTGGTAAAATTTAACGGTTGAAATAGAAACTGGTAAAATTTTGGAGAATAAAGTAGAAACTGGTAAAATTTAACGATTGAAATTGAAACTGGTAAAATTTTAGAGAATAAAGTGGAAACTGGTAAAATAATATTTGATAAATGGAAAAATATGAAATTGAAAAGCTGCGCGACCTCCCGATAGAGGAGGTTGCCAGCCAACTGGGATTGCAAGTGGCGCGGCATAAGAGTCTCTGCCCTTTTCATAGCGATCATCATGCAAGCCTGTCGTTCAATACGAGGAAGAACCTGTGCCGCTGCTTTGTCTGCATGGACGAGAGCCTCGACTCCATCGGACTGGTCATGAAATCGCTACACGTGGATTTCCCTAAGGCGTGCTTCTGGCTCGCTGAAAGGAATGGCATTCTCCTGGAAAAAGTTTGGGGAAGGAATGGCTGGCGGAGGGATTGCAGGTCATCTCCTGCTGCTTCGGCCGTATCTACTGCATCTCCTGCTGTTTCGGCCGTATCTGCAGCATCTTCGGCTGCTTCGGCTTTATCTGCTGCTTCAGCTGCACCCCGCTCTTTTGATGCACCCCACTCTTTTGATGCGGCACGATATGCGAGATTCTTCGAACATCCGTGGCTGAACGAGGCTGCCTGCAGATTTCTTTTTGATGAGAGGAAGATTGACGGGAGAGTGGCGAGATGGTGCAGACTGAGTTCGTGGACCGACCGCAAGGGGGTGAACTGGCTGCAGATTCCTTACTTCGACAGGGAGGGACGATTAGTGGGGATTCAAAACCGCAATCTGGATTTTCATCGAAAATCTCGTCCCACAGATTCTATGGATTCTGAAAAGACGGGGAAAAGTTCTTGTCCCACAGATTCTGAAGATTCCAAAAAGACGGGGAATAATTCTTGTCCCACAGATTTCACAGATGACACAGATTTTATGGATTCTAAAAAGGCTGAAAAAGGGTCTTGTCCCACAGATTCTGAAGATTCCAAAAAGACGGGGGAAAATTCTCGTCCCACAGATTTCACAGATGACACAGATTCTATGGATTCTGAAGATTCTAAAAAGGCGGGGGAAAGTTCTCATCCCACAGATTTCACAGATGACACAGATCCTGAGGAGGCACCACGATTCCGATTTCCCTACGGCAGCCAATGCGGAATCTACAATCTGCAGGTGCTGAATTTGCTGACACCGGGAGAAAAACTTTTCATCACGGAGGGATGTAGCGACTGCTGGGCGATGCTTTCTGCCGGGCATAAGGCTATAGCTATTCCGTCGGCCACGCTTCTCAAACCTGAGGACAGGGATGTGCTCGCCTATATCGGCGAAACGTTCGGAGTGGAATGGCACATGTTTCCCGACAGGGATGCGCCGGGAGAAAGGCTCTTCCTGCAACTCAAGGAGATTCTGCCCTCACTCATCCATCACCAGTTGCCCCTGGGATGCAAGGATTTCGGAGAGGCTTATCTGAAGGGATTCAATCCCGCTGAAGAAATCAATCCGCAGAAAGGATAATTCTCTCGCTCCGAAGGGATTTCTCGCTCTGATAGGATTATCTCTCTGATGGGATTTATTTCCGAAGGGATTTATTTCCAAAGGGATTATCTCTCTGATGGGATTATCTCTCTGATGGGATTTTTCGCAGAAGAAATCAATCTTTTATAAAAAATATCTTATAAAAAATTTAGCAATATGGAAGATTTTATCATTCGTTCGTACACCAAGAAGGAACTGGCTCTGATGTTTTTTCCCCAGAGCAATCCTCGTACTGCCGTCAATCACCTGATGGTTTGGATTCGCCGCTGCACCCCACTCTGGGATGAACTCCTGCAGACGGGTTACAAGACTACCAGCAAGGAGTTTACGCCCAAGCAAGTAAGGGCCATTATCGAACAGTTGGGGGAGCCGTAGAATCGCTGGGGGAACCTGAGAGGAATAACAAAAACATCTGGAGTGTATGAAGCCTCATCATACACTCCAGATGTTTATATCTCTTGTACCTGAGCACTTCGACTTTCCAACTCATGGAGCAAATCTTCCAATACATATTGATCACTCATCAATTGCAACCCAGTTTCCGGATTGGCCAAGAGTTGGGCAGTTTTTGAGGAATAATAGACATCCAAAGCCTGCTCTGGAGTCATATTTTTCTCCTTTGCCAACATCATTACAATACGGCTTTGTTTACGCCAAAGAACAGAATCTCTCATAATTTCTAAACTTGATAAAATGAAATAAAACGAAGATATGTATCCAAAATCTTTTGATTACGAATACAAATCTGATGATTTACCTGCTTATACATGAGTTGTCCTAACGCTTGTTCGGCCGTAATTCTGCCGTTTTCATAATCTTCTACCGTATCGATTACATTATCGTTAGCCACACCTCCCTCTACCAAGTCGTAGTTCAATTGCAATTTTCCTCCTCTACGACAATCTACTACATATTGAAGCCATTCCATATTGTATTCTTTGAAACTTTTAATACGAAAATCTGTATGTGTGAATAGCACTTCATCCAGTTTAACCATGAAATAACTTCATTGTGCAGCCTCCCAATTTTTAAGTGTTTCAACTGTTGTCTCTGCCAACCAATCCGAACTTTGGGTATGCAGTTCTTCATAATAAGGCAATAGAAAATTATGAATAAGCCCTTGTTTTTTCAAGCGCATATACATATTTTTAGAAGGAACATTCATCAGTCGTGCTCCCTTTTCTATCGCCATAATGGCAAGGTGTATATTGTCATAATCTGATTTATTAAAATCTTTTTGTTCCATACGCAGTATTACACTTTTCGACACATAAAAATGCCAGTTCATTACACTTTTCGACACATGAAATCATGCTATCGTTACACTTTTCGACACATGAAATCATGCCATCATTACACTTTTCGACACATAAAATCATGCTATCGCTACACTTTCTGACACATAAAGTTAGCGCAAAGATACACTTTTCGACACATAAAACCAAGATTCCATTGCCTTTTCCGAGATTCATTTAAGAGTTTTTAACCCTATAACACGAAAATGGTAAATTTAGCTCTACAAAAAGCGAAAATGGTAAAACCAAAGCATTTAACACTACAACACGAAAATGGTAAAATTTGCAGAAATTAACCTTGCAACACGAAACTGGTAAAATTTAGCTCTATAAAAGCGAAAATGGTAAAATCAAAGCATTTAACACTACAACACGAAACTGGTAAAATTTTGCTCTAAAAAAGCGAAACTGGTAAAATTTTAGGGAATTCCAGACTAAATGTTCCTGCATCGCACGGCATCGCACGACATCGCACGACTGGGTATGAGGAATGCCGTATCTTTGCATCGTGATTCAGAAAGCGCTGAAAAATCACTTTCCCAACTGGAAAAATATTTTTCTCTAACTGGGAAGCTGAATTCAAACCAAAATTCGTCAAACCAGACTCCAAGCCCTGCAACGAGTCCTTCGAATCTCTTACCGGAAAATCTTCGGAAAAGGATAAAACCGAAAGGGAACCCTCCCGAAAGGGAGGAAATCCTTTCTGAAAATCTTCTGCGAGAGACGAAGCTAAAAGGGGGCAAAATGCTTATGAGCCAAAACATGAAAGCATTCATCAGGTATCTCATCGTGGCCGTGTGCTCTGCCGTCGTCACATTCCTCTCCAACTCGTGTACTGCGGGTCTCGTGATCGGAAAGAACCAGCGACAACATCAGGAGAACAACATCTCTACCCGGGCAGACTCTTCTCATTTCGTTCCGACCATTACCATCCGGTAAAGGCTGCGAAGGGAAATCAACCAATTATTTCAATCAATCCAATCAAATTCAATCCAGACTCCAAACCTCGAAACGAGTCCTTCTCCCTACCCTCTAACCCCCCAAGATTCCTGATTTTCTGAGGAAACGTAATGCAAGAAAAGTCTTGACAGTCGGAAAGGAAGAAAAACAGATTTTTGGAAAGACGGGAACACCGGAAAGATTTCCGGAAGGGAGAAGTTTACAGGAGGTTTTATCATTATGGCTATCAATTTGAAAGCAAAGGAAACCCTCATCCAGGTGGGTGAGCAGAAGGGAAATTACCGTTACGTGCTCGGTACTGATTTGTACAGTAAGTTGACTGAGAGCAAGGTGATTCAGGAGGCAGCACTCCGAAGTGGTGTGAGCCGAGGCGTGATGCAGGCATGCTGGGATGCAGCCGGCAACGTGATCATGGCATGGGCAACTGAAGGTCACTCTGTAGCCATCCCCGGTTTGGGAACCATGCGATTTGGCGTTCGTGCCAAGAGCGTAAGTAATGTGGCAGAAGTGGCAAGCAGCCTGATTACCAGCCGTCGTGTTATCTTCACTCCTAACGTGGAGATCAAGAACGAGCTCCAGCGTACCGCCATCCAGATTACCTGCTACGACCGAAACGGCAAACTGGTAAAGAAAGTGACCTCTGGCGACAAGGGCGATGTGGAAGACCCAGACAAAGAGCCTAATGGCTCTGAGGGCGACAACAGCGGTAAGCCTAATGGCGACAACAAGGGTGACACCGGCTCTGAGGGCGACAACAAGGGCGACACCGGCTCTGAAGGAGATGGTGACTACGAATTGAAGTAGCCCAGCCCTCTTCTAAAGGAGGGGCATCCAAACAAAGTCCCCAATCCTTGACGATTCTGTCTTGGGTTGGGGATATTTTTTTACAACTCGATTACCTCCAAGTCATCAGGCACCACAATCCTGCCCTTGAAATACTCAGCAGCCTCCTGGGAATATTTCTCCTTGCGAGTGGCAAGCGTCTTCTCCTCCGTATGATAAAGAATGAGATTCTTCACGCCCAATACATGGTCGGTATGGGCATTCCTGTTCTATTTTTAAGTATAATCAAATTAATAAGGAAACAGCAGCGGCAGGACGAAAGTCATCACCACGCCGATGATAATCTGCAGGGGCAGACCCACCTTCACATAGTCCATAAACGAGTAACCACCCGCCTTCATCACCAGCGCATTAGGCGGCGTGGAGAATGGAGAGGCGAAGCACATGCTGGCTCCCAAGGTGACCGCAAAGAGGAAGGAATATGGACTCACACCCACCTGCTGGGCTGCCACTAAGGCGATAGGAGCCATCAGCACGGCCGTGGCGGTATTGCTGATAAACATCGTCATCAGAGAGGTGGTGAAATAGATGCCTGCCAAGAGAGCCGTAGGTCCCATCGCCCCAAGACTGTCCACTAAAGTCTGCGAAACCAGCGCAGAGGCTCCCGTCTTCTCCAGCGCCGTGGACATCGGCATCATCGCCGCTATCAGCACGATACTCTCCCAGTTGATGGTCTTGTAAGCCGCCTCCACATTACGGAAACAGCCTGCAAAGACCGTGAGCAGACCGGCTATGATGACCGCCGTAACCGGAGCCACGGGGATGAAATCAAACACCATCATCGCCACCATGAGCAGCATGATGGCCGCTGCCACAGGCGCCTTATAGTCGAGCAGCACCTTGTCGGCAGTCTTCTCAGGCTGGTCGAGCACCACCCAGTTGGAAGTGTCAGAAGTGAGATGAGCCAGATTGGTCCACTCGCCCTGCACCAGGAGCATATCGCCCACATGCAGTTTGGTAGCTATCAGATTATCCGTGATATATTCCTCCCCTCGTTTCACGCCCAACACGTTGATACCGAAGCGCTTACGCAGATTGGCGTCTCCGATGCGAAGGCCCACGAAATTGGAGGTAGGCATCACGACTATCTCCGTGAGTCCGAGGTCATAGAAGTCGATTTTCACATCCTTCATCTTTCTCAATCCATAGTCGTGGACAAACTTTTCTATCTTCTCCTCATCGCCCAGAATATAGAGAATATCGTGAACAGAAATCGTGCTGCTGCTCTTCGCCATGTTCTGGTTGACGTCCTTCACGAGTCCGAGTTTCGACTTCTTCTCGTTTCTGATTTCGATGATGCTCACCCCGTATTTCTTCTGTATGCTGAGGTCCTTGAGCGTCTTGCCCACGATATCCATCACCCCGCCATTTTCATCTGCCGCCCCATAGCGCTTGCTGGGTACGATGTAGCGATGCAGATTGTCGAGCAGCTGGTATTCATCCACCAGGTCGTCGAGCGATTTCGTCTTGTCCTTCTTCTTCCCGTTCTGCTTTTTGCTGAAGAAAATCTTGCTGAGGGGCATGAGTACGATGATGCCGATGGCGATAACGATGAGACCCACGGGGAAGAAGGAGAAGAAAGCAAGCGGCTGATATCCGGCTTCCGTGAGCACCTCGTCGATGACCAGGTTGGGCGGTGTACCGATGAGCGTGAGCATTCCTCCGAGACTGCCCGCAAAGGCCAGGGGCATGAGGAAACGGCTCGACTGCATGCCCGATGCTGCCGCCAAGCTCACGATGATAGGCATCATGAGCGCCACGGTACCGGTATTGCTCACGAAGGCTCCGATGAAGGAGGTGACGAGCATCACCAGCAGAAAGGTAATGGTTTCGTTGCCGCGCGAAAGGGCCATGAGCTTATTGCCCGTAAGCTTGGCAAGTCCCGTCTGCATGATGGCTCCACCCACCACGAAAAGGCCTATCATCATGATGACGATGGGCGACGAAAAACCCGCTAAGGCTTCTGAAGGAGTAAGTATTCCGAATACAAGAAGTGCTGCCAAGGCGGTAAGAGCTACGATGTCGGCCCTCACTCTGCCCCAAATAAACATGGCAACCGTAATGATTAAAATGCTAAGCGTTATTGTCATGCTATAAAATTTGAATTAAAATAATGTTTTCGAAACGAAATCACGTTTTGATTGCAAAGATAAGCACTTTTTCAGAAAAAACAAAGAAATTGGTAAAAAAACTTTGCTCATATCAAAGTATTATACTAACTTTGCAGACGGAAAAGAAACATTAAAACTCCAAAATGATAAAGAAAGGTAAACATACAGTATTATTTATTTGCCTCGGCAATATCTGCCGCTCCCCTGCGGGTGAAGGCATCATGAAGAGTCTCGTAGAGAAGGCGGGGCTGAGCGACGAGTTTGAAATCGATTCTGCCGGTATCGGAAACTGGCACGTAGGACAATTGCCCGACAGCCGTATGAGAAAATGTGGCGCCGAGCACGGTTATGATTTCAACAGTCACGCCCGCCAGTTTAAGAAATCAGACTTCGACCGCTTCGACACCATCGTGGTGATGGACAACGACAATTACCGTGCCATCACGTCTATGGCTTCCTGTCAGGCTGACAAGGACAAGGTGGTTCGCATGGCTGATTTTCTGACCCATCATCGCCAATACACGACCGTTCCCGACCCATACTATGGCGACTATAGCGACTTTGAACTGGTCATCACTCTCCTGGAGGATGCCTGTCAGGGATTGCTGCAGTCTCTCACGGAATAATTTTCCTTTGACCTACATCAAGCCGAAAACGGATTTGGTTGATATGAGTCAAAAAAAGTCCTCGTTTCATCATTTTGTCATGCCTTTGTGACAGATTTTCAAAAAATAGGCATTACCTTTGCACTCGAAAAAGGTAAGATTGTAAAAGGATAATGTTAAACTGGAGCCTCAAATGGAGACTCCGCAAAATGAAAATGATTATGATGACAACAGTAATGATTCTCGCAGTAGTAGCAGTCATGATTGCTAAAGCTGTAAATGTAAACGACAAAATGGAAATGGGTAAGTAATTACCTGCTCCATGAGTGGTAAAAAGATTTAGGCTGAAAGAAGCCTGCAGTATTAATTAATTTAATTAAAGGATAACAAGTATGAAAACAATTTTCGAAAACATCAAGAAGGCTTTCAAGGCTTTACTTGAGAACTACATGAACGCCATGGAAATGTATGGCGAGGCCTTGAGTAAAGGTCGTGGTTGCTCTTGCGCTTAAGGGGTTTACCTCTGGTGCATCTGAACCAACGGAAAGGATGCTGCTTCGGCAAGCAAGTATCCTGAATGAAAAGAATGCTGCTTCGGTAAGCTAACTTCAGAAATGGAGTTGCTTCTTCAAGCGAGCATTCATTTGATAAAGAAAGTAATTACGTTTGTAATATATGAAAGAAGCGTGCAAGTCTCTCTAAAGCTTGTACGCTTTTTTTGTTTTTTCTCCGCTGAGTTTTGTTCTTCTCACAGATAATTGTTTTTTGTCCCACAGATTTCACAGATCTACACAGATGTTTTTCCCGATTTTATACTTTATATTTGGTCATTTCATTATTTTATCATACCTTTGCAAGCAAGTATAAAGTGGTACACTTTTTAATTAGAATATGGTACACTTTTTAATTAGAACATAAAGAAAATAGAAAATGGAGCAGCAAGATATTATCATCAAACTGGAGGCAAAGGGAATCAAACCTACAGCCAACCGCATTCTCGTTCTCAAGACTTTAGCGAGCGAGCATCATCCCCAGAGCCTCAGCAATCTGGAACACAAGATGCTGACCATGGACAAATCGAGCATCTTCAGGGTGCTCACCCTCTTCCTCGAACACGACGTGGTGCACGCCTTCGAAGACGGACGAGGTATCCTCAACTACGAACTCTGCGAGGAAGAAGGAAAATGCGACCATCATGACGGCCATATCCACTTCTACTGCGAGGCTTGCCAACGCTCCTTCTGCATGGAAGACATCCACATCCCAAGCTTCGAATTACCAGAAGGATTCTATCCACACTCCATCTCCTTCGTCATCAAAGGAGAATGCCCGGAATGTAGAAAAAAGCAAAAAGACTTGCCATAAAATCAATAAGAGAAGCATCCTTAGCTTAACATACATTTAACTATTCGCATTTTTTAGTTACATATTTGCAACTAACTTTTTCTTACAAAGTATATAAGATTTGTAAATTTAGGGCATTTCAAATTTAAGAGCCGTTAAAGTGTTAAATTCAAATGTTAAAACGGGATAAAAAACAATACGGAATGATTGCTTTCTCATTTTTTGCTTCTATATTTGCAACCGGTTAGACGAAGCTATCGTTTTTCCGAGACAGTCAAATCTGCCTGGAATCAAGAATCCCCTCGCAAGGACTTCTGAAAAAGAAACGAGGCTGCCGCAAACCAATTAGAGTAATAAAAAAGAAAAGTAATAATTAAAAGCAATAGACATGAAAAAGGTAACAAATTACGTGATGGCTCTGTTGTGCGTAGGTTCACTCGCATTCTCAGCCGGTGCATTCATGAAAGTAAACGCAGCTCCAGCTACTACTTCAGCTCCAGCTGGTCAACCAGTAGATCTCACTTATGCAGCAGAAAAAGCTCTGCCAGCTGTAGTTCACATCAAATACGTACAGAACTCCAAGACAACAACCGTTGACGTGCAGGACGATCCATTCGGAGGATTCTTCGACCCATTCGGCTTCTTCGGAAACCCAGGCAACGGCGGCACACGCAAGCAGAGAGTGCAGACCCCTAAGAAAGAAGCTACAGGTTCGGGAGTCATCATCAGTAGCGACGGATATATCGTGACCAACAACCACGTGGTGGAAGGTGCTGACGAACTGACCGTCACCCTCAACGACAACCGCGAATACTCAGCCCGCATCGTCGGTACCGACAAGACTACCGACCTCGCACTCATCAAGGTGGACGGAAAGAACCTGCCTACCCTCCCTATCGCAGATAGCGACAAGGTAAGAGTCGGAGAATGGGTCATCGCAGTAGGCAACCCATTCGGTCTCAACAATACCGTGACGGCTGGTATCATCTCTGCCAAGGCACGTACACTCGGAGCCAACGGCGTAGAGAGCTTCATCCAGACCGATGCTGCCATCAACGCAGGCAACTCTGGTGGTGCACTCGTCAATACCCAGGGCGAACTCGTAGGTATCAACGCCATGCTCTACTCACAGACCGGTTCTTACGCAGGATATGGTTTCGCCATCCCTACATCCATCATGAACAAGGTGGTAGATGACATCAAGAAATATGGTAGCGTACAGCGCGTAATGCTCAGCATTCAGGGTTCTGACGTGCTCAACTATATCAACAACCAGAAGGAGAACGGCAAGGAAGTGAACCTCGGAACCAACGAGGGTGTTTACATCGCCAAAGTGGATGAAGACGGAAATGGTGCTGCTGCCGACCTGAAGGAAGGTGACGTAATCACCAAGGTGGATGGCAAGAAGGTGACCAAGATGGCTGAACTCCAGGAACTGCTCAACGGCAAGCGCCCTGGCGACAAGATGACCATCACCTATCTGCGCAACAAGAAGGCTATCACCAAGACCATCACGCTGAAGAATGCTCAGGGCACAACCTCTGTCATCAAGTCAGCCGACCTCGATGTACTGGGTGGCAACTTCCGCCAGATTACCGCTTCACAGAAGGAGCAGCTCAACATCAAGTATGGTGTAGAGGTGATGAAGGTAAATAGCGGAGCCTTGAAGGAAGCCGGAATCTCTCGCGGATTCATCATCCAGAAGATCAACGACAGCAATATCACTTCTCTCGACGACCTGCAGAAAGCCGTCAAGAGCGCTTCTACCAGCAAGGACCCTGTACTCTACATCCAGGGTATGTGGCCTACAGGCAAGAAGGCTTACTTCGCAGTTCCTCTGCAGAGAGACTAAACCAGTCGCCCCGAAAGGAGAACAGAAAACTCAAGTCCAGCAAGAGTTTTATCAGAAAAATTCTCCAATTAGGCGTCAGAATAAGGTTTTAAAAATATAAAAAACGACAAAATAGCAGGTATTTTTTAAAATATCTGCTATTTTTTTGCTATTTTTTTTGTCATTTCGAACAAAAAGTGTACTTTTGCAGAACTTAAAAAAATAAAGGCTACCATGAGACAACTAAAAATTTCAAATTCATTCACTAATCGTGAAAGTGCGTCACTCGACAAATATCTGCAGGAGATAGGACATGAAGAACTACTCTCGGTAGATGAAGAAGTAGAGTTGGCACAGAAAATCAAGAAAGGTGATCGCCAAGCCTTAGAGAGATTAACAAGAGCAAATCTACGCTTCGTTGTCTCTGTGGCAAAGCAATATCAGAATCAGGGACTCAGCCTCCCCGACCTCATTAATGAGGGAAATGTAGGACTCATCAAAGCTGCAGAGAAATTTGATGAAACACGTGGATTCAAATTCATCTCATACGCTGTTTGGTGGATTCGCCAAAGCATTCTGCAAGCCATCGCAGAGCAGAGTAGAATCGTGCGCCTGCCACTCAATCAGGTGGGAAGCGTCAACAAGATAAACCGTGAACTCAACAAATTTGAGCAAGAACACGAGCGCCGTCCAAGCGTAAATGAGATTGCCGACCGCATAGATTTGCCTGAAGAAAAAGTCGAGGAAGCGATGAAGGCCAACAACCGCCACGTAAGTATGGATGCTCCTTTCGTAGATGGAGAGGACAACAGCCTGCTGGACGTACTTGCCGACAACAATATGCCGATGGCTGACAAGGCACTCGTACAGGAATCGCTACGGAAAGAAATCGACAGGGCCATCGACCTGCTCAACGATAGAGAGCAAAAAGTGGTAAGAGCCTTCTTCGGAATCGGCTCGCCAGAAATGACGCTCGAGGAAATCGGCGACAAATACAATCTCACCCGTGAGAGAGTGCGCCAAATCAAGGAGAAAGCCATACGCAGACTCCGACACAATACGAAGAATAAACTGCTGAAGACCTATCTGGGACAGTAGGCTATCAGACACATGCTGATGCGGAAGTCTGTAGCTTTTCTGGAAAACCGGATGAAGGCCAGTAGGCTAAAATAATTTAGAATAGAAATGAAATTATCAAAAATCGGACTCACAGCTATAGCAGCTACACTCCTCATCTCGCTTACCGTACAGGCTAAAAACGAGATGAGAAAGGCATACGTCTTTGGATTTGCTTCTTCTTTCAACGACTCCACAGTCTATTTCACAGACATTCAGGAGGTAGATTCTGCATGGTTTACCAGCAAGCATCATTTCCTGGTAAGCCGAGAGAACTACTCATACCAGTTGCGCGACTATCTGACAAGCATCGGAGAGCAGCATCGCACATGCATGGTGGAATATAATACCGACCCTAAGAAGCTGGAGAAAGTGTGGAACAAGCTCTATAGCCGCTATGCGCACAACCAGAAGCTGAAAAACAACCAGAAGCAGAAGAGCGAACTGCCTCCTTTCCAGATCAAAAATCTGAATAGGGAGCAATTCCAGTTCCAGGCTGTAGCACCTATGGATGAAGCTACAGAAATAGAGGAACCAGTAAAGAAAGTGAAGACTAAGAAAGCCCAGAAAAAGCAACGCAAAAATAAATGATAGAATCACATGATTTTAATATCGCAGAGTTGAACGTGAGAATCTGTTTTGCAGAGTCTCCATTCAACAGCATGCGACTCCTGACCTCATTCGAACCCTTCAGAGTCAACACTTTGGAGGGTCATCTTTTTTTTAGCCTGCTCGTAGATGATTCCCTCAAACCCTATCCCAAGGATAAGCGCAAGAGAATCAGGGCTTTCGACACGGGAAACGGAGATACCATCGTGGATAAACTCGACAACGGAGGCTACCAGTATATCATCAAGGACATCAACGGGGCCAGCTGCTGTCTGCTGCAAACCAACAAGGACTTCAGCGACTGCCGATGCGCCCTGAACGGCAACTACAACATGCGTTGCTTCGGACTGAACAACGCCCTGATGCTCATCTTCGCCTTTGCCGGCAGCAGACTGCAGACTCTCCTCATCCACGCATCTCTGGTAAGACAGAACGGATACGGATACGCATTCATCGCCAAAAGCGGAACCGGAAAGAGTACTCAGGTAAGCATGTGGCTGAGATATCTGAAGGGATGCGACCTCATGAACGACGACAATCCTATCATAAGATTCATCGACGGAAAGCCTTACATCTACGGCAGTCCGTGGAGCGGCAAAACCCCTTGCTATCGCAACGTGAAAGCCAAGCTGGGAGCCATCACACGCATCGACCGCGACAGTTCCAACTGGGTGGAGCGCCTTTCGCCTATCGAAGCCTTCGCCTCTCTCCTGCCCTCCTGTTCGAGCATGAAATGGGACCAGGATATTTTCAACGACATCTGCAATACGATTACCCGACTGGTGGAGAGCTCCAACATCTACACCCTCCATTGCCTGCCCAACCGGGAGGCTGCCGAAGTTTGTAATCAGGCGATTGCCATCAAAGAAGATGAAGGAAAATCTGCGTGACAAAAAAAATAATAAAAAATGATGCAAGATAATCATTCCATAAAGACTGTAGAAATACAGTTTGCCAATGCCCAACTTCTCCCAGAAATCGTAAAACTGCTGGAAGAAGGTCATACCGTAACCCTGCTGCTGCGCGGTTACTCCATGCGCCCGTTCCTGGAAGACAACAGAGACAAGGCCTTGCTGACCAAGGCTAAAGACATCAAAGTGGGCGATGCGGTACTGGCAGAAATCGGCTACAGACATTACGTGCTTCATCGCATCATCAAGATTCAGGACCGGGAAGTAATACTGCGAGGAGACGGAAACTTAGGCATAGAGAAATGCAGAATAGAAGACGTGAAAGCATCCGTAATCGGATTTTACCGCAAGGGCAGAAAGAAGCTGGACAGAACCGACAGCAAAAAGTGGAAAATTTATTCGGCCCTATGGATGCGCCTCTTCCCTATCCGCAGATATCTTCTTGCCGCTTACAGAAGAATCTGGATTCCGATTCTTGGACCGATGTAGGATATAGAGAATACGAGGAATATCAGGTATTAAAATATCAGGTATATATAGAATATGATATATATAACAATATGCTAGAATAAAAAGCGGGGTTATCTTCAGTTTCCAAAAGATAATCCCGCTTTTTTATTATTTATAATTCTAAGCCTTTATGTTTCAAAACTTGAACTTCTATCAAAGCAGAAGCGCCTGATTTATAATCCGAAACTAAACCAAAGCACAAACGCTCGATTTATAATCCAAAACTAAACCGAAGCAGAAACGCTTGATTTATGCTTCAATAATTCCAGCCTGCAACCATAATTCGGTAAGAGCCTTCACGTCTTTCAACGCCGTAGCCTCATCCACCTCATACTCCTGAGTCAGCAGATCAACCAAGTCTTCATGAGTAAACTCCTTGCCCTGGATATTCTGCCATAAATAAGCAGAACTCTCATTCATACTAATGATATTGCTGAAATCAATATTCTCCTCTCCCTCAGCCACGATGATGTTCTCACCACAAACCACACGGAGATTGAAACCTGGTTTTGCTTTCATCTTTCCTTATTTTTTAATTCTTATTCTTTTATATTCTATTCTTCCCTCCGATAGAAACCCGTCTTCAACCGAAGATTTCCCCCTCGAAAGGAGCCTATTTCTTTCCGAAGAATTTCCCCCGGAGAAAACGATTTCTCCGAGGAAATTTCCTTGTTATTTCATGTGACTCTTAAACCAATCTGCAATCTGTCTCAACAGATGATTGCGCGTATTGCCACCATAAATACCATGGTTTCTGTTGGTATAAAACAGCTCCTTGAAATCCTTGTCTGCCTGAACCAGCGCCTCTGAATATTCGAAGGTATTCTGAGGATGCACATTATCATCAGCCACACCATGGCAAATCAGCAGGGCACCATGCAAACGGTCTGCACGCTCGATAGGATTCACCTTGTAACCATCCTCATTCTCCTGAGGAGTACGCATGTAGCGCTCGGTATAAACCGTATCATAAAAACGATAGCAGGTAGGAGGAGCCACAGCCACACCAGCCTTGAACACAGGGCGACCCTCGCTCATACTCATCAACGTATTGAAGCCACCATAACTCCAGCCCCAGATGCCGATATTATCCTTATCTACGTATGGCAGACTACTCATATAGAGAGCCGTTTCCACCTGGTCCTTAGACTCCAGATCGCCCAGTCTGAGATAAGTAGATTTCTCAAATTCTGCACCACGGCCACCCGTTCCGCGACCATCAACACAAACCACGATGAACCCCTCCTGAGCCAGATAATAGTCGAAAGCACCACCCTGACCCATACTGCCCGTATTCCAGGCATTCAGAACCTGCTGGTTGCCCGGACCGGAATACTGGAACAGGATGACAGGATACTTCTTGTTGGCATCAAAGTCAACAGGTTTCACCATCCAACCGTCGAGTTTCACACCCTCGGAAGTAGTAAACGAGAAAGTCTCACGCTTGCCCCAGTTGTATTTCTGAGTCTTCTCCAAAAGTTCCTTGTTGTCCTCCAGCATCTTGATAACCTTACCCTTGTTGCTGCGCACGGTAAACACCTGCGGATGGCTGTAAGAACTCCAGGTATTGACGAAATATCTGAAATCGCCCGAGAAATTGGCAGCATTAGAACCCTCCGCATCTGTGAGTCGCTCCACCTTACCATTCTTGTGAGCCACATATACCTGTCGGTCGTGCGGATTGATCATCGCAGCCTGGAAGTACACATCCCCGGTCTTCTCGTCCATTCCGTAAATCTCGGTCACATCATAATTTCCCTTCTCTACCTGGCGAATCAACTTGCCGTTCATATCGTAGAGATACAGATGCATATAGCCGTCGCGGTCGCTTGGCAGGAGGATATATTTCTTGCCCACGATGCTGTTCTCCATCACCTCCTCTTTCACAAACTTAGGCACGCTCTCCTTGATGAGCATCTTGCTGGCACCCGTGAAAGGATTGACCGAATAGAGTCGCATATCGTCCTGATGGCGGTTCATCGTATAGACAATCAGACTGTTGCGGTCTGGTGAAGTCTTGATGCGAGGATAATAGCCGTCAGCATCCACAGGCACGTCGAGGCGGATGGTCTTGCCAGCCTTCAGATCATAACTCCAGAGGCTCACCTTGGAATTGTCCTGACCCGCCTTCGGATACTTGTAGGAATACTCGCCCGGATAATCGTGGAACTCAGGATGTGCAGGCTTGGCACCCTCGAAAAGCTGGAGAGAGTAAGTCTTCACATGCGACTCATCGAAGCGGATCCAGCCGATGGAAGTACCGTCAGCATTCCATGCAAACGCCCTATTGAAAGCAAATTCCTCCTCGTAAACCCAGTCAGGAATTCCGTTGATGATTTCATTAAACTTGCCGTCGGAAGTAATCTGCGTTTCCTTTTCGCCATCAAAGACAAAGAGATTATTATCCTTTACGAAAGCGATGTGCTTGGAATCAGGCGACCATGTAGCCACCTGCTGGTTTTCGCCTTCAGAAAGTTTGCGGAGCTTCTTGCTGGCGATATTGTAGATGAAATACTCGGCCTTGAAAGATCTGCGGTACACAGCCTTGCTCTTGGTGATTACCAGGAGTTGCTTGCCGTCAGGGCTCATCACATATCCATCAATAGACTCGAAAGGAGCCTGAGCCTCATGAATATCAAAGAGGACAGCCACCTGCTTGCCCGACTTGAAGGAATAGCTGACAATCTGCTTGCCGTCATTACTGATAGAAGCATACAAATCAGTACCTTCGATAGGATTGATTCCCGTCACATAACTGGCAGAGAATTCGCCCGAAGTAATGCTCTTCAGATCCAGTTTCTCTGCAGCTTCCATTGCCGTTACCATCATGATAGTTGCAATAAAAATAGAAAATTTCTTCATAGTTTTCTTTATATAAAAAGCTTCAATATTATCTGTTTAATTTTTCAGTTTGAAATCCTCCCTTCTCCTTCCTCATTTCTAATTTCTCATTTTTATGTCTTTCTCATTTGTCATTTCTCATTTCATCGTCTTTCTCATTTGTCATTTGTCATTAAAAAATGAAGGACGAATTTATCCCTATTCTTCAAGGATAAATCCATCCCAACTCAGAATGTTCCTGCTAATCTTTGTGCAAAGCCTTGATAGCAGAATAGTCTTCATCTTCCAGTAATTGCTTGACCGTAATTCTCGGATAACGCTTCACGAAATCGTTGATTGTCCTTACGTATCGGGTATTGAAGACATCCCTATTCATCGCTTTATTTACCGTCCACATAATTTTTCCCATGTGCAGGTCGCGGTCCAACTGTGGTCTGTTGTCAAAACCATCCATCGGATAAATACTCAGCAGATAGAAGGTCAGACAGTCTGGCACGATGTAGTTTCGGGTCATGGTGCTGCGTTGCTGGGTATTATAAAATTTCTTGTAGAGCGGATATTCAGACCCCATGTACTTATCGAGAGAAATGCCAACCGAAGACTCGCCTATCACGATACTCTGGTCCAAAGCTCCTATCTGCGCATAGAAAACAGGCTGCTTGATTTCCGGCAGCCAATCCTGCAATCGACCAAACGATTCCTTCAACTCCTTATTGATATCGTCCATATTGGCATATTCAGCCTCTGCATCTGCGATGAGAGCCTGGAGCGTAGAGTCCTGAAAGAACATCAGGAAGCGATTGCTGATGTTGGCATCGGTAATCGTACCCAACTGGAGCATTTTCTCTATCAGAGTACGGGTTTCAATAGGATAATCGGTATTCATCTGCTGCAGGGCAGAAAAATCTCCGGTAGTAAGATAGCGGCTTTCCAAACGATCATAACGCTGTACGCAAAGAGGTTCAGCAACAAACTCCTCATTCGGCTTGAATTTAAATTCACAAGCCGAAGAAAGCAAGACAAGTGCCGCAATTATGATAATATGATATAAATTCTTCACGTAATTATAATTTTGTATTAATACGAGTGCAAAAATACTAAAAAATATTTTAAATTCCAAGTTTTTAAGCTAAAAAAGCACAAATTATGTGCAAAAAAGATGAATCTATTCTATAAATATTCACATTTGCAGAGATTTGAGCAACAAAATGAGAAAGACGGGAGAAATGAGAAAGGACAAAGGAGAAATGGGAAAGGACAAAGGACAAAGGACAAAGGACAAATGACAAAGGACAAATGACAAAGGAGAAATGGAGATGGGAGAAGGAAAAAGAAAGAAAAAGAAAAGACTTCCCGCCAGGAATACCACAGCAGAAAGTCTCTCTTCTATTATTTCGTTTTTGAAAAACTCGCAAACAATTTCTTGCAGAAAGCAAGCAAACTTGAGCCTTGCAGAAAGCGAGCAAACTTGAGGCTTGCTTAAAATACTTTGACCAGTAATGGCTGAGTCTGAAGTTTCTTCCATTCCGCCAACCACTTATACCACTCCTTTTCTCCGGAAAAACCATAGGTTTCATTGGCGCTCGTATAAGCCAATTTATAGGTCAGCTTCTTTCCTACAGGGCGCACCAGCATCGTATATACATCCTTGTTGGCCTCCTCCTGGCTCACGAAATGAGATTGAGGCACATAAATACCTAAGCCAACTGTCTCCAACTTATGTTTGCCATCATCCTTGCCCGTAGGCCAGTCGCTACCATAACAGCCTCTCAATCCCTTGCCATCAGACATTTCTGTAGAACCCTTCACGTTGATAAGTCCTGTAGAAAATACGTAATCATCCGCATTCTTATTGAAGAATACTTCCACATCAAAATCCCTATGACCCGCATAAATCGTATAGCGGATGGTGGCATTTACCGGCTTTAATCCCGGAGCCGGAACCCAACCGTTGTCCACCACTTCTACCACGGCACGCAAAGGTCCTTCGGAAATAACACGCTGCTCCTGATATTTCACATCTGTAAGCAACAGGGATTTCGTGCCGTCCCAACCGCGCAAGGCACCCAAACCATAGGTATTGCCTACCCACAGACAGTCGTCGCCGGAACCTGCTGCCAACTGTTCTTCGGAAGGATAAAACTGAGTATCCTCTACCACCAGTCCCTTATTGATTTTGCCATAAAGGTCGATGGTCTGCCGGTTGTCGAAATAAACACGCATCGCCACGAGGTCGCTCTCGAAACAGACGCCATGAGAATGCACAAAATGATAGACATCCTTGGTCTTCTTGTCGAAGGAAATACTGCGCAGGTAAATATCCTGCTTGTTCTTGGCCAACTTCTTGTTCTTGCTTGGCACTACCAGTTCTGCAAAGGTACGGGCAGGATAGACAGACTGCTCGCCCTCGGAGAACAACTGAATCTGATAAGTCTTCGTCTCCCTCTTACCAAGATCGGCCAGAAAACAAAGTTCATCATTCACACAGTCACGATTCAAATCATCCAACTGGGATGGAATTTCCTTGCCATCTACCGTAACAACGGCCTTGGAAACCTCGCCATACTTGCTCAAATCCAAGACAACCGGTTCGTCGTTTCTCTCTACTTTGGAAGGATTAGTCACCTGCACCTTCACCATCGTTTGCGCTTCCATTCCTAATGCCAGGAAGAAAGCAAAAAATGATAAATAAATACGTCTCATTTTATAGTCAGTTTCTAAGTTATTTCTATTTTTAAAAGCCCACTCGTTTTCAAAGGAAGCCATCTGGCTTTTATTGAAAGCTTCCATCAGATTTCATACGAAAAGGATTATCACGCTTCATTCAAGAAGAATCATCAGACTTCATTCAAGTCGTTTTCAAATCCTTGAAATTCTTCACTCCCTTGGCGTAATATTGCCACAATATGGAAGTCTGGAAAATCTGCGGAATCTCCTCCTCCACTCTTTGTGCCTGAATACGCTTTCTCTCCTCATCAAAAGAGGAACGCCATTCCTTGAATGCCTTGCGAGCTTTGAACACAGCCTTGAAATCACCCCAATTCCGCTGAAGCAGCAACATCTCAAAAGCAGCCAGATAATCGAGGAACCATCTCGTTCTCATCACATGCGATAACTCCTTGTCCGACATATTTTTATAAAGCATCGTTAAATTATTTCTGAAATTCAGGAAAGTCTTCATCGGATTACTCTTAGGCAAAGTTCCTCCACCCACATGATATACTTCACTCTCAGGGATGCAATAGATTTTCCGCCCCATCAGGCGCAAACGCCAGCAAAGGTCTATCTCCTCATTATGAGCGAAAAAGCGGCCGTCAAGTCCACCAGCCTTCCAATAATCCGCAGAACGGATCATCATGCACGCACCCGTAGCCCACAATATCTCCTGCTGGTAATCATACTGGCCATTATCACGTTCTACCATACCGAAAATCCTGCCACGACAGAACGGATAACCATATTTATCCAGAAAACCTCCACAGGCGCCGGCATACTCAAAACTGTCCTTGTCATATTCTGCCAGCAATTTCGGCTGACAGGCTGCCACCTGAGGATGGGAATCCATAAACTCTATAAGCGGAGTAAGCCAATGATGACTCACCTCTACATCACTATTCAAAAGCACATAGTAGTCGGCCTCTATCTGGCGTAACGCCCGATTATACCCTTCGGCAAAGCCAAAATTCTGCTCCAGTACGATAGTCTTGACCAGAGGAAATTGAGTTTCCAGAAGGTGCATGGAACCATCTGACGAACTGTTGTCCGCCACCCAGATTTCAGCATCCTGTCGGGAATACTCTATCACATTCGGAAGAAACTTGGCCAGCATCTTCTGACCATTCCAATTTAGTATTACAATTGCTACTTTTGCCATCTTGTATTGCTACTTTTGCATATTGACTGCAAAAATACAAAGAATAATTCAATTATGCCCCAATTTGAGGCATAATTAAGAATTTATAATGATAAAAAAATGCTTTAACGGCTCTTAAGCCTATTGTTCAGCAAGTTAGTAAACTCATAATTCTTCAATCCCCATTTCGGAGCCACGAGCAATTCCTTAGGCGATTGACTTACAAACCTTTCGAGCACCAGATCCGGGCGAAGCAACCGAATAAACCTGACGATGACGTCAATATACTCCTCTACCGAATAGACATGAAAAGGATGCTCAGCATATTCCTGTGCCAAACGGGTTCCCTTGATAATCTGCATCTGATGAATCTTCAGAATATCAAGAGGAAGCGAAGAAATGATAGGAGCCTGACGGAGACTCTCCTCCGCATCTTCTCCTGGCAGCCCGATGATAATATGACCGCCAGTCAGGATGCCGCGAGCATGCGTACGCTCTACCGCATCACGGCTGCAGGCAAAATCATGGCCGCGATTGATGCGACGCAAAGTATCATCATTCGCACTTTCTATTCCATACTCCACCAATAAGAACGTGCGCTTGTTGAGTTCCTCCAGATAATCCAGCAATTCATCGCTCATACAGTCCGGGCGAGTACCAATCACGATACCCACCACATCTTCCACGCGAAGGGCTTCCTCATACATCTCCCGAAGCTGTTCTACCTTAGCATAAGTATTGGTATAAGCCTGGAAATAAGCAAGATACTTCATGTCCGGATACTTACGGGAAAAGAATGCCTTCCCCTCTTCCAACTGTTCGGAGATAGACTTCTTGCGGTCGCAATAGCTGGGATTGAACGTGCGGTTGTCACAATAAGTACATCCGCCGCTGGAAATTTTCCCATCCCGGTTGGGACAGGAAAATCCTGCATCTATAGAAATCTTCTGAACCCGGAAATCAGGAAACTGTTTCCGAATCCAAGTACCAAAATCATTATAATACATCATAATACATCACCATAGAATAAACACATCGCCCGAACCTTACGAGACTATATTCGAACGATATGATTCGAGCGTTATCATCACCACGAACTCTTAGAGCAATTCTGCCTTCAAAGCCGTTTTGTCATGATTGAAATCGCCCAGGCGAACACGGAGCAACTGATTGTCATATTCTTCCTTGGCAAGCGCAGGAGAAAGTTCTACTCTCACATAGTTCTTGGTAAAACCATGCATGGCCTTGCCGCGAGGCGCCTTCTCAAACAGAACCTCAGCTTCCGTTCCAATATACTGGGCATAAAACTCTTGCGTCTTCTGGTCGCTCAACTCCAGGAGTCTCTTGGAGCGCAACTTCTTCTCCTTGTCACTCACCACATAAGGAATCTTGAGCGCAGCCGTACCCGGGCGTTCAGAATAAGGGAAAACATGAAGTTGGGTAACAGGCAAGGACTTCAGGAACTCATAACATTCCTCAAAACACTCAGGCGTTTCACCACGGCAGCCTACCATCACGTCAACCCCGATGAAAGCATCCGGCATCTTCTCCTTGATCAGTTGAACCTTATGAGCAAACAGAGCCTTATCATAACGACGATGCATCAACTTGAGTACCTCGTCGCTACCGCTTTGCAGAGGTATGTGGAAATGAGGCATGAAAGCCCGGCTCTGGGCACAATATTCGATGAGATCATCATCACAGAGGTCTGGCTCCAGACTGGAAATTCTATATCGCTTGATGCCCTCTACTCCGTCAAGAGCCTTCACCAGATCCAAAAAGCGCTCATGAGTTGTCTGACCGAAATCTCCGATGTTCACGCCAGTAATAACGATTTCCTTACCACCCTCACGGGCTGCCTGCTCAGACTGTTCTACAAGAGAGGCAATACTTGGATTGCGGGAATTGCCACGGGCAAAAGGTATTGTACAATAGGTACAATAATAATTGCAACCATCCTGTACCTTCAGGAAATAACGGGTGCGGTTGCCACGGGAACAAGACGGCTGGAAAGTCTTGATTTCCTTGGTCTTCACACTATGATGCTGATGAAGCGCTTCTGAATACTTCTGCGCCCAAGCATCACTCAGATACTGTATCAGATGAGCTTTCTCATTGGCACCAAGCACCAGGTCAACACCTTCTATCTTGCTCACATTCTCTGATTCCAACTGGGCATAGCAACCAGTAACAACCACAAAGGCTCCAGGATTCTGGCGTACCATACGATGAATGGCCTGACGACATTTGTGATCAGCCACTTCTGTTACAGAACATGTATTTATCAAACAAATATCAGCTTGTTCACCCTTCTGAGCTGTAACAACCCCCATATCTTCCAGCATCTTTCCGAAAGTGGAAGTCTCTGAGAAATTGAGTTTACAACCCAGAGTATAATAAGCAGCTTTCTTGCCTTGAAAGGCACTTGTATCTATCATAATTATCCTATTTACATTATTAAATTTCAATCGGCCAAAACGAAAAGGTTCTCCTTTCTGCGTTCAAGAGAAAGCCCCTAAATCTCCAGCTTCAGGAGAATGTCCTCCAACCCTCCAGCATCAGGAGAAAGGAACACAAATCTTGATTTTCAAGAAGAAAGTCCCCATCCCTCCAGCATCAGAAGAAAGGAACACAAATCTTGTTTTTTAGCCTTCTGAGCAAAAGTTCGGCAAAGATAAACAATTATTCTGAAATTAGCAAATTACCAAAGCGCTTTTTCTAATATGGGCAGTATGAAAAAACTGATTCTATAAAGCATCGGGACTGAAAGAATCAAACCAATCAGACAACCAGACAGGAAAAGCACCAGAGCCTATAAAACAAAAAAAGCCGCCAGACCGAAGTCCAGCGGTTGTTTCTCTCATTTTTCGTTCGTAAAGTAATCCTAGATTACTTAGCTGTATCAGCAGCAGCTGTATCAACAGCAGCTGTATCAGCAGAAGCTGTATCAACCATTGCAGTATCAGAATCAGCAGAAGCTGTGTTCTGAGCTGTTTTGTTACCACAAGATGCGAAAGAGATAGCTGCGATAGCTACGAACATTAAAACTAATTTCTTCATTTTCTTTGCTTTTTAAATCTGTAAAACAATCATTCGTTTATTAAAACGATGCAAAGGTAAGTATTTTTTCGATAGGTTGTTCTTTTTTTTAGGACTTTTTTTGGGGTACTTTTGTAACATTTTTACAAGTGCCTAATAATCAGGCACTTACAAACTGCTAACAAAAGTTAAAGTTTTTATCGTGTGCGAAGACAGCCGAAAATTAACACTTTTACGTGTTTTTTACTATCAAAGCCATCTACTCCAAAACTATCCTTTTTCAAGACTTCCAATCCCCATTTTCTCATCTCAAACTCATTTTTCTCATCTCAACCCCCAGCTTTTCTCATCTCAAAGCTCAGTTTTTCTCATCATAATCATCATTTTTCTCCTTTCTCATTCCTCATTTCACATTCTTCATTTCTCATTTTATCGGCTTTCTCATTTCTCTTACCACAACCGTTTTAAACCAGTCTTTAAGAACGCCTGCATATTGGTCTTGGGAATCAGAAAGTAGAATCACCACCTGATCACCATTCTTTAATTTCGGTCCCAGGCACATTCCTTCATAATTTGCAAACGAGCGGTCAAAAACCGACAAACCGGTCTTCCATTCTAAAAGCAAATGCTTATTAATATAAGGTGTAGCTTCGCAGAAAGGTTGCTCAATAGGATACGGATTCTCCTGCAACGGATTAATCAAATACAACTTGCACTTACAAAATGCTCCCAATTTCATCTTTGGAATAAAAGCTTCACGCTCCAAGACCAACAACTGACCATCTGGTAAGACACACAACTCGCTAACACCCATCACATACGTTTCAGCCTTCTTGTTCGTAGTAGGCTTATCCATCCGGTAGGCGTAAGTTTCCATAAAGTGTTTTCCCCCAACATTTACTGAATCTGAATCATCGCTATTCTGCCTCAGAACACCTATCCCCTCCAGATGTTGAGCATCTATCCCCTTCAGATGCCCAATATCAATTCTCATCAGGCGTAGTTTATTAGCTTCTCCATTCTGTGGCGTTGCAGATTCCCCATCCTTCCGGAGCGTACTTTCAGGAATCGTCCAAAGGTTATGACGGACAGAATCGAAAGCCAAAGATTCAAACGCATAGTTAGGAGCAAACGCAGCAGACGGGCAATCTATCTTTCTGAGTCGGGAATTCCATTCCGCATTCCGGGATGAAGGATTGATAAAAAACTCCCTGATACTGAAAAATCCCTCACTTGCCACCATCAGGGTAGAATCGGAAACCTTTGCAATCGCCTCATGATCAAAGCCCCTATCCTTGCCTATCCAAGATTTCCCGTCATAGCAGCTTCCATCCACCATCACATCATACCCCAGATTCTCCACATGCCGAAGTTCTCCCGTAAGTTCATCTACCTGGATGCGAAACTTGAAAAACAAGGCACTATCAGACTTATCGCTTACTACCGCATAAATATCATCATGCAAATGAGTAATGCCACTATAGTTTCCTGCTGGTACAAACCGGGAATAGGATTTCTGAGGAAACTCCCGAACGACAGTCCATTGACCTTCCTCAACATCACCCCGCACCACCTGTAAAGTATCAGACCAAAGCACCTGATACCCGAAACACAAGAAACAAGTTAGCAAAATATTCCGAAGCATAGTTTACAAAGCTGCATAAGTAAGAACAAACTCCATCGTCAACTCAAAGTCCACATTTACCGATTTGTGCGACTTCAGGTTTTCAACTTCGCAATTCCAATCCATCATAGGGTCGAACGGTTTCAGCCGCATCTCCCCATATTGCAAATTCTCTGCCGAAAACAGTTTATAGACAGTTTCTTTAGCGCACCAATGAACCAGCAAAGCATCCAGCCCTTCAGCCTTTTCGTCCCTTCTCAAAAACTTGGAAGCGATACGCTCCACCCTATCATTATAATATTCTATATCTACAGCTACAGAACGGTTTTTAGAAATAATGACGGAAGCAAAACCCCGGGTATGAGAAATACTGATATTAAACTTGTTGAGCAAAGGTTTGCCGCACTTATCATGTGTGATTTCTCCGATTTTACCTATCTGCTCCTCAGAATATCCAGCTATCAGAAGCATCTCTCTAAGTAAAGCTCTGACTGCAAGAAACTCCAACTTTCGCCCTTCACTTTTATAAAGTTCCAAATCTTTAATATAAACTTTCATCCAAGGATAGCTCTCCAGAAAGTCGTTTACAGACTCCCCGATTTGCCACAATCCCAAATGTACTCCAGGATAAACTTCTCTTACGTTTATTAATGCCATAACCAATTGATTTTATAGGGGACAAAATTACGAAAAAAAATCGAGAAAAACAAAAGAGAGTCAAGATTATAGCAATCTCGACCCTCTTTCTTATTATAATCAATCTTAAAAAGCCTCAACAAATTATTTACCGGGATGAACCACCACTTTGATCCTACTGATACGGCGTTCCTCAACACCCAAAACCTCAAAAGAATAATTCTTATATTCGATTTTCTCATGGATGCTTGGAAAATCACCCTTGATTTCAAGCAACAATCCAGCCAAAGTATCGGCATCGCCTTCCACTTCCTCAAATTCCTCATCATCAACATTCAGAATCTTGCAGAAGTCAGTCAGCAAAGTCTTACCCTCAAAAATAAATGTATTATAATTTAACTTGGAGTAGAACTTTTCTTCCTCATCATACTCATCATTAATTTCGCCTACGATTTCCTCCAGAATATCCTCAAGAGTTACGATGCCGCTCGTGCCGCCAAATTCATCTACCACGATGGCGATATGTACCTTATTCTCCTGAAATTCTCTCAGCAAATCATCAATCTTCTTGGTCTCCGGTACAAAATAAGGCGGACGAATCAGACTCTGCCATCTGAAAGAGACCGGTTTTTCTAAATGAGGAAGCAAATCCTTGATATACAGGATGCCGCGAATGTTGTCGGTATTGTCCTGATAAACAGGAATACGACTGTAGTTATTTTCCACGATACATTTCAGAACCTCAGGATAAGTACTGTGAATATCCAAATCTACTATATTCTGTCGGCTCGTCATTACCTCTTTGGCAGTCTCATCACCAAAGCGGATAATACCCTTCAGCATGCTCTGTTCGTCCTTGATATCATCCTTGTCTGTTAGTTCCAAAGCCTGTTCCAAATCATCAACACTCAAGATGTGATTTTCCTTCTTCACTACCTTTTCGGCAAGCATTCCACTTTTCAGGAGCACATTTTCCAAAGGCCAGAAAATCTTACGGGCAATCAAAATACCTCCTACAAAACGCCTGCAGAAAAGTAACGGATCCTTACGACTATACACTTTTGGCATAATTTCACCAAAAAGCAAAAGAAGGAACGTAAGCAGAACTGTAATAATCAGAAATTGCAGCCAATACGCTTTTGCTCCAAAATGAACAACACCAGCAAAAACATAGTTTAAAAGCATAATGATGGTGACGTTCACAAAATTATTGGCGATGAGAATGGTAGCAAGAGTACGCTCAGAATCCTCACGCAACATCAGAATCTTACGGTCTGTTTCTGTTTTCTCATCTTCCAGTTCATCAACATCTGTAGGTGAAAGACTGAAAAAAGCGATTTCAGAACCACTTGCAAACGCAGACACCAACAGTAATACTGCCGCTAAGACGGCAGCAAAAACAACCCCCAATGAAGGCGATGAAAAAGCAACATCATCAAAGGCCTCAGTTATAGTTGAAATATCCAATTTTATATATTAATTAAAATGGTAAACTATCTTGTTCCTTCTCTTCCAGAGAAGTCTGAGCCTCAGCTTTGGCAGCAGTTTGGGCATTACTTGCTTCATTCGTACGTGAAGCAGCAAACTTGGATACAAGCATTTCCATATTATCCACGTAAATTTCAGTTACATATCTACGTTTCCCCTGCTTGTCATCATAGGTGCGGTAACGCACCTTACCCTCGACATAAAGTTTGTCACCCTTACGCACATACTTTTCTACATATTTAGCCAAGGCACGAAAAAAGACAAGGTTATGCCAATCTGTATGATCTGGTACCTGCATACCATTTTCCAAAGTATATCCACGTTCTGTTGTCGCAAGAGAAACCTGCGCTACAGCCTGATCAGCATCATAATAATGAACATCAGGATCCTTCCCGACATTACCAATTAACATAACCTTATTCATATCAAAATATTTTTAATGAAATTATTTCCACATTCCCAAATAACGGAACTGGAAATTCTTACCCTTTGCAGAAGGGAACTGACTTCTGGAATCTACCCTACCACGGAGATGCTCTACGATTCTCTCATAACAATCAATTCCAGACATAGCTTTAACGTCTGCCACGAAATGGGTGTCACGATACTCAAACTTACCAGTAGCAGGCACCATTACAACTCGCTTGAAATCCAGCGAACCTTCATACCAGCCCGGACGCTCTTCAGTCAAACGGTTTACTGGGCTTGCAGGATTATCATGACGCTCAGCAGGCACAGTACGCAAAGCCTTCTTATCCTTAAAATCCTGCATACATGCAGCAGCAGTCTTAATGATAATAAAATAAACTCTTGGACGTACTTTATATCTTTTTGGATAGCATACATCACTTGCAGCATAATCACGGATATCCGCTTCCAAATCAGGATTCATTCCTATTTCTGGAATTTGACTTAAAAAATCTATCGCTTGATCGACAGAAGAAACAAATGTTTCCTTATCGAAATATCTAATATATAAATTCATAGTGGGTATGTTTCTCTCTTTTTTAATATTAAAGAAAAAAGAGCGGAAAACGGGACTCGGACCCGCGACCCCAACCTTGGCAAGGTTGTGCTCTACCAACTGAGCTATTTCCGCAAAAAGAAGGTGAAGAGGAGGAGACTCGAACTCCCACGACACAATTGTCACTACCCCCTCAAAGTAGCGCGTCTACCAATTCCGCCACCTCTCCAACATTTAGATGCCATTTTGAACATCAGTGCCCAAGACAGGACTCGAACCTGCACGTTGTGAAACACACGCACCTGAAACGTGCGCGTCTACCAATTCCGCCACTTGGGCTCAAGTCTATAAAATAATAATCTTATAGCACTCTTAGAGCGGAAAACGGGACTCGGACCCGCGACCCCAACCTTGGCAAGGTTGTGCTCT
>ERZ1031845.64-NODE-64-length-39146-cov-15.446676_pt1 | contig 39146 bp, 32 predicted proteins | sample MGYA00518169_ERZ1031845 | MGnify/ENA primary metagenome ERZ1031845 (study PRJEB33719, sample SAMN04261265) | wastewater metagenome | biome: rural village; feature: human; material: feces | host: Homo sapiens | place: El Salvador | collected 2014-01-14 ...
AATTACCTGTCAAAACTTTTGGAGGCGAACGCATTTTGATGCGTCCGCCCTGCAAGTCTTTGTCTGTGTTACGTAAATATGGTGGTTTAGTAGCTACCGCTTTTTATTTTGGGGATGAGAAATTGAAGATTGGGCAAAAACTGATATATGAACACCGTATCCCTTTCTTTGCTCCAAAAGGTATGGGTATTTATGGCTTCTGCATGGGATTTTCTAAGGATGAGCTAAAATACTATTTGCCAATTCCTTCCCATGTGGCAGGACACGATAAGTACTTTCAGTATAGTGCAATATGGCGCAAAAAGCTTCATCTCATTGATGAACCATGCGCCATCCATCGTTGGTCAGGTGTGCATAATGCCACGAGTTTTGGTAAAAACAATGTCAGACCACCTTTGTTGGTTCAAGTCTATTTCAGATTGGTGACTTATGCCTCTGTAATATTTCGTTCTTTGATGAGATAAAATGATTGCTTACATACAATCGTTGCCATCGGCATCTTTGAATACAGTTCTCAGCGAAGCATCAAGCCTGATTCTTTACATAACAATGTAGAAGAACAAAAGTAGGCTGGCACTTTGTTGCAAGTAAAAAATATATGTAGACAATAAAAAAAGAGAACCCTTTTCAAAGAAAGGATTCTCTTGTATGTTGTCGTGATGAGAATGGTCTCATCTCGGCTTTCTTACTTGAAGTATCTCTTGTAGAGACCTGCAAATCCTGCAGCATGGCGAGCCTCGTCTTTTGCCATCTCGTGAACGGTGTCGTGGATAGCATCAGAACCCTGCTCCTTAGCCAGCTTGGCGATACGGAACTTGTCCTCGCATGCACCCTTCTCGGCAGCAATACGTGCCTCGAGGTTGCTCTTTGTGTCGCCCAAAACCTCGCCGAGCAACTCGGCAAAGCGTGAAGCATGATCGGCCTCCTCGTAAGCATAGCGCTTGTAAGCCTCTGCTATTTCAGGATAGCCCTCACGGTCAGCCTGACGTGCCATGGCCAAGTACATACCTACCTCGCCACACTCACCGTTGAAGTGGTCTTTCAAACCCTTGATAACATCTTCGTTAACGCTGTCCTTGTAGGCCTGGCCCAACACGTGAACAGTAGCAAATGTCATATCGTCGTCAACAGCATCCTCCATCTCCTTGAACTTGCTGGCAGGAGCCTTGCAGATAGGACACTTCTCTGGAGCCTCAGTACCTTCGTAGATATAACCACAAACAGTACAAATAAATTTTTTCTTCATAATGCTTTGTATTTTAATTGTTGTATAATTGTTGTTAATTAATTCTTGCTTCTTGATTTTGCAAAGCGTTCTGTTTCATTTCGGCAATACAGTCGGAGCAGATGCCCTTATAGTAGAGTTGCTGTTCCTGCACGAGGTTGCCGTCGATACAGATCTCGTGTTGCAACTGTGGTGCGTCTTCATTCATCATGTCGATGACTCGTCCGCATTTCTTGCAGAAAAAGTGCACATGACTTTTCGGATTTCCATCGTAGCACACGCGGTGTTCGTCGATGGTGATCATCTGTGCCGCTCCTTTTTCGCTCAGCATGCGTAGGGTGTTGTAAACTGTAGTCCTGCTCAAGGTAGGAATCTGCTTGTACAGTCCTTGGTAAACATCCTCTACCGTGGGATGGATGGGATGATTAATGAGCCAGTCCATGATAGCCAACCTTTGTTTGGATGGGCGTATACCCGTTTCCTGTAGTCTATTGTATGCCTCTTGCTCTGTCATTCGCTTTGTTTTTATTTGTTTACGATGCAAAGGTAGGCATTTTATTTGTAACTACAAAATAAATTTGGAGAAATTACAAATAATTTTTGTAATTTCTCCAAATTCCTTACATTTCACCTTTATTTACTGAGTTTTCCTGTATTTAAATCTTATATAACTTTCTTAAATGGGGAAGTTATAGATGTGAAACACCTTTTATATATAGGTAGGAAAGTGCTTGCTTCGAAGTTCCTTTTAGGGTTATTATCTGAGGTCGATGACTTCAGCCGAAGGGAACTCCTTGGCGTTAAAGGCAAACGAACTGTTAGGTATGCTGCGTGCCTTGAAGTTGCTCACCTTGATGGTGCTCCATGTTTTGCCCTGTCTCATTTTGACTTGCGAGGGAACATAGGTTTTCTGATTGATGGTGATGTAGAGTTCGGCAACTGAACGTTTCTGGTTTTGTGCTGTCAGATGAACCTGATAGTTGTTGCCGCTTTTCTTCATGTTCATTTTATATCCTGTCTTATATATATTAATAAAGGTATAGGGGTTCATTGCCATCTGTTGAGCCTGGGTTGGGGTAGAGATATTTACCTCGTTGGTCTTCTTCAGATATGACCATTGAGTCTTTCCGTTGAACCATACGATAGCTTGTGGCGTACGGGCATTGAATTTGTTTCCTTTGATGGCAATAGTGCCGCTGCTTGAACCTATTTTCGCATTTGATATGGTGAAGTTGGCGCTTGCACCGCTCTTGTTGCCTATTACTTTGGCTGTTCTGTCGAGTACCTGTTGGGCGCTCTGGGCAAATGCACTTAGCCCTATCAGGGCCATGAGTGCGATAAGAATCGTTTTCTTCATGTTTTTAGTGTGTTAACTTTATTAATCCTGATTTTATAGGAAGGATATTTCCGATAGACCAAAGAAAGTGACATTACTTCTTGTCTATTGGCAATATCCTCCATTTTTTATTTGAATTACTGTCCACGGAGTGCAGCCAGCAGGTTGTTGAGTTGGTTCTCATCCTGTACGAGCACCTCTCTTGGCTTGCTGCCCTGTGCTGCTCCTACAATGCCGGCAGCCTCAAGCTGGTCCATGAGTCGTCCGGCACGGTTGTAACCGATAGAGAATCGACGTTGTATCATACTGGTACTTCCCTGTTGCGATAGGACAATGGCATGGGCAGCTTCTTCGAAGAATGCGTCGAGATTACGTGTATCCACGTTTCCTGCTCCTGTGGCATTGTCATCGTTGGCTGGTTCTGGCAGTTCCATAGGTTCGATAGGACCAGGTTGTTCGCAGATGTACTCGTTGATGCGCTCGATTTCGGGTGTATCAACAAAAGCACATTGTACACGTACAGGCTCCTGTCCTCCCTGATAAAGCATGTCGCCTCGTCCTATCAGCTGGTTGGCACCAGTACGGTCGAGGATGGTCTTGGAGTCGATGGCGGCTGTAACCTTGAATGCGATACGGCCTGGGAAGTTGGCCTTGATATTACCCGTGATGATGCTTGTGGTAGGACGCTGAGTGGCTATCACCATGTGTATACCTACGGCACGTGCCAGCTGGGCGATACGTGCTATAGGCAGCTCGACCTCCTTGCCTGCGGTCATGATAAGGTCGCCAAACTCATCGATAATAACTACGATGTAAGGCATGTACTCATGTCCGTCGGTAAGACGCAGTTTGTGGTTGATATATTTCTGGTTGTACTCCTTGATGTTTCTGGCTCCTGCCTTCTTCAGCAAGTCGTATCGGCTGTCCATGAGCACACACAGGCTGTTGAGTGTGCGAACCACCTTGGTAACATCAGTAATGATAGGCTCTTCCTCATCGGGCAAGGCTGCCATAAACTTATTGGTGATGCGTGAGTAAACGCTGAACTCTACCTTCTTAGGGTCGATAAGCACAAACTTCAGTTCGTTGGGATGCTTCTTATATAATAAGGAGGTGATGATGGCATTCAGACCTACAGACTTACCCTGACCGGTAGCACCGGCAACGAGCAGGTGAGGAATCTTTGCCAGGTCGACCATGAATACCTCGTTGGTAATGGTCTTACCCAGAGCGATAGGCAGTTCCATCTTTGTTTCCTGGAACTTTCTGGAGTTGAGGATACTCTCCATGCTCACAATGTTAGGCTTGGCGTTAGGCACCTCGATACCTATGGTTCCCTTGCCTGGGATAGGAGCAATGATACGTATTCCCAAGGCTGCAAGGCTCAAGGCGATGTCGTCCTCGAGATTCTTGATTTTAGAGATGCGCACACCTTCGGCAGGCTGTATCTCATAGAGTGTGATGGTAGGACCCACCGTAGCTCGTATGGTACGTATGGTAACACCAAAGTTGCCCAACACCTCGATGATGCGGTTTTTGTTGGCTATCTGTTCTGCCTCGTCGATATAGTTGCCATTGTCCTCATACTTCTTGAGCAGGCTCAGGGTGGGGTACTTGTACTTGGTGAAAGGTTCCTTGGGGTTGATGGGCGTATTGAGATGCTCCACATTGCTTACCACTGTTCCGTGTGCCTTTTCGTCGGCGGCAGCTATGGATATATCCATATCGATATTTCCTCCAGCTACCTTGTTGGCGTCCTTTGCCTCCTGTTCAGCCTTCTGGGCACGAAGCTCACGCTGTTTCTCCAGCAGCGACTTTTCTTCTATAGGGTTTTCGGCCTGCGTGTTCTCGTCTTTCTTGAGGCCTTCTTCTGGGTTCACGTCGAGGTCGATCACCTGTGCAGGTTCTGGGTCTTTGAACTCCTCAAGCACGGTGCTTGGCATGTCTTCATCTTCCTCCTCTACAGGTTCGGCCTGATTGTCCTCAGCCTCGTCGGTAACAGGTTCCTCTTCATCTTTTTTGTGATTGGTGATTTCGAAAGACACCCTCTTGGATATGAATCCAATAGGGTTGAGAGCCTTTCTGATGACCGTGATGGTCTCGGTAGTAAGATAGGTGAGGAATGCCACGGCAACGATGAGCAGGATGGCTGTGAGTCCCGGAGGTCCCATGATGTCCTCGAGCCGCTGTACGACGAATAGTCCATGTTTACCGCCAGGATTGAAGATGAGGTCACCCATAAGTGGTGTGAGGAGCTTGGAAAAAGTTACCGAGCTCCAGAACATAACCACCATCATGCATAGAAACCATTTCAGCAAATTGATTTTATAGGCATGCATGAGTTGAAAGCCCACCAGCACGCAGAACAAAGGCAGCAGGAAGGCAGGGAAACCAAAGTTGACCGACATGAGCCAATAGGAGATGATGGCACCCCAGGAGCCGCAATAGTTCTGAAACTGTCGTCCGGTATTGATCCATTCTCCCTGTTGCAAATCTTCCAATATACTTTGGTCGGCTGCCCCCGTATTGAGAAACGACACCATAGCAATGATGACGTAAACAGATGCGAAGAAGAGAATTAATCCTAAAAAGAAGTCTGTTATAGTGTTGTTGAACAAATATTCCAAGCCTAAGGCCTCGCTGAAAGATTTGGCCTTGCGTTGCGTTTTTTTCTTTGCCATTTTTTATACAATTATTTATTTATCTGCAAAATTAGAGAAAATAAATGAGAAACTCGTCATTTTCTCGTCATTTTTTCTTAATTTTGCAATCGAAAGTAAGAAAAGATTAATGAAGATTCTATTTAAAAAGTTCGATAAGCGCGAAATTACTGGTCTTCCGAAAGTGTTGTTTCAGGGTCGTATTATAACGATTATCACCCCTGGCGAGACTGAGAAGGCTGTGGATTATCTGCTGAGCCAGAAGATATTAGGCTTTGATACAGAAACTCGTCCTTCATTCAAGAAGGGTCAAAGATATGAGGTGTCGTTGCTGCAAGTGAGTACGCACGACACCTGTTTCCTCTTTCGTCTGAACCTGACGGGCATCACGCCTGCCATCATACGATTGTTGGAGGATAAGAAAGTAGTCAAGGTGGGATTGTCCTGGCACGACGACCTGTTGCAGTTGCATCGCAGGGCAGAATTCAAGGCTGGCAATTTTGTGGAGTTGCAGGATGTGGCTGAAAAGTTTGGTATTGAGGACAAAAGTTTGCAGAAACTCTATGCCAACCTCTTTCATATGAAGATAAGCAAGGCGCAGCGCCTGAGCAATTGGGAGCAGACGATATTGCGAGATGCCCAAAAACTCTATGCGGCTACTGATGCCTGGACCTGCATCAAGATATATGAAGAGTTGCAGCGACTCTCGCGTGACGGGGATTATGAACTCGTGGAACCAGTGAAACTGGTGGAAGCGGAGAGTGAAGTAGTGAAGAGTAAAGAGGCAAAGAATGAAGAAATGCCCCAATCTTCACCTGTTATTTAAAACGTGTAAAGTAATAAACTAAACTTTCGCAAATAGGGAAGTTAAAGGATTTAAAGAAGTTGGAGAAGTCTAAGCCATATGTTTTAGGCTGAGTATTCAACCCAAAAGGCTGTTGGCTATAACTTCTAACGACCGAAGGGAGTGATAACTTGGTTAATTACTATAACTTCTGAACTTGCTAAAGTTCAATAAAAATAAAATATGTATAAACAGATATTTCTGAAGAGAGGAAAAGAAGAGTCGCTCAAGCGATTTCATCCCTGGATATTCTCAGGTGCCATTCATCACATGGACGAGGGCATCGAGGAAGGCGAGACGGTAAGAGTCATCACAGCCGCGGGCGAGTTTATAGCCGTAGGTCATTACCAGATAGGCTCTATCGCCGTACGTGTGCTTTCCTTCGAGGATATAGAGATCAATACCGACTTCTGGTGCGAGCGTCTGCAGTCTGCACTCGATGTTCGTATCGGTGTAGGTATAGCCGACAGTCCTACCAACAATACATATCGACTGGTGCATGGCGAGGGCGACTATCTGCCTGGACTGGTGATAGACTGCTATGGTTCTACAGCCGTGATGCAGGCGCACAGTGTGGGCATGCATGTCTGCCGCAACGAGATTTGCCAGGCCTTGGTGCAGGTGATGGGCGATCGTATAGCCAATGTATATTATAAGAGCGAGACAACTTTGCCTTATAAAGCTGACCTGCATCAAGAGAATGGATTCCTCGTAGGTGGCGATGCCAGCAATGTGGCGATGGAGAACGGACTGAAGTTTCATATCGACTGGCTACGCGGACAGAAGACTGGTTTCTTTGTCGATCAGCGTGAGAACCGCTCACTCTTGGAGCAGTATGCCAAGGGCAAGAGCGTGCTCAATATGTTCTGCTACACGGGTGGCTTCTCTGTTTATGCCATGCGTGGCGATGCCAAGCAAGTACACTCGGTAGACAGCAGTGCCAAGGCCATAGAGTTGACCAACGATAATGTAGCGCTCAACTTTCCAGGTGATGCCCGACATGAGGCTTTCTGCGAAGATGCTTTCAAGTATCTTGACGAGCACGACCAGCAGTACGACCTCATCGTGCTCGATCCTCCAGCCTTTGCCAAGCACCGTGCAGCTCTGCGCAATGCCTTGAAGGGTTATACCCGTCTCAATGTGAAGGGCTTGCAGCGCATCAAGAAAGGAGGCATCCTCTTTACTTTCAGCTGTTCACAGGTGGTCACAAAGGACAATTTCCGCAATGCTGTTTTTACGGCTGCAGCCCAGGTGGGCAGAAAGGTGAGAATCCTGCATCAGTTGCATCAGCCTGCCGATCATCCCATCAATATTTATCATCCAGAGGGTGAGTATCTGAAGGGACTCGTACTTTATGTGGAGTAAAATATTTTATAATGAATAAGAAAATATTTTTATTATTATTCGTTTGTTGTGCGGCGTTGGGGATAAGCAGTTGTGGCGATTCTCATGAGAAGCGTGCGCGTTTGAGCAAGGCAGAGAAGGCACGGCTCGACAGCATCGACCGCGCCTCGTTCAAGGTGGGAGTGATGCCTACGCTCGACTGTCTGCCAGTGCTTGTGGCAAAGGATTTTCATCTTTTTGATACGTTGGGTGTGGATGTTCATCTGCGTCATTTCAATGCACAGATGGACTGCGATACTGCGCTGACCAACAAGCGAGTAGAAGGTTCGGTGACAGATTTGGTTAGGGCTGCACGTCTGCAGTCCAAGGATACAAAACTTACCTTTCCTATCGCGACCTCTGCCTATTGGCAGCTTATTTCCAACAAGCGTTCGCGTATCTCCGAACTCAAGCAGTTGTCTGACAAGATGATTGCCATCACCCGCTATTCTGCAACCGACTATCTTGCCACTCTTGCCATCGACAGCGTACATCCCAAATATGATGTCTATCGTGTGCAGATCAATGACGTGAACATACGACTCAAGATGTTGCTCAACAACGAGATGGATGCCGTGCTCCTTTCTGAGCCTCAGGCCACACGTGCTCGGCTTGAAGGTCATGTGAAGTTGATGGACAGCCGTGATAAGAACGTGCGTCTGGGTGTGTTCGCTTTCCGTACAGAGGCCTTGAAGGAACCACGTCGCAAGCAGCAGTTGGATCTCTTTATCAAGGCTTACAATATGGCTGTTGACAGTATCAACAAGAACGGAGTGCAGCATTACAAGGATTTGATTATCAAGAATTGCGGTGTTGATGCCCGCACGGTTGATGCCTTGCCAAAGCTTCGTTATCAGCATGCCGGAAGTCCGCGTAAGCACGATCAGAACATAGCGAACTCTATTAAAAACTAAATAGCAGTAAAAATGTCAAGCGATTTACATTTGGTTCTACATCAGCAGGACAAGATCCAGCTCATGGAACATTTTAATGAATATGTATATCAGTTGAAGTCTGTTATTGATACTCAATTCAGCATGACAGACCTTAGGGCTGAGGTGGAAGACCTGTTGGACGACTATAACCGCATGTTGCATTTTTTCGCATGTGCCAGCAAAGACCCCAATGCTCTCTCAGTCTTTTCCTCTCTTGTAGAACGGCTTTTAAAACTGGAGCACCATGTAGAGCTTGAAAGGGCAATTTCATCCAATCAGGTGTTCAAGGCTGCTGCCATCCGCATCAATGGTGCCGACCTGATGTCGATTCTTCAGAGGTTGGAACAGTCGGATGCTTCCTTCGAGGATTTTCGCAAGGCTTTCGATGCTGTTCTTGTAAGCCATCAGTGGAACAGTACTATTTCTCAATATGTAACCACTCTGTTGGTAGAGGAAAAGATTTCTCAGGTAGCAGCTTTGATGATAGAGAGCGCCATGATGTTGGCCTGTCTTGTGAGTTTCGATCTACAGAAGTCGGAAACGTTGCTTTCTGTCTATCAGCTTTCTGCCTGTGAGGCCATCCGCCAGCATGCCTTGATAGGTTTGGCTCTCTCGATGCCCTGGTCTTCCATCTATGCAGCCGACATGAAGGAGAAACTCTTGGACGGACAGCAGGTCGAACAGGTGAAGAAGGATTTGCAGTCGTTGCAGAAGCAGATTTTCCTGTGCCAGCAAACCTCTTCGGTTTCTGCCGACATCGACAAGAATATCATGCCCGATCTCATCAAGTTGAGCCACAATGGCTACAAGATGATGAAGAGCAACGTACTGGAGGACACCTCTGTCGAGGAGATAGTAGATTCCGAGATGGAAGACCGTCTTATGGACAAGTTGGACAAGACCATGGAGAAAATGCAGGTTAGGAGGGATGCAGGACTTGATGTCAACTATTCCACCTTCAGCAAGATGAAGAATTATGCCTTCTTCCATCGCTTCTCCAACTGGTTTGTGCCTTTCACGATTGACCATCCCGATATGAGCCAGTTGAAGAAAGCTCTTGGCGACAAAGCTGATTTTATGATTTCTATCGCAGGTTCAACTATGAGCGAAGGTGACAAGTACAGTCTTCTTTTCTCTTTGCAAGACGTTCTTGAGCGTATGCCTCAGTACAAGGATATGATTTTTCCGAAATCTGTAAACCCTCCCAAGAGCGAAGATTTCGACTTTCTGCAAAATGATGCGGTGGCCTTACGTCGTAACTATCTGCAGGATCTTTACCGATTCTTCCAGTTGGCTCCTATGCGCAATGGCTTCCCCAATCCGTTTGTCAACGAAAGTAATTCTTGGATCGATCCTGCTTTCCTGAGCAGCGATGTCTTTACCGATTTTGATGATTTGGATGATGTGCATCTCAGCGTATGCCGATTCCTTGCCAAAAGCAAGAATTATGTAGAACTCAACCATTATTTGCGCAATTTCAGTTTAGATTCTGATGACGGAGTCGTCTTGAAGGCACTCTGTATGATGCATGTTAAGAAACGCTATGATATAGCAGTCTTTTTGCTGAAACCCATCTTTGATAAGAATCCGGGAAATGTGGCAGTAGGCAAGTTGTTGGTGAAATGCTATCTGCAGCAGGACAAGTACAAGGAGGCGCTTGATATCTTCGACGCCTTGAGCGATAAGTTGGGCGATAATCCTTCGCTCCTTCTTTCCAAGATTGACAGTCTGCGTTCCACATATCTTTATAGTGAGGCTCTGAAAGTGGCTTACGAGTTGGATTACAAATATCCCAACAACCGCAAGTACATGCTACTGCTTGTTCGTGTATTGCTCGACAACAATGAAATAGAAAAGGCGGGAGAGGAACTCAACAAACTCGTCATGATGCTGCAAGAAGAGAAGGTGGATGATTATAACGAAGAACTCTTCTTGCTGGGTATCATAGAATGGTGCAGAGGACATCTTAAAGATGCGCAGGATAGCATGAGAGGCTATGCTCTGGTCAATAAGGATAACCGTAATAAAGTATTCAGTCGCATTGCTGAGTTCAAGAGACTGCTTCTCGGACATAATGTGACGCAGGTGGAATATGCCATGATGCTGAATTTGATAGACAATCATTTTACAGCGAAATAAGTTTCTATAGAAGTAATGGGCTTTCCAAGAAGTTAAATTCTTTAGCTCTCAGAAGAAATGAGAAAACAATAGAACAAAAAGAAGAAAACAAGTAATCAAAAATGCCAACCAATAATAATAATGACAACAGCAGGCGCCGCAGTGGCGCCAAACCTCAGATAGACACCAAATATGCTCATCTTCAGCCGCAGGATATCGGGTTGGAGAGAGTGGTATTGGGCGCCCTGATGGTTGATTCGGATGCTTTCTCCATGGTTTCAGAGATGCTGAAGCCATCCACCTTCTATGAACCTCGTCATCAGAAAATCTATGAGGCCATACAGAAGATGAATATGGAGGAGCGTCCTGTGGATATCATGACGCTCGTCAACGAACTTACCAAGATGGGTGAGATTGACCGTGTGGGTGGAGCCGCCTATCTCATGGATATCTCCTCGCAGGTGGCATCGGCAGCCCATATCGAGTATCATGCCCGGATCCTGGCTCAGAAAGCTCTTCAGCGCCAGCTTATCCATTATGCCTCTGATATTGAGACACAGGCCTTCGACGAGAGTGTCGATGTAGACGAGTTGATGCAGCATGCTGAGGCTGAACTCTTCACGCTGTCGCAGAACAACACGAAGCAGGACTATACCCAGATTGACCCTGTCATCAAGGACGCTGTCGATATTCTGCAGCGTGCCGCCAAGAACTCGGGTGGACTCACCGGTATTCCTACAGGTTATACAGGTCTCGACGATATGACCAGTGGCTGGCAGCCTTCCGACCTTGTTATCATTGCCGGACGTCCTGCGATGGGTAAGACCTCTTTTGCCTTGAGTATTGCCAAGAATGTGGCTGTCGATTATCATATTCCTATCGGCTTCTTCTCTTTGGAAATGAATAATGTCCAGTTGGTGAATCGCTTGATAAGCAACGTGTGTGAAATCTCTGGACATAAGATTCTGAATGGACAGCTCGACAATACAGAGTGGGAGCGACTCGACCGCAAGTTGCGCGACCTTACTGGTGCGCCCATCTATGTCGATGATACACCAGGACTTTCAGTTTTCGAACTGCGAACCAAGGCACGCCGACTGGTAAGAGAAAAGGGTGTGAAGCTCCTTATGATAGACTATCTTCAGCTGATGAACGCCAACGGAATGAAGTTTGGTAGCCGTCAGGAAGAGGTTTCTACAATTTCCCGTTCGCTCAAGGGGCTTGCCAAGGAGCTCAACATTCCGGTACTCGCCCTGTCGCAGTTGTCGCGTAATGTGGAAAACCGTGAGGGACTCGAGGGCAAGCGTCCTCAGTTGAGCGACCTTCGTGAGTCGGGAGCCATCGAGCAGGATGCCGATATGGTGCTCTTCGTTCACCGTCCTGAGTATTATCACATCTTTGTCGACGAGAAGGGAAACGACCTTCATGGCATGGCTCAGATTATCATAGCCAAGCATCGTAAGGGTGCTACAGGCGATGTGCTGCTCAACTTCCGTGGCGAGTTTACCCGCTTCCAGGATCCTGTTGACGCAGGTTATACACCTGTCGACGAGGGTGGCGAGATCATAGGTTCTCGTATGAATAGCGGGTCTGGTCCTGCCGATGATCCTCTCTCTGCCGCTTCCTCTTCTGATGGCTTCCCTGGTCCTCCTCCTTTTTGATGATTTTAGTAACATTCCAAACACGAAAAATAGCTAATAATAAAAAATTGTTACCTTTTTCGTGAAAAAACTTATAAATTGTTTGCTGGTATCGAATAAAAACATTACCTTTGCAGTCGTAACAATAAAAAGAGAGAAAAATGGCAATACATACATTGAACATACTAAGCATTATTATTCGAATTCGACTGCAGCATGTGGGCGGAAGTGATAAGGTGTGTGTATAGTTCAAGTATAGGAAATAATAAAGCCTTTCTGCTTCCGTCGTATGGAGTAAGAAAGGCTTTTTGCTTATTTGCACATTATAATATATATCGAATAAAATAATAAAAGAACATAGATATGAGTGACAGATTATTTATTTTCGACACAACCCTTCGCGATGGCGAGCAGGTTCCAGGATGTCAGTTGAATACGGTTGAGAAGATTCAGGTGGCTAAAGCGCTGGAGCAGTTGGGCGTTGATGTCATTGAGGCGGGCTTCCCTATTTCAAGCCCGGGCGACTTCAATTCGGTGGTGGAGATTTCCAAGGCGGTTACATGGCCCACCATCTGTGCGCTGACACGTGCGGTGGAGAAAGATATTGACTGTGCGGCCGAGGCGCTTCAGTATGCCAAGCACAAAAGAATCCATACTGGCATTGGTACCAGTGACAGTCATATCAAATATAAGTTCAACTCCAACCGCGAAGAAATCATCGAGCGTGCTGTGGCTGCCGTGAAGTATGCCAAGAAATACGTAGAGGATGTGGAGTTCTATGCAGAGGATGCTGGACGTACGGATAATGAGTATCTGGCTCGTGTGGTTGAGGCTGTCATCAAGGCTGGTGCTACTGTAGTCAACATTCCTGATACTACAGGCTACTGTTTGCCGGATGAGTATGGTGCCAAAATCAAGTATCTGATGGAGCATGTGGATGGCATTGAGAATGCACGGATTTCTACCCACTGTCACAATGACCTCGGTATGGCCACTGCCAACACTCTTCAGGGTGTACTGAATGGTGCACGCCAGGTGGAGGTGACCATGAATGGTATTGGTGAGCGTGCCGGTAATACCTCCCTCGAAGAGATTGCTATGATTCTGAAGTGCCACAAACACCTCAACATTGACACCAACATCAATACGACCAAGATTGTTCCTATGTCCCGCATGGTGAGCAGTCTGATGAACATGCCTGTTCAGCCCAACAAGGCCATTGTGGGCCGCAATGCCTTCGCTCATTCTTCTGGTATCCATCAGGATGGCGTCTTAAAGAATGTACAGACTTACGAGATTATCGATCCTAAGGATGTAGGTCTCGATGATAACGCTATCGTATTGACAGCCCGTTCGGGTCGTGCTGCCTTGAAGTATCGTCTCCACGTCAACGGCGTGAATATCGAGGATGAGGAGAAGCTCGACAAGATATACAAGAAGTTCCTCCAGTTGGCTGATAAGAAAAAGGAAGTTACTGACGAGGATGTACTGATGCTCGCTGGTGCTGATGCTGCCGACAAGCATGGCGTTCAGCTCGACTGGTTGCAGGTAACCACCGGCAAGGGCGTGAAGAGCGTAGCCAGCATCGGTTTGAATATTGCTGGTCAGAAGTTTGAGGCTGCCTCTTCGGGCAATGGTCCTGTGGATGCTGCCATCCGTGCTCTGAAGAAGGTGATTACTAAGGAGATGAACCTCAAGGAGTTCACCATTCAGGCTATCGACAAGGGTTCCGACGATGTAGGTAAGGTTCATATGCAGGTGGAATACGATGGTCATGTATATTATGGCTTCGGTGCAGATACCGATATCGTAACCGCTTCGGTTGAGGCTTACATCGACTGTATCAACAAGTTCAAGGTAAGATAAAATATAATTCAGATAAATATATAACAAACAGGATATTATGAATACATTATTCGACAAGATTTGGGACAAGCACGTTGTCCAGATTGTTCCGGACGGTCCTACACAGCTTTACATCGACCGTCTCTACTGTCACGAAGTAACATCACCTCAGGCATTCGCTGGTATGCGAGCACGCGGACTCAAGATGTTCCGTCCAGACCAGATTTTCTGTATGCCTGACCACAATACTCCTACTCACGATCAGGATAAACCAATCGAGGATCCTATCTCAAAGAAGCAGGTAGATACCTTGGCAAAGAATACCGCTGATTTCGGTGTTACTCACTTTGCCATGAACACAAAGGATAATGGTATCATCCACGTAGTAGGTCCTGAGAAGGGTCTTTCTCTTCCTGGTATGACCATCGTTTGCGGTGACTCTCATACTTCTACCCATGGTGCTATGGGTGCCGTAGCTTTCGGTATCGGTACTTCTGAGGTTGAGATGGTGATGGCTTCACAATGTATTCTCCAGAGCAAGCCAAAGTCTATGCGTATCAGCATCAACGGTAAGCTCAGCAAGGGCGTTACTGCCAAGGACGTTGCTCTCTATCTGATGAGCCAGCTCACTACTTCAGGTGCTACCGGTTACTTCGTTGAGTACAGTGGCGATGTAGTGAAGGATATGTCTATGGAAGGTCGTCTTACCCTCTGTAACCTCTCTATCGAGATGGGTGCCCGTGGTGGTTTCGTAGCTCCTGATGAGACAACATTCGAGTACATCAAGGGTCGTGAATATGCACCTAAGGGTGAAGAGTGGGACAAGGCTGTGGCTTACTGGAAGACCTTGAAGAGTGGCGATGACGCTGTCTTCGACAAGGAGTTGACTTTCGACGCCAAGGATATCGAACCACGTATCACCTATGGTACCAACCCAGGTATGGGTATCGGCATCACCGAAAGCATCCCAACTCTCGATGAGATTCCTGAGGAAGAGCAGGCTGGTTTCAAGAAGAGCCTCAACTACATGGGCTTCCAGCCAGGCGAGAAACTCGAGGGTCATCCTATCGATTATGTATTCTTGGGCGCATGTACCAATGGTCGTATTGAAGACTTCCGTGCTTTCGCTTCTCTGGTTAAAGGAAAGAAGAAGGCTGAGGGTGTAACTGCTTGGCTTGTACCAGGTTCATGGTTGGTTGATAAACAAATACGTGAAGAGGGAATTGATAAGATTGTTGAGGCTGCCGGCTTCGAAATCCGTCAGCCTGGATGCTCTGCCTGCCTGGCAATGAACGATGATAAGATTCCTGCAGGCAAGTACTCTGTAAGTACATCCAACCGTAACTTCGAGGGTCGTCAGGGACCAGGTTCCCGCACCATCCTTGCCAGTCCATACGTAGCAGCAGCTGCCGCTATTACAGGTAAGATTACCGACCCAAGAGAGTTTATGTAATTTTTAATTAATAATGTACAATTAATAGTGTACAATTGACAAGTACAGTTATGAAACAGAAATTCAATGTAATTACATCAAGCTGCATTCCTCTTCCTTTGGAGAATGTAGATACAGACCAGATCATCCCAGCCCGTTTCCTCAAGGCCATCGATAAAGAGGGCATGGGCGACAACCTCTTCCGCGATTGGCGTTACAATGCCGACGGAACTCCAAAGCCAGACTTCGTGATGAACGACCCTTCTTACAGTGGTGTCATCCTCGTAGCTGGCAAGAACTTCGGTTCAGGTTCTTCCCGTGAGCACGCTGCCTGGGCTATCGCAGGTGCAGGCTTCCGTGTAGTTATCAGTTCTTTCTTTGCTGATATCCACAAGAACAACGAGCTGAACAACCTCGTATTGCCAGTAGTGGTAAGCGAGGAATTCCTGAAGGAACTCTTTGAGAGCATTGACAAGGATCACAAGACAGAGGTGAAGGTAGATCTTCCTAACCAGACCGTGACCAATCTTGCTACCGGCAAGAGCGAGCACTTCGAAATCAACGGCTACAAGAAGCACTGTCTGGAGAATGGTTTGGACGATGTAGATTTCCTCGTTCAGAACCGTGACAAGGTTGAGGCTTGGGAAGCTAAAAACAAGTAATTATGGACGTTAACGCAAAGAGAGATAATTCCCGCATCAAGGAGATTGAGATCATGGACTGCACGCTGCGCGACGGCGAGCAGACCAATGGTGTCAGTTTCCTTCCTCACGAGAAGTTGATGATAGCAAGAATGCTGTTGCACGACATCAATGTAGATCGCATTGAGGTGGCTTCAGCGCGTGTGTCAGAAGGTGAAAAGGATGCTGTCGCTCGAATTTGCCGTTATGCTAAGACTATAGGTAAACTGGATTCCGTTGAGGTATTGGGATTCGTGGATAACAACAAGAGCGTGGATTGGATTGCCGAATGCGGCGGTCACGTTATCAACCTCCTGGCGAAGGGTAGCTACAAGCACTGTACTCAGCAGCTCAAGATGTCGCCTGAGGAGCATCTTGCTCATATCAAGCAGACCATCGACTATGCCTTGAGCAAGGATTTCACCGTGAATCTCTATTTGGAGGATTGGTCGAGCGGTATGCGCGACAGCCGTGACTATCTCTTCAGGATGATGGACGAGCTGGTGAAGTTGCCTATCAAGCGCTTCCTGCTTCCTGATACGCTGGGCATTCTGAACCCGTTGCAATGTGTGGAATACATGCGACAGATGGTTCGCCGTTATCCGAACTCTCACTTCGACTTCCATGCCCACAACGACTACGATCTGGCGGTGAGCAACTCTTTGGCAGCCGTATTGAGCGGAGCCAAGGGTCTTCACGTTACCGTGAATGGTTTGGGCGAACGCTGCGGAAATGCACCATTAGCGAGTGTTCAGGTGATTTTGAAGGACATGTTCGAGGCAAAGACCAATATCAAGGAAGACCGATTGAACGACATTTCCCGATTGGTGGAAGGTTACAGCGGCATTGCCGTGGCTCCGAATACACCGGTTGTAGGAGACAATGTCTTCACCCAGGTGGCTGGCGTACATGCCGATGGCGACAACAAGGATAAGCTTTATTGCAACGACCTGGTGCCTGAGCGTTTCGGCAGACATCGCGAGTATGCATTGGGCAAGAATTCCGGTAAGGCAAACATCATCCAGAACCTCAATGAGCTGGGATTGGAGTTAACTCCGGAGCAGACCAAGGCGGTGACCAAGCGAATCACAGAGCTGGGCGACCGCAAGGAACTTGTCACGCAGGACGACCTACCTTACATAGTGAGCGATGTATTGAAGCATGGTGCTCCAGAGGATAAGGTGAAGCTGGTAAGTTACATGGTGTCAACCTCATACGGCTTGAAGCCTATAGCAAGCTTGAAGGTGGAGATAGAGGGCAAGGAGTATGAAGACCAGAGCTCCGGTGATGGTCAGTATGATGCCTTCGTGAAAGCCCTGCGCAACATCTACAAGGTGAAACTCGGCAAGACTTTCCCCAAGCTCGACAACTATCAGGTAACCATTCCTCCAGGTGGTCGTACCGATGCCCTCGTTCAGACCGTCATTACCTGGCGTGAAGGCGACCGCATCTGGCGCACCCGAGGCTTGGATGCCGACCAGACAGAAGCTGCTATCAAGGCTACGCTGAAAATGATCAATATGTACGAGGCTGATAAGAGCGACGAACAGGCTGTCTCGCCTCGAAATCTTGATATGGAATAATATCTCCGAAGAATACAGAATTATCTCCGAAGATTACAGAATTATCTCCGAAGGTTATGCAAACATCTCCGAAGATTAATAAATTATCTCCGCAGATTATGCAAATATCTCCGAAGGATATGCAAACATCTCCGAAGGTTTCTATTCAACAGCACGCCCTGAAGGGGCAGAAGCTCTTAGCCCAGGGTAACACCCTGGGTATAAGATAGCATTTAGCAATGCGCCCTGTAAGGGCAAAAGCTTTAATCATTCAAAAAATAAACAATAAAAAATCAAATAAGATGAAATTAAACATTGCAGTTCTCGCCGGTGATGGTATCGGACCAGAGATTATGAAGCAGGGCGTAGCAGTTATGCAGGCCATTGCAGAGAAGTTCAACCACGAGTTTACTTACAACGAGGCTATCTGCGGCGCTCACGCTATCGATGAGGTAGGTGATCCATTCCCAGAGGAGACCTTCAAGACTTGTATGGATGCTGATGCTGTACTCTTCGCAGCCGTTGGTGACCCACGTTTCGACAACAACCCTACAGCCAAGGTTCGTCCTGAGCAGGGTTTGCTCGCTATGCGTAAGAAGTTGGGTCTTTTCGCCAATGTTCGCCCAGTGGCTACATTCGATTGCCTGCTCCACAAGTCACCATTGAAGGATGAACTCCTGAAGGGTGCTGACTTCGTAGTTATCCGCGAGTTGACTGGCGGTATGTACTTCGGTGAGAAGTATCAGGATAACGATAAGGCATACGATACAGATATCTATACCCGTCCTGAGATTGAGCGCATCCTGAAGGTAGCTTTTGAGTTTGCCATGAAGCGCAACAAGCACTTGACAGTAGTAGATAAGGCAAACGTATTGGCATCTTCTCGTCTCTGGCGCCAGATTGCCAAGGAGATGGAGCCACAGTATCCTGAGGTTAACACTGACTATATGTTCATCGACAACGCTTCTATGCGCGTGTTGACAGAGCCTACATTCTTCGATGTCATCGTTACAGAGAACACCTTCGGCGATATCCTTACCGATGAGACTTCTTGCATCACCGGTTCTATGGGCTTGCAGCCATCCAGCTCGTTAGGCGAGCACACTCCACTCTTTGAGCCTGTACACGGCTCATGGCCACAGGCAGCTGGCAAGAACCTGGCTAACCCTGTAGCTCAGATTCTTTCTGCAGCCATGTTGCTCGAGCACTTCGGTTTGAACGAGGAGGGTGCTTTGATCCGCAAGGCAGTAGATGCTTCTCTCGATGCCAATGTCCGCACTCCTGAGATTCAGGTTGAGGGCGGTGCTCATTATGGCACAACAGAGGTTGGCGAGTGGATCGTTAACTGGATAAAGAACGCATAATGAGAGGACACCGTCCTTTTGTGCTTGCTGCTATGCTTGCCCTGTTGCTTGGCGGCAGAGGCGAGGCGTTGGCTCAGCAGGGAGGTGCAGCCTTGCGCGACTCCTTGGCACATGCCACAGATGTTCTGGCGTATCATCCTGACAGTGTAGACCTGCGCCTGAAAAAGGCTGCATGGAACATACAGTTGGAGCAATGGAACTATGCCAAGGATGAGCTCGACAAGGTGCTCTTCCTCAATCAGACAAACATTGCGGGACTTTTCTACCGGGCTTTTGTCAACGAGAAACTGAAGCGTTACAACTTTGCGCGTCTCGACTATCAGAACCTTCTTGTTTTGGTGCCTGGCAACTTCCAGGCACAGTTGGGACTGGCGCTTCTCAACGAGAAAGACCAACATCTCACCGAGGCTTACGATGGCATCAACAGTCTGATAGAGCAATATCCCGACAGCGCTGTAGCTTATGCAGCCCGTGGTGGAATGGAGAAAGAGAGGGGCATGCTCGACCTGGCGGTTTATGACTATGGCGAGGCAATGCGCCTCGACAGTACCTGTCAGGACTATGTGGTCAATCATGCCGACTTGCTCATCAGCTTAGGTCGCAAGAGCGAGGCATACGATGACCTTCGCCGTTTGCAGACGATGGGTGTCAAGTCAGGACAGTTGCAGGATTTCTTTGCACGTTTGCGGCGGAAGAAGTAGCGGCACATTTCATAAGCATTTTAAAACTTCCAAGTTTACACGCATAAAAAAAGGAGATTTTCCATATACAGAAAATCTCCTTTTTTTATCGTATGTTTTTTTGCTGAACTCTAACTTTCCCATTTGCGAAAGTTAAGTTCTTTTACTTCTTGGGAAGGTTGCGGAGAACCTCCAGCAAGTGATCCCAAACCATCTGAACAGTAGGGATGAGCAGAGCCTCTTCAGGAGTATGTACATTGCGAAGGGTAGGACCGAAGCTTACCATGTCGAGGTTGGGATATTTCTCAGAGAAGAGACCACACTCCAGACCGGCGTGAATTCCTTTTACCAGAGGCTCTTTGTCGAATAGTTTTTCGTAACTCTTGACTGTCAGGTCGGTCAGGGCGCTGTTGGCACGCATCTTCCATGCAGGATATTTGTCGCCTACACTTATCTTGGCACCAGCCAACTGGAAGGCAGCCTTCACCGTATTGGTCATATTGTCGAGGTTGCTCATCACATTGCTGCGCTGAGAAGCAACAATTTCGATGCTGTTCTCGGTAGTTACCACACTTGCCACATTGCTCGAAGTCTCAACCATTTCGGCAATGGCCTCGTCCTGGCAGTGGGTGAGAGGCCCATTGTCAACAGCCTGCAGTGCCATGATGAATCTGTCAGCCACCTGGCTTTCGATAACGTCCACAGCATCAGTGCTCTCCATGCTGAAGTGCATGCTCTGCTCCGTAACATGGAACTCGTCTTCCACCTCAGAGGCAAAGATGTTCCAGTCAGCACGAACCTGCTCTTTGACCTCGTTCTTTACCGCAAACACAACCTGTCCGTCGCGAGGAATGGCGTTGTGCATCTTTCCGCTGTTGAAGCTTGCCAAGAGGATGCCATCTTCTTGTTTCTCCATTTCCATATAGAGGAAACGGGCCAGAATCTTGATGGCATTGGCGCGCTTCTTGTCGATATCGTCACCCGAGTGGCCTCCGTTCAGTCCCTTGATATTCAATTTGAGGAAGAAATATCCGGCAGGAGCCTTCTCGCGAGAGAAGTCGAAGGTGGCATGGATTGTCTGTCCACCGGCACAAGAAACGAAGATAAGTCCTTCGTCCTCTGAGTCGAGGTTGATGAGCATGTTGCCTTTCATGAAACCAGCCTCCATGCCGTGTGCACCAGTAAGTCCAGTTTCCTCGTCACGTGTGAAGACACACTCCACAGGTCCGTGCTCGATGTCATCAGAGTCGAGGATAGCCAGCTCAATGGCGCAGCCTATTCCGTCGTCGGCGCCTAAGGTTGTGCCCTTGGCTTTCATCCATTCTCCGTCCACGTAGGTCTGTATGGCATCTTTGGTGAAGTCAACGTCTACATCCACCAGCTTGTCGCACACCATGTCCATGTGGCTCTGCAGGATAATCGTCTCTCGGTCCTCATAGCCAGGAGTGGCGGGTTTGCGGATAATCACGTTGCCGGTTTTGTCGACAACAGTCTCCAAGTTGTGGCTTTTACCAAACTCTTTCAGGTACTCAATCATCTGTTCCTCGTGCTTTGATGGACGTGGAATCTGATTGATTTTAGCAAACTGCTCGAAAACACGAGCAGGTTTCAAATCATTTTTAGTCATTTTATGTATTTTTATTTTGAACTTTGCTTGAAAAATATTACCTTTGCATCCAAATGTGCAATCTAATGCACTGCAAAAGTAATAAAAATGATAAAGATATTGCTATTTAGCGTGTTAATAATTGCTATATCTGTAGCTTTATTATCCGTGAAGTTGATTTTTCGCAAGAACGGCAAGTTCTCCTCGCAGCATGTCCACGACAATCCTGGACTTCGCAAGCAGGGTATTCATTGTGTGATAGACCAGGACCGCGAGGCACGACAAGCGGGAAAGGCCTATTGAGGAAGTGAAGAGTGAAGAACGAAGACGGATTCTCTCTTTTATAAATCTTATGTAAGATATAAAATAATAAAAAACTAAAATAACAAGAAAATGAAAAAGAACATTTTGGGCTTCATGGCTATCGCAGCAGTTGCTGCCTTGTCATTGGCATCATGCAACAAGTCGCAGCCACAGGTTGAGGCTAAGTCTGAGAGCAAGGCTCCTGCTGAGTTGAAGATTGCGTATGTAGAGGTCGACTCTATCATGACACAGTATACATTTGCCAAAGAGTATTCTGCTCTCTTGGAGAAGAAGGGTCAGAACATTCAGGCTACACTTGCACAGAAGCAGCAGAACTTGCAGGCAGCAGCTGCCAACTTCCAGCAGAAGATTCAGCAGAATGCACTCACACGCGAGCAGGCAGAGGCTATACAGGCTGGTTTGCAGAAGCAGAGCAACGACGTACAGGGTTTGCAGCAGCGTCTGAGCAACGAGTTTGCTGCCGAGCAGGCAAAGTACAACAAGGCTCTCCACGACAGTATTGCTCACTATCTGGCAGCCTACAACAAGGACAAGAAGTACAGCATCATCTTGTCTAAGAGTGGCGATAACCTTCTTTATGCCGACAAGGCTTACGATATCACTAACGAGGTGATCAATGGCTTGAACAAGGCTTACAAGGGTAAGTTGAAGAGCGAGACTGCTGCACCTGCTAAGAAATAATCCTTCGGGTGTAAGTCTTAAAACACGTACAATAACGATTCTATTTTTTTATAGAGAATTTTTTACTGATAGCCATACAGCTCCTTTCTGGTTTGCTGTATGGCTATATATATAATAAGGTGTAAAGAACAATGCTTCGCAAAGACAGATACCAATATGTGTTGGACCATTTCCGACAGGAGATGCCCCGTGTCACTACCGAGTTGGAGTTTGGCAGTGCTTTCCAGTTGCTGGTAGCCACCTTGCTGTCAGCTCAGTGTACCGACAAGCGCATCAACATGGTTACGCCAGCTCTTTTTGCCCGTTATCCTGATGCCCGTTCCATGGCAGCGGCTACGGTGGATGAAGTGTACGAACTCATTCGTTCGGTGAGCTATCCCAATGCCAAGGCGAAGCATCTCGTAGAGATGTCGTGCCAGTTGGTGGAGCGGTTCAATGGCGAGGTGCCAGAGTCGGCTGCCGATCTGACGAGCCTTGCCGGAGTAGGGCGCAAGACCGCCAATGTGATTCGTGCCGTGTGGTTTGGCAAGGCCACCATGGCTGTAGATACGCATGTCTATCGTGTCAGCCATCGCATGGGGTTGGTGCCTGCCACGGCCGACAGTCCGCGAAAGGTAGAAGACTATCTGATGGCTAACATTCCCGAAGCCGATATTCCCAACGCGCACCATTGGCTCCTGTTGCATGGCCGCTATATATGTAAGAGTGCCAAACCGCTATGCGAGCAGTGTTTCTTTAACGAGCATTGTCCCAAACGTCTGAAAAACAGTAAACTATAGCAATACATATAAGATGAATGTCAAGAAGATCAATCATTTTTTGCAGGATGTGGCTGCTCACAACAACCGTGAGTGGTTCCAGGAACACAAGGCAGAGTATCTGGCAGCCAAGTCTGATTTCGAGGAAGGCATCAGGAAGGCCATTGCGCACTATGCCGGTTTCGATGACGAAATAGCCCACTTGCAGGTGAAAGACTGTACGTATCGTTTCTATCGTGACATACGTTTTTCTTCCGATAAGTCGCCCTATAAGCGTCATTTCGGAGCCTACATTTGTGCTCACGGCAAGAAGTCGCTTCGTGGTGGCTACTATATTCATGTAGAGCCTGGTCATTGCCTTTTGGCAGTCGGTGCCTACTGTCTACCAACGAATATCCTTACCTCGTGCCGCAACGAGATTATGGGCAACATAGATGAATGGCGTCGTGCTGTGGAGAATGGCAGGTTTGTCAATACCTTCGGTTATCCTGGTGAGGGTGTATGGAAGGACGATGACGAGATAAGCGACAAAGGTTTCGGAGTCAATATGTTGAAGAAAGCTCCCAAGGATTTTCCCAAGGATTATGACTTTCTCGACTATCTGAAGATGAAGGACTACTGTGCCTGGGTCCGTGTGCCCGATGATTTCTTTGCCGATGAAGCTTGGCTCAGCAAGTCGGCAGACATCTTCCGTGTGGCAAAGCCCATGATGGATTTCGTCAATTCTGTGATTGATGACTATGAATAGCTCAGCTATTCCTTTTTTGAGGGAAAAAGAATTCAAATATACACATTAAATGAAAACAATGCATTTCAGTCAGAAAGCCTTATCGCTTGTTGTCTTTCTGATGTTGGTCGTTTCTTCTGCGGCACAAGCCAAGCGAGTTGTTGAGCGTCCTTACTTCTTCGCCTCCAACAATCATAAATTAGAAATCGAGCGTGTGACACTCGACAAGAAGGCTACAGTTCTTGACGTAAAAATCTATCAGGCCAGTGGCAAGGTTAGTATCGATTCCCATGCCGTTCTTGCAGCCAATGGTGCGACGTATGCTTATCTGGGTAGTCCGCAGTTGCCTAAAGGTGTTTTTGTGAAAGTGCCTGAATGTGGGTACGTTTCTGCTACTTTGCGTTTTAAGCCAATGCCAGAGACCACGACGGAGTTTGATTTCCGTGAAGTATCCGACAACTCTGGTTGGAACATTTACGGAGTGCGCCTCGACGGCAGACGGCCGCAGGATGACATTCCGCAGCACTTGTTACAGCAAGTATTTGACAAAAAGGTAGAATTGCCATCTACCGATCTCAACCTTGGCAAGACTGTTGTGAATGTGCGCTTGTTAGGGTATAAACCTGAATACGGTACCACACTTGATGTTCTCGTGGAAAATTGGTTCTCACCATACCGTATGCCGTTCGACCACGATTCTATCAGCGTGGATGGAACATGCAGCATAAGTGCCAATGCTATTTTACCGACAATAGCAACCATTCGGGTTAACCGAATGGAGATTCCGTTTCTTGCAGTGCCTCACGACACGACTACTGTAATTATTGACCTCACGACACAGGCACTTGCCGCTTCACATCTCTTTGCAGATGATGCAAGCGTCAAGAAATATGTTTGGTTTGAAGGAAAATATGCTGCTGTCGATACAGAGTTGCAGAGTGTAAAGGAAAAGCTTGATGTCTATGGCAAAACTTTCTTTGATGACATTTGTGGTATGACACCATTGCAATATCGTGATTATGAGCAGAAGGTTTATGAGCAAAAACTACATACTATTGATGCTGATGCAACCATCAGCATTGCCACCCGAACTTTGGCGCATAGTTATCTTTCCATGAATTATGCTTCGGCATTGTTTGGCTTTAAGAACAATATAGCCATGGCTCCCATGGTTGTAGGCAAGAAAGGAGTACGACGTGCCGACCTGAGTGTTGACACATTGTCGTATTTTAAACCATTGGAGCAACTCCCAATCCTTCATTCCAAGAATCAGCGTTATTACTCTTTTCTTGCAGACTTTACGTCAAGTTTCTGTCGCCAATATATGGCGGCTGACCCATTGTTGGATGATATAGCTGTCGGAAAGCGTCTCAGCCGTTCTTTAGGACGCAAGCATCTTCTCACCGAACAGCAGATGGCGGCAGCTCGCGATAGTATTGCCAATGATATGGTGAGGGAATTGCTTTTTGCCGACAATGAAGACTTGAAGTCCCAGCAAAAGTCTTCCGACGAAAAGATGGCTGCGATGATAAAGACTGCCAATTCCAGTTCTGTATACAGCATTATAGACATAGATTCCAAGATGTCTGCCAAACAGATTTTTCCCTTAATCATAAATAAGTATAAAGGCAAAACTCTGCTCCTTGATTTCTGGAACACGTGGTGTATGCCATGCAGGGCTGCCATGTCGGCCATTCGTCCTTTGAAAGAACAACTCACCGATGTGGTGTATGTTTATATTGCAGATGCTTCATCGCCTGTTGGCAAATGGGGCGAGATGATAAAGACGATAAGTGGTGTGCATGTGCGGTTGACAGAGGAGCAGGCTGATGCTCTTAGTGACCTATATCATTTCTCAGGTATTCCTACTTATTTTGTTGTAAACAAGGAAGGAAAGATTACTTATCAGACAACAAGTTTTCCTGGAGTAGATAAGTTGAGAGAGGTGTTGAAGTCTGAATAACATAAATGTGAAACTTCAGGAGGAATTTCTCTTTTGAAAAACGCAAGTGCTTTCATTGACTATTGAAAGCACCTGCGTTTAAGGTCGAAGCCTATTGCGTTTAAGGTCGAAGCCTATTGCGTTTAAGGTCGAAGCCTGTTGCGTTTAAGCTCGAAGCCTATTGCGTTTTTTTTTATGAGTGTCATATGACAGCAGTTATGTGCTTAATGGAGATAAAAAAAGCCCTGCCCCGCTAAAGGGGGTAGGGCTTTTTGATGTATTGTCGCTTTTATATGTGTTGCCACTTCGTGGAGGGAGGCCTGTTAGAACAAGCTGAGGATCTTGTCTACTATCTTGTCGATATTAGAGGAGTCGTTGAGTTCTTCCAACTTTTCGTTGAGTTTGTCTTCCACCTTTTTGCTGACCTTGTCGGACAGTTTGTCAATAGCCTCGTTGGTCTTTTTTTCGAGCTGTGACTGCAGGTTGGTGTTGTCTGAAGAGTTGTTTGCCGACTGATTGTCATCAGTATTTTCAGATGAGTCATTGCTGTTGAGCTGTTCCACATTTTCCATTGCCTTGATAGCATCATCGGCATTGATGGTGTATACCTTGCCCAGGATTCCGAAGCTTACGTTGTGACTTTTGCCATTGAAGCTGACGGTGCCTTTCGAGAAGATGATGTAGTTGTGGTACTCGAAAAGCTGGTCGAAGGCAACATCTATCATGTTGTTCGAGATCATCTTGGCAAATGAGCGCAGGCCCTCGGCGAAGATGAAGTCGTCACTGATGTTTGTAGTCTTGTCTATCACCTTGCCGACTTCCTCCTTTACGGCTTGCTTATGAGTGTCTCTGCCGGGGTTGGTGAATGCCAGGATGAGCAGAATCACAACCAAGAGTCCTACGAAGAATTTCCAGTAAGATTTCTTTTTCTTAGGCTTCTTGTCGCTGTCATTCCCGTTCTCATTTTCCTCTGTTTCTGCTGCAGGCTGACTCATATCTTCCGCCTGATTGGCTGTAGGAGGAACAGGAGGCACAGCAGTTCCTGTTTGCTGACTGCCTTCGGCGAGAATGTATTTCAATTCGGCTATTTTCCAGGCTGGAGTCCAGTCTGCCATACCTTCTTTCCATACCAAAGTCTCAGGCTTGATATGTTTTTCTGCCAGCTGGGCTATGCTGAATGGTCCGGCTTGCTTTCCGTTTTCTACGATGAAGTATTCCATTGTTTCTGTCTGTTTATTTTTGTTTTTCTTTAACTTCCTCCTAACTTCTTTGCTCTTCACTCTCCCTCATGCGTCGCTTTCCACCATTTGGTCTGTTTCTTGGTTCTGAGAGCCACGGGATGCGAACTGGGGTCGCTGATGGTAAGCCCCGAGAAGTCTTTGACGGTGATGGTTGTCGCATTGATGTTGCTGTACACTTCTGCTGTGCTTTGTGCGGCTTTTACCGTGGCTTTCAGCTGAGTGGCAAACTGATCCTTCATCGAGGCGTTGGGCTTCAGACTGTCTACATAGTTGCCCAAGTCGTAATACAGGTTGGGGGTGTATCCGTCTTCTGTCTGCACGCCAGCCAGGCGTTCTGTGGTGATGGTGTACTTGCTGTTCAGTTCCTTCATGATGGCAGCCAACTTGTCCATCTGTCGGCAGTCGATGGCAGCAAGGCTTGCGTATGGGGTAGAGGTGCTGTTGTAATGAGAGTAGTACGACGAGATGATGCTTGCGTAGTTGGGAGTTGTCGTGTTGAGATAGCTCCAGATATCCTCGTAGGGCAGTCCCTTTGCCATAATCTCATTGGGCGAAGCCAAGAGGAAGTTGGTGGCATCCTTCAGCTCGTAAGCCGTCTCCACATTACTCATATAGCAGGCATCGAAGAGGATGTACTGCATCTTGATGCCGTTGGTCTCGATGGCTTGTGCCAGCGATGATACGTTGATGGCATAGGTGTTGTCGAGTCCGCCAAAAGAGCGGGTCTTGAGTGCAGCTTTTCTCTTGGCCTGGTTGGGATAGTCGGTCCAGTCGGAAATGTTGTTCCATCCTGTTCCGTGTCCTCCGATAATCAGGGCATAGTTGAGTGCCTCTGCCTGCTGTTTCACCTCCCCGATGATGTCTGTCAGTCCTTCCGTAGTGGTGTAGGCAGTGCCGGTATGGTTTTCCAGCATCTGATGCTCTACAGTAAAGGTGCTTGAGTTGTAAGTCAGCTCAAAGAGCGAACTCTCTGTGGCAGATGTGCTCATAAACACAAATACCCTTGTGCTTTTTAGTCCCTTGTTCTTCTTGATGGCATTCTCTATCTGGTTCAGGTTGTTGACCATATCGCTGTAGAGTCCTGCCGAGTTTTCGGTTCCCGACCATGGATACATGATGAGCAAGGTCTGCTTGTTGACGCTGTCGATGTCGAAAGCCTCGTCGTTGCAGCCCGTCAGTCCCATCAGGGCGAAGGATACATATATAAATAAGGTGAAAAGCTTCTTTCTTGTCATGATACGAAAAATGTTAAATGTTAAGTGTTAAATGTTAAGTCGTGGCGCCCTTGTAAAGTCTTGTTCTTAAGATGGCAAAAGCAGCCTCGTCTAACACTTAACATTCAACATTTAACATTGAAAAAAAATAGTCTGTTACTTCTTCTTGAGTTCTTCGATAGTAGCCTTGAGGGCTGCGATCTTCTCTACAGAGTCGCTTTCTTTCTTGCGCTCAAGAGCCACCACCTTCTCAGGAGCGTGAGCCACGAAGTTCTCGTTGCTGAGCTTCTTGCGCACACCCATCAGGAAGCCTTCAAGGTGCTTGAGCTGTGCCTCAGCCTTCTCTATCTCGGCAGCCACGTCGATAAGGTCGCCCAATGGTACGGCAAACTCGTCGGTACCTACCATGAAACTGGATGCGTCGGCGCTCTTCTCGGTGATGACTTCTATCTTGTCGAGGTTGGCCATCTTCAGAGTTACGTCGTTGTAAGCCTCGAAGTCGTTCTTGCCCACTGCCTGGAGTGAGAGCTGCTCCTTCTGAGCGATGTTCTTCTGGTTGCGAACGGTACGGACACCGGCGATAATCTGCTTCACAGCCTCGATGTCGGCTGCCAACTTCTGCTCCTCGGCTGTAGGTGCAGGAATCTCCAGCTTCTCGCGCATGATGCTCTCGCCATCCTTGCGGTCGTAGATGTGCTGCCACAACTCCTCGGTGATGAATGGCATGAATGGATGCAACATCTTCAGGAGGGCATCGAAGAAACGGAGGGTAGCGTCGTAGCTCTTCTGGTCGATAGGCTGGCCGTAAGCTGGCTTCACCATCTCCAGGTACCAGGATGAGAACTCATCCCAGAACAGCTTATATACAGTCATCAAAGCCTCAGAGATACGGTAGTCCTTAAACTGCTTCTGCATCTCCTCGTTCACCTCCTTGAGCTTGGCATCAAACCACTTCACGGCGATTTCTGCACTCTTAGGCTGCTCGATATCTGCAGTCTCCCAACCCTTCACGAGGCGGAAGGCATTCCAGATCTTATTGTTGAAGTTACGTCCCTGCTCGCAAAGGCTCTCGTCGAAGAGGATGTCATTGCCTGCAGGCGCAGAGAGCATCATACCCATGCGTACACCGTCGGCACCAAACTTATCGATCAGGTCGATAGGGTCAGGAGAGTTGCCGAGGCTCTTGCTCATCTTACGGCCGAGCTTGTCGCGAACGATACCTGTGAAGTACACGTGCTTGAAAGGCATCTTGCCACGATATTCGTAGCCAGCCATGATCATACGTGCCACCCAGAAGAAGATGATGTCCGGACCTGTTACGAGGTCGCTGGTGGGGTAGTAGTAGTTGATCTCCTCATTGTCTGGGTGCTCGATGCCGTCGAAGAGAGAGATAGGCCACAGCCATGAAGAGAACCATGTGTCGAGGCAGTCGCTCTCTTGTTCCAGGTCTTCGGCCTTGATGTTGGCGTTCTTCTCCTGTGCGAGCTTCAAAGCCTCCTCTGCGGTTTCAGCCACTACGAAGTCCTTCTTGCCCTCGTTGTCGAAGTAGTAGGCTGGTATGCGATGACCCCACCACAGCTGACGGCTGATACACCAGTCTTTGATATTCTCCAACCAGTGGCGATAGGTGTTCTTATATTTCTTGGGGTAGAACTCGATATCGTCGTCCATGACCGGTGCGAGGGCGATGTCGGCAAAGTGCTGCATCTTGAGGAACCACTGTGTAGAGAGCTTAGGCTCGATAGGCACATTGGTGCGCTCGGAGAAACCTACCTTATTATTATAGTCCTCTATCTTCTCCATGAGGCCAGCCTCCTGCAGGTCGGCAGAGATCTGCTTGCGCACGTCCATGCGGTCCATGCCCACATACATGCCGGCAGCCTCACTGATGGTTCCGTTGTCGTTGAAGATATCGATGGTTGCCAGTCCGTGCTTCAAGCCGAGTGCATGGTCGTTGATGTCGTGAGCTGGAGTCACCTTCAGACAACCTGTACCGAACTCGATGTCTACGTATGAGTCCTCGATGACAGGAATCTCACGGCCTACGAGAGGCACGATGACGTGCTTACCCTTCAGCCAGGTGTTCTTCTTGTCCTCTGGGTTGATACACATGGCTGTATCGCCCATGATGGTCTCAGGACGTGTGGTTGCCACTACAGCATAGTAGCCCTTCTCGTCCTTGTGCATCACGTTCTCCTCGTCCACCTGCTGGCAGTCTTGCTCCACTACGTAATACTTCAGATGGTAGAGTTTAGAGTGCTCGTCCTTGTAGATAACCTCCTCGTCGGAGAGCGCAGTCTGCGCCTTAGGATCCCAGTTCACCATGCGCACGCCGCGATAGATGAGTCCCTTCTGGTAGAGGTCGCAGAACACATGGATCACGGCACGCGAACGGGTCTCGTCCATAGTGAATGCTGTGCGGTCCCAGTCGCAGCTGGCACCCAAGCGACGCAACTGCTTGAGGATGATGCCGCCATGCTCGTGAGTCCAGTCCCATGCATGCTTGAGGAACTCCTCACGGGTGAGGTCGGTCTTCTTGATGCCCTGCTGAGCGAGGCGGTTCACCACCTTGGCCTCGGTAGCGATACTGGCATGGTCGGTACCTGGCACCCAGCATGCGTTCTTTCCCTCCATTCGTGCACGGCGCACGAGGATGTCCTGGATTGTATTGTTGAGCATGTGTCCCATGTGGAGCACACCTGTTACGTTAGGTGGTGGGATTACCACTGTATAGGGGTCACGACCGTCTGGCTTCGAGCTGAAGAGTTTGTTGTCGAGCCAGTACTGATACCATTTTCCTTCCACGTCTTGTGGATCGTACTTACTTGCTAATTCCATTTTTTATTATCTTTTGTTGTTTTTTCTTCAATAAAATCGGTGCAAAGTTACTAAATTCTGCCGAAATAAGCGAGGTCTTTACTTATTATTTTCCTTCATTTATGTTTTTCATCTTCATTTGGAGCTTTAAATTTGTAGAATACTTCTTTTATATGTTTTGTTCTATTCATAAGTCTTGGGATTTTTATGGATAGTAGTGATGAACGACAGGCCACTTTGTGCCACTTGTGCCAATGTGCCAAGTGGCACAAATATAGAAAATATAGGAAAAACCAGTATTTATGGTACTTTTGGTACTGAAATGCCACATGGCACTTTGGCACAAGTGGCACAAACTTATGCTACTGGTTACTCTACTTGACCTCTTCTCAGCCGATGAGCGGACCTTGGTGTGTCTGGGGCATAAGTACCATCTTTTCATCTGTTGGTATGTCACTTGGCAGTGACAAGTATGATACTTAGGCCCTGTAATGTCAGGCTGCAATATTTATTTCGTATGACGATATTTAAATACTGTGTACTCAAGTTAGAAGTTATTTATTACCAAAAAAAACATGAAAATAACGATGGGTTTCCAAGAAAAGCATTATCTTTGCACTATAGTTTCATTAAAATAATATCAACAAGTGCATAGCAAGGAAGAAAAATTAGCCGCTTTCGAGAGATTGCTGGATGTGCAGGACCGCCTGCGCATACAATGTCCATGGGACAGGAAACAGACCTTCGAGAGTCTTCGACCCAATACCATTGAGGAGACTTTCGAGTTGTGTGACGCTCTGATGAAGCGCGACTATAAGAATATCAAGAAAGAGTTGGGCGATGTGCTCGAGCATGTGATGTTCTACAGCATCATAGGGCGTGAGGACGAGGAGTTCGACATCTGTGATGTCTGCAACCAGGAAGCCGACAAGCTCATGTTCCGCCATCCGTTCATCAACTGGCGTGAGGAGGGTAACTGGACGGTTGCCAACCCCGACATGTGTATCAATGAAGCAGGACAGGTGGTGTATAAGGAAACCCAGCAGGAGGAGCCCGATGACGCCTCACGTCCCTCTACCGCCTCGGCTGTGGAGAAGACCTGGGAACAGATTAAGCAGCAGGAGAAAGACGGCAACGAGCGGGTGCTGAGTGGAGTGCCCGATGCCTTGCCCTCGCTCATCAAGGCTTATCGCATACAGGACAAGGCACGCAACGTGGGCTTCGACTGGAAAGAGAAGGAGGATGTGTGGGACAAGGTGTATGAGGAACTGGAAGAGCTGAAGGCCGAACTGGCTAAGGGTGACAAGGAAAACTCCACCCGCGAGTTGGGCGATTTCCTCTTCTCTGTCATCAATGCCGCCCGGCTGTATAAGCTCAATCCCGACAATGCTCTGGAGATGACCAACCAGAAGTTTATCCGCAGGTTCAACTATGTGGAAGACCATTCGATGAAGCAGGGTAAGAGTCTGAAAGACATGACCTTGGAGGAAATGGATAAACTATGGGATGAGGCTAAACGTCAAGAGTAAGGAGTTTAATATAATACATATAAAGATGAGACGATTATTCTTTTTTACAGTGGCTGTCGTGGGGCTGATGCTCATGGCAGGTTGCCACGACCGTAAGGCGGCAAAGGTAATGGGTATGAATGATTCTGTAGATGTGGAGGCGGACAACGATTCCACCATTTATGGCGTTTGTGGCGAAGGAACCTCCATGCACTCGCTGCAACTCATTGCTGACAATGGCGATACACTCGATGTCTTTGTTGACGACGAGGAACCGGGAGTGGTACAGGGCGGGCTCCTGGCTGGCGACCGCATAGCCCTGATAGCTTACAAGTCTGCCGACGGCGAGATGGTGGCGCAGCGCGTCATTAATCTTACCTCACTCTTGGGCAAGTGGACCAGTATAGACAAGAACTTCGAGATCGTGGAAGGTGGCGACATCGTCAACAACGTCAAGGCAGAGGTCAACCCCTGGACCTCGTGGAAAATCGTCAACGGCAAACTGCTGCTCAATACCGATACCTTCGCCATCGACAACCTGGGTCCCGACAGTCTGCTGCTCGAGAACCATAAAGGCATCTATGTATTCAAACGTCAGCAGTAGGAGAAGCTGGAGAGACAGATTATGGAACCATTCAGAATTCATATCTTAGGGTGCGGCAGCGCTTTGCCCACCCTCAAGCACAGTGCTTCCGCGCAGCTCATCGAGATGCGTGGCAAGTGCTTCATGATGGATTGTGGCGAGGGAGCACAGATGCAGTTCAGGCGCTCGCATGTCCACTTTGCCAAGGTGAGCGCCATCTTTATTTCTCATCTTCATGGCGACCATTGCTTTGGATTGTTAGGACTGCTCTCCACCTTTGGTATGTTGGGACGTACATCTCGGTTAAAGGTTTTCGCACCAGAGTGTTACGCCAGCCTGTTTGAGCAACAGATGAACTTCTTTATGCAGGGTATGACCTATGAAATAGAGTTTGTTCCCGTAGATACAACCCAGCAAAAAGAGGTTTACGAAGACCATTCCGTCACCGTAGAGACGGTGCCTTTGCGCCATCGTGTACCCTGCTGTGGTTACATCTTCCGTGAGAAGCCCACCTTGCCTCACATCCGTCGCGACATAATAGACTATTACGGCATTCCGCTCTCGCAGATCAACAACATCAAGAACGGCGCTGACTGGACGACACCCGAGGGCGACATCGTGCCCAACAGCAGGTTGGTGGAGCCAGCCGACGCACCCCGCAGTTATGCCTACTGCAGCGATACGTGCTATCTGCCCGATCTGTATGAAAGAGTAAAAGACGTGACGGTGCTCTATCACGAAAGCACCTATACCTCGGAGAATGAGGACCGTGCCAAGATCTATTATCACAGCACAGCGCGCCAGGCAGCCCTTGTCGCCCAGAAGGCCGGGGCAGGGCGCTTGTTGCTCGGTCATTACAGCGCCCGATACAACAATGAGAATGTGCTGCTCGAAGAGGCGAAGGTGGTCTTCCCGGAGAGTTATCTCTCGCAAGAGGGAATGGTGTTTGAGGTGAAGTAGTTCTCGGGAGTTCTCTCAGGAGTTAAGGAGATTTCAAAGAAGTTAAAGAAGTAAAAGGAGTTAAGGAGTTAAGACAAATGCTTTTGTGGACTTAAATTAACACTAAGTATTAACTCAAGTTTCGCTTGTGGTTCAAGCATGCCCTTTCTGGGCGTGTGGCGCTAACTTGCGAAAGTTGAAACATAATGTTTCCTCCAAGGCATTTGTCTTCACTCCTTAGCGACCGGAGGGAGCGATAATTCCTTAACTCCCTTAACTCCTTTAAAAAACTCCTGCAGAAAAAAGTTCATTTTTAGATGCAAGGTTTTTGTATCTCGTAGTTTAATAAATAAATTTAGGAGAATTTGGAATCAGAAAAGCAACTCCTCGACGACTTTTTGAGTGGTAGTCGCGATGCGATGCATCGACTCTACGACCGCTACATCGGGTATGTGATGGCCGTAGGGCTCAGGTACGTACCCGACAGGGACGAGGTGCGCGATGTCGTACAGGACAGCTTTGTGAAGATCTTCTCCTCCATCTCCCGCTTCGAGTATCGGGGCGAGGGCTCGCTCAAGGGCTGGATACTGCGTATTGTAGCCAACGAGGCCATCAGCTACGCCAAGGCAAAGACGAAGTTCGTATTTACCGACGAGGTGCCCGACGAACCCGAGGCCGACAGCCCTGAGGTGGAACGTGTGCCGCCTGATGTGCTGACGCGGCTCATAGGCACGCTTCCCGATGGATACAGGCTCGTGCTCAATATGTATGTGTTTGAGCAGAAAAGCCACAAGGAGATAGCCGCTGAGTTGGGCATCAAGGAAAGCACCTCTGCATCTCAGTATCTGAGAGCCAAGAAACTGTTGGCAACGAGAATAAAAAACTATTTAAAGAATACGGAAAATGAACAAGACTGATTGGACAGACAAACTACGAGACAGGCTGGAGAACTATGAGGCTCCGGTCGGCGGTGACTTGTGGGCAGACATCGAGCAATCGCTTGTTCATCGCCCTGCCGTTCTTCGTCCTCTTGGTGCCAAGCCAGCCCGTCGCATGGGTTTGCGTTGGTGGGGAATGGCTGCAGCCCTGGCTGCCCTTGTGGTGGGAGGCAGTTATGTGTATTTACAGCAACCTCTTTCGCCTGCCGATACGGCAGTAGTGTCTTCTGTGATGAACCGTCAGGGGGCTTTGTCGTCTGGTAGTTCCAAGGATGATGCGCATGGCAATGCTGCTGAAAATCAAATAGCAGCCCTTGATGCAGATGCCAGTCTTTCTGCTGCTCAAAGCGGCCAACCTGTTCTGCTGGCAGATAATATAGTGTACAACAGTCGTGCAGCCCGAAAGTCGCAAGGAAATGAGGCCTCAGAGCCCTTTCTTCTCTCTGCCGACGGAGGTGAAGAGCCCGTCTGCGACCTGTCGCCAGCATTGACAGAGCCTGCCGGTTCTGCTGCCCGTTCGGCTCAAGAGTCTTCGGATTCCCGAGAGGCTTCTTCCGTCCGTTCCTCTTCATCATCAGAATCTCATCAGAAAAAGCATGCTGCTTTGTCTGGCAGTCAGACGAGAATGTCTGTCCGTCAGGTGTCCCTTTCTACAGCCGATCCACAGATTGTTGCAGCCAAGTTGGTCGCTTCCGAGGGCTGGTCGGTGAAACTCTATGCCGAGAATGGCATTCCTCGCAGTTACAGCAACGGCGAGTCTTCGGGCTCTTGGGTGATGAGCGACGCCATGATGGGACCTGCTGTCGACAACACACTGCAGTTTATGGTCGTTAAGCTCAACAACAAGGAGTCTCTTATCGACTCCAAGCATCATTTCCCCGTCTCGGTGGGTTTGCAGGTAGGTGTGCCACTTCTTCCACGTCTCTCGCTTACTACGGGCGTTGTCTATACACAGACCAGTTCTGATTTCACTTATCAGTATGGCTCTGGTCAGATGGTTGTCAACCAGTCGCTCCACTATGTAGGTATTCCTGTAGGACTTTCCTATGAGGTCTGGGGGATCAGCCGTTTGCATACCTATGTCAATGTAGGAGGTGAAGGGGCAGTAAATGTGAAAAACAAGACCTTGATGGATGGCAACTGTGAAGATGTGGGGCGTGACAAGATGCAATGGTCTGCCAATGCATCCCTGGGCATTCAGTTTGACGTGATTCCTCAGTTGGGCATTTATGCCGAGCCGGGTGCAAAGTATTATTTTGACAACGGCAGCCATATAGACAACGTGTTCAAGGACAAGAAACTGAACTTCAATTTCCAGTTTGGCTTGCGTTGGAACATCGGAAAGTAACGCTTCTTTGTGGGAATGTTTAATTCAACTTTCCCAATTGAGAAAGTTGAATTAAATATTAAACAAAGTTAAAACCTGGCATTTGCTGTTACATTTTGAGGCATAATAACGTTTATTAGGATGAAGACGTATTTAATTAGGTCAAAAACATAAAATAATCATCCTAAAGAATTTGGAGAAATGGTAAAAGTTCTGGCAAGTATAGGCATGCTGCTGACCTATACTGCTGCAATTTCGGCAGCAAATACACCCCGTTGGGCAGACAATGGCACCAAGACAGCCCCCATAGAAGTGACCGACACGATGGCATACGACAGCATCAAGTGGTCGGAAAAACTGGACGCTGTGACCGTTGTTGCAAAGAAACCCCTGGTAAAGAGCGAGCTCGACAAAATGACCTACGATGTAGAGTCTGACCCCGAGGCACAGGCCAACAGCGTGTTGGAGATGCTACGCAAGGTGCCGATGGTGACAGTCGACGGGCAGGACAACATCATGGTGAACAACAGTTCGTCGTTCAAGGTCTATGTCAACGGCAAACCCAACAACATGATGTCGAACAATCCCTCCGAGGTGCTCAAGAACATGCCTGCCAACAGCGTGAAGAAGATAGAAATCATCACCAATCCCGGACCTAAGTATGATGCCGAGGGAGTGGGAGGCATCATCAATATCATCACCACAGGCAAGGGTATGGAGGGCTATTCGCTCACCGTAGGTACCAACTATAACACCCAGGGCCGCATAGGTGCCAACATGTTTGGCACCGTACAGAGTGGCAAGTTCACCGTCAGCGGACGCTACAGCTATACGCACAGCGATGCGAAGCGCTACTGGGGCGGCAACCGTCGCGAGGTGACCGGCGACATCGACGAGACATCAGCCAATGTGGAGAGCTATTCCACAAGCAATGGCTGGTATAACTACCATTCGGGCAGTTTCGAGGCCAGCTATGAGATCGACAGTCTGCGCCTCGTGTCAGCCTCGTTTGGCCTATGGGCTGGGGGAGGCCACACACCCAATGAGAAACAGGTAGTGGCAACATCGCCCCTCGACGAAAGTCCCCTTTACCATTATTCCAACTTCGACCGTTCCCGCAACAGATGGTCTTCCATAGACGGAGGCATCGACTATCAGCGCTCTTTCCCGGTGAAAAACCGCTTGCTCACCCTGTCTTACAAGATCAACAGCAACCCCAGCGATGACGAAGACGAATACGCGTATCATGACATAGACGGCGTGGCTGCATGGCAAGACTATCTGCACATGCTGAAAGACCAGCGCCACGAACAGGACGGCAATTCGTTGGAGCAGACCTTCCAAATAGACTATACCACGCCTTTTGCCAAGATACACACCTTGGAGGCAGGCCTGAAGTACATCATGCGCGACAACCACAGCAACGACGACCGCTACACCCGTGAGGCACTGAGTGCAGCCGACTACGCCTATGACGAAGCCAACAGCTCGCACTACAAGCACACCAATGACATCTTCGCAGGCTATCTGGGCTATGGAGTGAAATGGAAACTGCTGTCTGGTCGTCTCGGTCTGCGCTATGAGCACACCCTGCAAGACGTGAAGTACCGTTTAGGCCGTGGCGAAGACTTCCGCAAGAACTTCGACGACCTTGTGCCATCGGCAAGTTTCGGCGTGCGTGTGTCCGACTACGTCAATTTCAGCCTTGCCTACAACATGCGCATCTTCCGTCCAGGCATCTGGTATCTCAATCCTTATCTCGATGACAGCAATCCTGCTTCCCTCAGCCAGGGCAACAGCGACCTCGTGAGCGAGAAAAAGCATCAGATCACGTTGGGCTTCAACCTCAACACCAGCAAGCTGAGTCTGAACGTGAAGGCCGCTACGGCTTTTGTCAACAACAGCATCGAGGAAGTCACCTCACTCGTCGACGACCGCACCATCGCAGGACTGAGCCATCCTACGGGCAAGCAGGTCATCTACACCACCTATGAGAACATCGGTAAGGTGAAGGCATCGGCTCTGAGTGCCTATGTCAGCTGGAACATCTTCAGCAAGACACGCATCTACTCCAATCTGTATGGATTATACAGCGACTACTCCAATGGGCAGACCATGCGCAACCACGGATGGTTTGGCTACACCTTCACCGGCATCGAGCAAACGCTGCCCAAGAACTGGTTCATCTCGTTAGATTATTTCGGCCGTACGAAGAGTGTTTCCCTTCAGGGCAAGGGCAGTTCTTATTCCGACTATGGCATCACGGTCAAGAAGTCGTTCCTCAACAAGCGTCTCAACGTGAGCGTCTATGCGGGCAGTCTGTTTAATAAGTACACGCGCCAGGATGACGTGACAGAAAGCGCTAATTTCCGTCAGAGTTCCTGGTCGAAAACCAGCAGTCGCCGCTTCTACTTCTCGGTTACCTACCGCTTCGGTTCGCTCAAGGCGAGCGTGAAGAAGGCACAACGTGGCATCGAGAACGACGACGTGAAAAGTGGAGGGGGTAGCAAGGATTAACTTGCTTCCCAAGAAATATCAATTCTCTCTCTTTAATATTCCCAGGTATTGCTGGCAAGTGAGCCACATACCTGGGCTTTTTATGTTTATGAATCCCGTTTTCGGGGGATTTGTCCCTGGTCTTGGATATTCTGCCGTAGGGGTGAGAAGAGAAACTTGTCGGTAATACACCTTCGCGCACACGCGCAGCCCGCGCTCCCGTGTGTATAATATAATGAGAGTGGGGCTGGAAAGTCTCTTATTCCTCACCTCAACTGTTAAATAACTGTTAATTTTCAAACTTTTTCGTCGAAACTCTTGCGTGTTTGGAAAATAGTTTG
>ERZ1031845.70-NODE-70-length-37868-cov-17.917409_pt1 | contig 37868 bp, 19 predicted proteins | sample MGYA00518169_ERZ1031845 | MGnify/ENA primary metagenome ERZ1031845 (study PRJEB33719, sample SAMN04261265) | wastewater metagenome | biome: rural village; feature: human; material: feces | host: Homo sapiens | place: El Salvador | collected 2014-01-14 ...
GGTATCCGCAACGACCGAACAGGTCGCCTCTGCGAAAATCCGTGAGTAATCGCCGCAGCAGGAAATCTCCGAATAAATCCGTGTCATCCGATGAAAAATACCCGATGAAAAAAAATCTGCGTCATCTGCGAAATCTGCGTGACAAAAAAACTCTCACAAAAATATCTGTGTAAATCTGTGAAATCTGTGGGACAAAAAAAACTCCGATGAAAAAATCTGTGTATATCTGTGAAATCTGTGGGACATACTCCACTCTCAGGGGGTATCTGTATCGACCGAACAGGTCGCCTCCGCGAAAATCCGTGAGTAATCGCCGCAGCAGGAAATCTCCGAATAAATTCCGTGTCATCCGATGAAAATTTTTGTCCCACAGATTTCACAGATTTACACAGATTTTTACTTCATATGAGACCTACTTCTCCAAAGCCTGCAAATCCTGATAGAACCAGACATTCATCTGATTGGCACCTCTATGATTCCAAGCATAATAAGGAATCAGAGTGAGTTTCTGATTCTTCACAGAAACCTTGCCATCAGCAGCCTGACCGAGCACCTGAGCAGCGGTCTGGATAGCCTTCACAGAGAACGCAGGAGCGCCCTTAGTCTCTGTATTTGAGATGCTATAACCATCTATCACAGAAAAAGCTGGATTCTTGGCTACAACGCTGCGAAGAACAGGAGCGCCATCATTATCCACTGCCTCTGCGCAATATACCAATGGTCCACGTTCTACAGCTACCTTACCTCTGTCGTCAGCCACCTTTCCGTTAGCCACAACCGTGCGTACAGGCATATCAAAATGGATGCGAATCACATCACCCTTCCTGATATTCTTCACTGGCAGATAACCCTTGTTGGCAGCCAGATCAGCCTCCACAGCCTTGCCGTTCACGCTCACGCTATAAGCAGGTTGCTCGGCATCACTATACTTATAAAGGTCGCTCGGAACCACCTGATTGCGAACCCATCCAGGAATGCGCACCAGCAGATTGGCACCCTTCACACCACTCTTCTTCACCACAATCCTGATATCGCCATTCCAAGGATACTCAGTAGTCTCCTCCAGCACCACTTCCTTGCCCATCACCTGGATAGAAGAAGTATTTCCAGCAAAGAGATTCACATAGATATCCTTGTTCTTCACGCCATAGAGATAACCCGGCAATGAAGGGATGAAACGGCTCAGATTGCTCGGACAGCAGGCGCAACCAAACCAAGGCTGGCGAGTGGTAGTGCCATCGGCATTAAACTTGTATTTGCCATCGCTCGACAATGGATTTGGATAGAAGAAGCGGCCTCCGTCCATGCTCATGCCCGAAATCACACCATTATAAAGTGTGCGCTCCAGACAGTCGATATACTTACTCTCGCCATGCAAGAGGAACATGCGCTCATTGAGATATACCTGAGCAATGGCAGCACAAGTCTCGTTGTAGGCAGTCATATTAGGCAACTCATAGTCGGCTCCGAAAGCCTCTCCGGCATGACGGGCACCCACACCGCCCGTGAGATAATACTTCTTGGAAACGATATTGTTCCAGATGCGGTCGATGGTCTTGATATAATCCGAATCACGCGTCAGGGAAGCCACATCAGCGATTCCGGCATACATATATCCGGCACGCACGGCATGTCCCCAAGCCTCGTTCTGCTTCAGGATAGGCTTATCGCTCTGGCTATAGACATCGTGGATAGAGGTAGTACCGCGGGCATCGAGGAAGTATTTAGCCTCGTCGAGATACTTCTTTTCGCCCGTAAGGGTATAGAGGCGGGCAAGTGCCATTTCGGCTATCTGATGACCCGGCACAACCCTGTGCTGACCGGCTTGAGGACCCACTTCCCTGATCACACAGTCGGCATATCGCTTGGCAATATCGAGGAATTTTCTGCTGCCCGTAGCCTGATAATGGGCGCAGGCTGCATCCACCATGTGACCGAGATTATAAAGCTCATGGCTCAGCACTTCCACCTTGCTCCAGCGGGTAGCGCCCGACCAGCCGTGAGGATGTTTCGGATTGATGGTACGAGCGGTATAGAGATATCCGTCAGGCTCCTGCGCAGCGCCCACCACATTGAGCACACTGTCGATATAGGCCTTCATCTTCTTGTCGGGATAGGTCTGCAGGATATAGCTGGCTCCCTCGATGGTCTTATAGACATCGGTATCATCAAAAGAGAAGCCCATAAACTTGCTCACGTCCCACTCCTTGGTATCGAGACCGGCATGTCCGGGATGCTGCAAGGTATAGGCAGCCATCTCAAAATTCTTGTAGCGGTGCTCGCTCTCACACTTGCTGAAAGCCAACGGCACAGTTACCTCTCGGGCAGCCTTCAGACGCGCACCCCAAAAGGTATTCTGAGCGATTTTCACACTGGTAAAGGGTACCTGAACAAAGGGATAACCATTGTCCAGAACTTTGGATTTCCGGGATGCAGAAGCCTTAGACTTGGCTGAAGAAGCCTTGGTAGAAGCACCAGCAGACTTGGCTGAAGAAGCCTTGGCAGAAGCATTCGCAGCCATAGCAGGAGCCTGCAACGCAGCAGGAGCAAACATTGCGGCAGAAAGTAAGGCTGCACAGAAAATTCTTTTTTTCATCATTTTATTAGGTATTTTATAGTTATATTGTTGCATTTAATTATTCTGATATACTCAAGTTTCGCTTGTAAACTCCACACGCCCTGAACCAACGGTCACCGGCGCATAGCGGAAAGGTAAAGGACAGAAGCCCCTTGCCCTTGGTAGGAGCTTTTGGGCCTTCAGCCCGTACTTAAACCACATGCGAAACTTCTGTGATATATATACGATTGAAAAACTAACTCCCTCAAAAAGGTGTAAGTTTGACACAAATCGTTTTCGGATGCAAAAATAATAAAACTTTCAATACAAAGCAAATAACTATCAATAAAAAATGGGCACAAATCACGAAAATCATGATAAATGCCCACATTTATAACCATTTTATACCCTATCGGGAGTAGCCTAATACTGTGCTCTTAAAATTATACCCTATCGGGAGTAGCCTATATTTTTTAAACCCATTTTATACCCTATCGGGACAAAATTAGATATAAAAAACAGTTTTTTACTACTCTAAGCGATGTCAATTTCAGTTTATTCAGTTTTTTTTGTGCATAAACAAGCGAATAAAGGCTAAAGAAAGATATCAAGAACCCCTTGAAAAGTTATAGGCCCCCACTTTGAAAAAGTTCAGGAACCCCATTAAAAAGTTCAGGAACCCCATTAAAAAATCAGGAACCATTAAAAAAATCAGAAACCATAAAAAAATCAGGAACCATTGAAAAAATCAGAAACCATAAAAAAATCAGGAACCATTAAAAAAGTTCCAAAAAACCTTTTAATAAAAGATTTCAAGGAACTTTTTCAAAACACTATTTTGTGACTAATACGATTCTCTTTGTTTTAAGATTGCTTTTCTGAACGCCAGATGCAGCAGACTGATGACCAGAAGCAGCAGACTGAACGCCCGATGCAGCATTCTCACAAGCAACTGTCAATTCAACCTTAGATGGCTGAGTTCCTGCTCTTAAGATCACAAGCGCAGAACCCTGATAGAGCGCACGCTCGGCAGTCTTGTTCAACTGCTTCTTGCCCACGTGCAACTCATCCGAATTAATATTTCCGTTATCCACCGCCACGATATCCGCGTCACCCTTCACCGTGAAAGTCAACTTGCTGAATGCGTTCTTATCCTTCAGGTTCATCACTCTCCTGCCTTTCTTATCTACAGCATACACTCTCACGTGCATCAGATCCTGTCCGTCTGCATGCCAGGTTTCAGCATCAGGCACCATCTTCAGCGCCACAGCCTCGCCCGTAGTCTCTATCTGATGACGAGCCACAACCTTGCCATTCTTCCGAGCCACAGCCAGCAGAGTGCCAGGCGCATAAGCGATGCCGTCCCACTTGATACGGGCACGCAACTTAGGGTCGTCACTGTTCTTCTTCACACCCAAACTCTTGCCGTTCAGGAATAGCTCCACCTCGTCACCATTGGTATAGGTATAGAGCGAAACCTTCTCGCCTGCCTCCCGGTTCCAGTTCTCAGAAAGCTTACCAGCCGAAACATTGATGCCGTTCCACTGCACATTGCCACCAGCCTTCTCGATGATGCCGATATGCACAGTAGGCTCGTCAGAGAACATACTTTTCACGAAATAAGCATCCGGTTTCGGTTGCAGAGACAGGTCGAAAACGCCCTGATTCCAGCCCTTAACAGGCCATCCCATACTCTCACCCAGATAGTCGATGGCACCCCAGTAAGCCAACCCGAGCACCTTATCGCGGTCCATCTCATAGAAGTTAGGACCCATCGCAGCCGTGCTCGCCTCACTCTGATAGAACGTCTTTTCCGGATAGCGCTTCATGTCGCCAGGGAAGTACATATACCTATAATTATAGGAATTCACCTCGGTTGCCACAGCCAGATCAGCAGGAATAGAATCGGTATCCAGATTGCGATAGCGCGGATGCATGGCCACGGTAGTGAGACGGGTGTCGTCGTAGCGATGGAGCAGTTGCTTCTGCAGTTCATAAGCCGTCACACCCCAGTCGTTGAAAGGCAGATTGGAATACTGCTGCAGTTCATTACCCAAACTCCAGAGCACCACAGACGGATGATTTCTATCTCTCTTCACCCATTCCGGAATATCCTTCTGCCAGAGACTCTCCCAATCTACTCTGCCTCCGGCATACTGCGCCAACCACTTATCATAGAGTTCATCCACTACGAGAATACCCAATCTGTCGCAAAGTCTAAGGAAGTCTTCGCTATAGGGATTATGGGAAGTTCTCACATGATTGAATCCAAACTCCTTCATCATCTTAAGACGCTTCTCGATGGCACGTGGATAGGCTGCTGCACCTAACGCACCGAGCGTATGATGATTGGCAAAACCCTGCAGGAGCACCTTCTTGCCATTAACGAGCAGACCATGCTGCGGATTCATCTCGATGGTTCTCACACCAAAAGGTTCTCGTATCTGGTCAGCCACCTTTCCCTCGTTATCGTAAAGCGTCACCTCGGCAGTATATAAATAAGGTGTATCGCACGACCAGAGTTTGGCACTCTCTATTTTGAGGGCCGGCAGTTCATACTCTCTGTCACGCCACTTGGCATTGAAATCCACATCCGTTTTCTGCTGCGCCACAACATGGCCGTCAGCATCCAAGATTCTGACTTCTACAGGAATGAAAGTTCCAGGAGCCTTCACTTTTTTCTGCTGGTTGAAGATGTTAGCCCGAATCTTCACTTCCTGATTGTTGACGGTACGGATGAAGAGCGGATGGCGAGGGAAATACAATTCCTTGTCGGTGACGATAAGGTTGACATCCCGATAAAGACCGGCACCGGTAAACCAGCGGGAGTTGTTCGGATTGCGGGTATCTGCCTTCACTGCAATCTCATTGACTTCGCCAAACTTGAGCAGCTTGCTCACATCTACATCAAAGCCGAGGTAACCATAGTCAGTACCTCCTATTCGCTTACCATTCAGATAAACATCGCCCACGAGCATGATGCCCTGGAAATCGAGAAGGATGCGCTTGCCCTTCCACTCGGCCTTCGGAGTCAGTTCATAGCGATACCAGCCGATACCCATTTCCTTGAAGCCACGTGGACTCAAACGGCTGCGAACATTACTACCTGCATCACTATTATCAGGACGTTCGCTGGCATCAGGAGCCACCCAGTCCTGTCCGATCAGGAAATCGTGAGGTAGATTAACCACCTCATCATTAGCCTGCAATTTCTTCAGCATATTCACGTCGGAAACATCCCCACGATGGAACTGCCAACCTCTGTCGAGAGAAATCGTATCTCGAACGGATGCAGAAGCGGTGCCAGTAGATGCAGAAACCAACATCAGCAGGCCAGAATAGAAAAAATATTTTGCTGTCATATATTTCATTCAAAATTATTATTTCAAATATTTAGCCAATGGACTCTTCATCTTTTTCAATCCTTTCGCCACGCACTTTGCGTTATGACGAGCACCCTTGAGAGAGGTATGCGTATGATCTTTCTTGTAATATTCTTTCACTTTCTCCTTACCTATCTTATCATAGGAATCGGCAGCGATATTGTGAAGGTCGAGGAAAGGAACTTCGGTCTCTGCCACCACTTCTCTGTACCACTTGCCATAAGTATCGTTGCGACGCTCCATCTTGCCATGTGGCCACTCATTGCGAGGAGTCAGGGAAACCAAAATAGGATGAGCGCCCTTCTCGTAAACGTCCTGAATGAACTTCTTCAGATACCAGCCGAAAGAATAAACTACCTCAAACTGCTTGCTCTCCTGCATCTGATAGACATTGCAAGTATCCTTGGCACAAGGGATGGAACCGCGCATCTTCTTATCGGTCAAGGAACAGATGTCGTTATGACCGAACTCAATGAGCACGTAGTCGCCCGGCTGCAAACTGTTATATACCTTCTCCCATCTGCCCTCATTGAGGTAGGAACGGCTGCTGCGACCCGCCTTGGCAGCATTCACACAAGTAATCTTCTTAGGATTGAAAATGGTATAAGCCTGAGAGCCCCAGCCCCACATACCATCCTCTTCCTTGTCAGCATTCTTTACGGTACTGTCGCCAGTAAAGAAAACCACTGGCTTGCCCTTCTCGCGCTGAAAATTCTCCACCGGCAGAGCCACATTGATCATCATCGCCTGCAACGGAGCCAGACTTGGGTCCTTACTCTCTGCCAATCCCTCAGCAGCCGAACGGGCATTCATCATCGCTCCGAAACGGGAGGTGTGGATATGGTCCTTGAAGAAGTGATACTTCTCCTTCCAATGACCGTAACTGTCGAGTTTGGCAGCCGAAATCTCATTCAGATCTACGAAAGGAACGCCCTCCTGCTCTGCCACCTGCTTCGCCCAGAGACCGAAAGTCTTATTCACGCGTACAATCTTATCATTCTCATCATAGGCATCACGAGGAGTAAGCGACATCAGGATAGGATGAGCCCCGAGCGCCTTGCAGTCGTTGATATACTTGCGCATATACTCGCCGTAGGTATAGACAGTCTCCTTCACGCCCGTCTCCTTGATGGTGACATTGAGCGAATCCTTGCCGATTCCAGGGATGCTGGCACGCGCACGACCGCTATCGTAAGGACCGTTATCATTATGACCGATAGAGATGATCACCCAGTCGCCAGCCTTGATTCCCTTGCGTACATCCGGCCAGAGACGGTTGTAGAAAGTACGGCTGCTCATGCCTCCGAGTGCCTGATTTTCTACCGTAATCTTATTCTCGTCAAAGAACTCATGTTCATAGTAACCCCAGCCCCACTGGCCGTTGTTACCATTGCCGAGCGTACCGTTGCGCATGGTAGAGTTGCCTATCAGGAAGAGCACAGGATTATTGCCCTTTCTGCTGGTTCCCGGTTGGATTCGGGCGGTCATCGCCTTGTTGAGACTGTCCACCGTATTATCAATCACATGATTAACATCTTCCATCGGACCAGCTACTGTGGTCTTTGCCTTCTCCCCCTTCTGAGGTGTCTGGGCGAAAGCGACTGTTGTTGCCGCCATCAGCGACATTGCAAACAATATTCTTTTCATTATTTATTAATATTTAACTGAACTTTCGCATATCAGGAAATTAAAGGAGTTAAGGAAGTTAAGGAGTTAAGACGTATGTCTTGCAGCTTAAGAACTACGCCAAAAAGACTATTGTCTTAACTCCTCAGCGACCGTAGGGAGCGATAACTCCTTTAACTTCTGAGCTTGCGAAACTTAAATTATTTAATTTTCCAATCTTTCTCCTCTAAATAAAAACCGAGATGTGGCGGCTGGTTGTAACCCACATTTTGCCAAGCCACACTCAGGCGATAGATGTGATCGTGCATGAGCGTAGGAATGCGGTATTCCGTCGGGATATTCGTAGTGAAAATATTCAGATGAGAGGCATCGTTCTCGTCCCAGTAGATCACCTCCTCACGCCAGTCACCGAAGATATCAGCCTGCAGATTAGGAGTAGCCTTCGTCCAGTTGTTGCTCACAGAATGTCCCATATCGCTGAGATGCTTTCCGTTGCTCAAAGGCAGTGGCACCGCCTTCTTTCCGTTCCATTTCTGCAGGTACGGAGCAAAATGCGGTCTGCGTCCGTTGGCAAGCAGTTCGTCCTGCAAATCGCCATCCCAGTAGATTCTGAAGTTCATCGCCGGCATTTGGGAAGGGTCGTCAGCAATCACTTTTCCATGACAATCCCTTACTTCCTTACTGTCTAAGCTCCACATTTCAAAGCCCCGATGACGCCCATCAATATCCGCAGCCACACCCCTTCCGGTATCGTCTCTATCCAGCGTACGGTAGAGAATCTCGCCAGTACGGGCATCCCGAAAATCAGAACCATAAGGCTTCTCTTCGTGTACCATAAAGACTTCCAAGCCTGGTCTGTCTGGGTCGAGATCAGAGAGATGGAGCGCATCGCCATGACCGAGTCCCGTGGAGTACAACAGACTTCCGTCGTGATTGATGGCTGCCGAACCATAGGTTATCTCGTCGCATCCATCACCATCCACATCGCCAACTGCCAGGCTATGGGCGCCCTGTGCAAAGGCCGTCGCCGAGAGCCCATGCGCCTCCTTGATTACCTTGCCATCGCCATCCATCACCACCCAGTCGTGAGGAGTGAGAGAAGCATGCAACCACTTCGTCGTCAGTTGTTTACCATCGAAATCCACTGTCCAGAGATAAGAACGGGTGTAGTATCCTCGGCACATCACGGCACTCGGCCGATGGGCAGCTCCATCAAGATAAGCCACGCCAGCGAGGTATCTTTCGCCACGGTTGCCATAGTTGTCCTTATCGCCCCAAACAGACGAATAAGCAGGAAAGCCATCAGCCTCAAGTCGTTCACCCTCAGCCACTTGTCTGCCCACACCGAAAGCTCTGTTAGGATTATACCAGATGGTATGCATCGCCTTCCCCGTCTCGCCATTGAAGACCGTGAGCAGTTCCGGACCATTCTTGATGCGCCCACGATTGTTGCGATAATCAGCCGCATTATCGAGCGAACGAATCTCTGTATCAGTAGCCGATTCGCTGACAAACCTGCCCTGTCCATCGATACTTCCAGCCGAAGTCTTGCAAATCATTTCAGCCTTTCCGTCGCCATCAAAATCGAAAACCAAGAACTGGGTATAGTGAGCACCGGCACGGATATTCTTGCCCAGATTGATACGCCAGAGCTGGGTTCCGTCGAATTTATAACAATCAAGAATCACATCGCCCGTATAGCCATCGTGGGAATTATCGTGAGAGTTGGAAGGGTCCCATTTCACAATCAGTTCATACTCGCCGTCGCCATCCACATCGCCCACGCTACAGTCGTTCGGGGTGTACACATAGGCCCGTCCATCTGGAGCAGTGCCACCCTCAGGGCGGTTGATGGGCAGCGACTTATACAGATCAGTCCAAGGCTTCACTGGTTTAGAAACCTCCCGTTGCATCGGGGCATCCATCTTCGGCTCATCCTGATAACTGATCAGGCGATAAGAATGTGCAGAAGAGCCCTTGATATCAGTAAAGTTGGTCGCCCGGACATGATGAGCAATCACTTTTCCATCCCGCTCTATATCAAAACAGACATTCTTGCTGTCCGTACCGAGGAGTCGCCAACTGAGATAGATTCCCTTTCCGGCAGCCGGCAAAGCCACCAGTCCACGGTCGAGGCGTTCCATCGGAAATTGTGAAGATTTCTGCCCAAATGCACTATTTTGCTGACCATAAGCGAAACCATTCTGTTCATAGACGTTTCTCTCCTGTCCATAATCACTACTCTCCTGTCCATAAACGCAATTATTTCCAAATGCGCAGAAGACAGAAAGAAGCGAAAGAATATATAATTGTCTTTTTCTCATCAGTAGATTGTCTTTTCAGACATTTATTATAAATTTAGAATTTCTCTGCAAAAGTAAAAAAAATAATGCAATTTTTGCTTTATATTTTGCTTATTTTTCTCTATTTTTTGGCAGCGGCTTTTTTAAAGGTAAAAAGGTAAAAAAGTAAAAAAGTAAAAAGGGATAATGAAGTGAGAAGTGAGAAAGGAGAAGTGAGAAAGGAGAAATGAGAAAACAAGAGGGCGTGCCATGGACTTATGACACGCCCTCGTTTAAATTTCATTAACTATATTATAACCAGCAAACTAAAGTCTTTACTGAAATATTTCTTGGATTACTTCAATGTAACCTTGACAGTTCCCTTGGCTGTACGGACAATGTACAAGCCTGGAGCCAAGCCACGACTCTTCAAGTCGCTCTGCAAAGTAGCCATAGAAGTCTGCAAACTTGTCATGCGGAAGCCGTTGAGCGTATAGACATCTGCCTGGAAAGAACCCGCATCGAAACCAATCTCACGGATACCTGTAGCATTGGCTACATAGACAACTCCCTCTGTAAGGAACTTGCTTGTATCCCAACCCAAACCATCAGGAAGAGCCTGCAAGTTAAAAGTAGGAGTACCGCTGATTGTGCCAGCGCAATCTAAGACTCTCACATAATCACCCTCTTCAGGTTTCCAACCATTCTCATTATATGTCACATAGATGGTACCATACAGAAAAGCATTGCCACCTACCTTCAGATATGCCCAGCCGAGACTCTTGCTTCCTGTATATGGATTGACAACGAGAGAATCTGCCTTTGCCTTGTTCACATAAATGCTGGAACCATCGTAGGCTACCAGGTTCTTCTGGATATTGATAATGCCCGTATTGCTGGTCTGAGCTGTAGGCAAATTGCTGCCTGGACGCAAGACACCACCATTCTCGAGAGTAATGCCCAAAGAGCAACCTACACCGCGAAGTTCACCACTGCCCTGTACATAAAGAACAGTAGGGGCAGTCATGGAAGAAGTTGCAGCTGCCTTGTTCAGTTTCACGACTCCTTCAAGAATCTTCAGCAACTTGGCATTGGCAAGTACATTCTCACTGGAGATGGTCCAGATACCCGTACCATTCTTCACCACAAAGCTACCATTGATAGAACCCTTGAACTCAAAGTTCGTATTTTTGCCACCAATCATCAAAGTATTGGTACCGGAACCGAAGTATCCACCATTACTGATATATCCATTACCCGTCAGAGCACCGATAGCAAAGCTATTGCCGTTGGTACAGAATGCATAGTCTTTGGTGAAACGTGAATCAACATTGAGCGTTGCCAAAGGAATACCATAGCTGTTGTTGAAATCAAATACTGGCTCGTAAGTATTCTTGCTTCCACGCTTTGCATTGATGGTTCCTTCAAACTTACTCCAGTTGCCTTTGAATGGACAGCGAACCCAAGTTGCATAGATGTCGATGGTTCCCTCACCAGTCAGTTTACCGGTATAGTCGCATCGGCCATCAGGATACCAGATACCAGACTTACCCTTAGGTACTTCGATGTTCACATTATCAGAGTTGCTGGAATAGATACTGTTACTTGCCTGCAGCACTACCTTGCTACCATTCAGCACAATCGTCTTGCCATTGAAATGTCCATCCTGGAAGTCATAGACTTTACCGGCATTGATATAGAGCTTGTCGAAATCGGCAGCACAGTTGAGTTGCAAAGTACCATTACCCACCTTATAGAGGTCTCGGTTGGTTCCCTTATTCGCCTTGCTGATACCGCCATTCACAATCAGATTGGCACCATTAGCAGTCTCTATCTGACCACCATTCTCGCCCAACACAATCGGATGAGAAGAAGTCATGGCTATATTTACCCACAACTTACCTTGGTTGGACATAGTAATGGTATTGTCGGCTGCACCTAACGAACCATATTCGAGACCGTCCTTATTGGCAAGCGTTGCTGGACGGAGATAACCGCCATCAATATAGGTGCCGCCCGTATATCGGTTGGTATTCTTGATATTGACTGCACTCTTACCCTTCAAAGTAACAGAACCATTACCCTCGATAGCACCATTGCCAGACAAGGTATATACCTTACTGTTATTGTTGAAGACGATGTTGCCAGGAGCGAGGTCCTCATTGATCTCTACGTCAGTCTTAACGGCAGTATCATCGAAGGTTACGTTATCACCTGAAACGAATTTATTATCGGAAGAAGCGAAGTTCTCAGACTCCATCAGGTCCCATATAGAACCGTTGGCACCTGTCCAGACTACAGACTCGCTGTCGCGTGAATCGCTCACCCTAATAGTCAACTTGCCATCAGCATACTTTAAACTGTATTTCTCGCCAGAGAGGCCTTCCACGGTGATGTCAGCCAAGTTGCCAGTCAGCTCACCTACCTCTGCCAGTGTATAGGTACCAGGCTGAGGAGCCGATGTAAACTCGAATACTGGAGCTGAATACTGAGGACCGTTCGCCCAGTTCTTCTTTTCGATACTCATCTTGGAAGCTACCAACTTATCTACATTCCCGCCGTTCACATCAAAGATGACGCGGGCACCGAAACCGAGCTGGAGATCAGAAGTAATCAGCGTACCCACCTGGTCCTTACCGCCCGGACGAATGATAGAACCATAGTCGGCCTTGATACCGCCCTTGAAGTTACCGCCGTTGGAATTCAACTCCGCAAAGCGGTTCAGCCATACCGGACTCTTCTCCATCGTTCCGTCAAACTGCAGTGTACCTGCCCATACATCAGTCTTGCCAGTGTAGGTCTGGGTTACGTTAGGAAGAACGAGTGTACCATCGCCCTGCTTCACTAAGCGCATATTGCCAGAGAAAGCACCGCCAGTGAGGGTATGTGTATAATAAGTATATTTGATTTCAGTATCCTTTTCTCTGCACTCGCTCGGAGCCGTACCCTGCACCCATGAAGGGGCATTGTCGGTAAAGACAGCAGGAGCAGCACCATCAGCCACAGCTACCGTGGCATCGCCATTGGTAGAAAGCAAAGCGTGCTTGCCGTCCAAAGACTTGGAGATAGTAGAGGAAACCTCTTCACGACCCGTAGTGGTGAGTGGTGGAGGAGCTATCGTGATGCCTTCCAGTTCACCGAGGAAGTAAGATGTGTGAGGAGGCTGGTTGTAACCGCATGGCTGCCATACCATCGCATTGCGGTACTGATGATCGTACCACAGCGAGTAGTTGCGCCAAGGAGTTCGAGTGGTCGTAGTATAGATGCGGATATTGTTGCTACCCGTGCGCTCTATCACTTCCTCACGCCAGTCGCCGAACACATCGCCCTGGAAACAAGGAGTAGCCTTGGTTCCGTTGTTGGAATAAGCGCCAGTGAGGGTTGCTATAGTACCCTGTCCAGGCTTGGTTACCTCTGTATTATTGAAGCATTCCTCCTGCAAATCGCCATCCCAGTAGATACGGAAGTTCATGCTGAGTCCATTCGTATTGCGATCCACATGGTCATTGGTAATGGTAGATATCGGCGTATCATGCGCACTATGACCTACGGCGCCCGGAATATCATTATAGAAATTACCAGCCAGACAGCGACCATCATCATTGGTATCTGTCTTGCGATAATATATCTTGCTCGTAGTTGCATCGCGATAGTTGTTGGAAGGAGCATCCTCATTACAAGCAAACATCTCCTGACCATGGATATAAGGATTAAAATCACTTACATGCTGAGCATCGCCATGACCGAGACCAGTAGTAGAAAGTCCCATTCCGTTATCGTCGATAACCATAGAACCGTATACGATTTCATCACGTCCGTCCCAATCCACATCGGCTACGATATAGTTGTGATAACCCTGTCCATACCAAGGAGAACCCACCTGGTTGTTGGTCCACTTCCAGCGAACCGTCAAATCGTGGGTATTAGGATCCACATCGTATGCGATGAACTTATGACGGGTATAGATACCACGCGCCAGGAAGATACTTGGATGCTTGCCATCGAGATAAGGAGCACCAAAGAAGAATTTGTTGGAACGGTGGCCGTAGCCATCACCCCAAGCAGCCTTCAGATCAGTCTCGCCTGCTTCCAGACGCTTCAATGGGAAATCTATGCACTGGTATGGTTTACCGGTAGCACCCTCGCAATACCAGAGGAACTCCTTGCCATAGTGGGTAAACCATTCTACGCTTCCTTCAGCCTTTGGCTGGCGATAGTTAGTCCATGCAGAACCATTCTTGCCGTCAGCCCCAATAGTATAGGTAGTACCATCAGCCATGTGTACAGTAGAGCCTTCTTCAAGTCGCATTACGACTTCTGCCTTGCCGTCCATATCCCAGTCGTAACCTACGATATTCTGCTCGTTGTTCTGGAAGTCGCCCATGTTAGGACCACAGTTCACCCACCAGAGAATCTTACCGTCCTGCTTCAGACAGGCCAGCATAGTATATTCCTTGGTCTGTACGCCATTGATGGTAGGTCCATTCTTAGGATAAAGCTGTTCACCTTCCTGCTGGTTGGTGAACTTCATCAGAATCTCCAACTCGCCATCGCCATCCACATCAGCACAGCAGGCATCGTTAGGGATATAAGTTGACTTCAGGGCAGCAGGATACTGGATTTTTACTTCCTTATAATTTGAGTTGAATACAGTAGCAGCCTTAGAAGCTGCCTGCTCTACCCCATTCACAACCGCCTTTACGGTATAAGTGTTACTTGATGAACCAGACTTGTCTGTAAAGTTGGAAACATCGAGGGGTTCTGGGTTTACCAAAGTGCCATTTCTGTAAAGATTGTACTTTACATCATAGTATTCATCGGCCTGGATACGCCAAGAGCAGTACACACCATTTGTGGTTTGCACTGCAATGAGTCCACGATCCAACTTATCGGTAAAGCGCTGGGCATTTGCACCCATACTTACCAACAATGCTAAAGCAGATGTTGCGAGTAGTTTTTTATTCATTATTGTAGGTTTTATTGTTTTTATTCTTGTTTATTGACGATTCATGTCGATTATTGTTGTTTATTCAGTTTTAACTGATTTGTTGGCAAAAGTACACAGAATATTTGAGAAAGCATCCATAAAATATGATATTTAACCTTATTATTTTGAGAAAAGGGAATAAAAAAGATTTTTTTAAAAGGTAAAAAGGTAAAAAGGTAAAAAGGATTTTTAAAGGTAAAAAGGTAAAAAAGTAAAAAGGTAAAAAAAAGACAGAGAAAGGAAGAAAGACAAGAAAAGAAAAGAAAATTAGAAAATGACAAATGAGAAATTACAAATGAGAAATGAGAGAGGAAGGGAAAGAGGAAAGAGAAGGACAAGAAAGAGAAGAAGACAAAGAAAGGGATGCATCACTGCATCCCTTTGCAAGAAAATGATTGATTCAATCTCGGCAAATTATAGAAACCATAATTGCCAATGCTTTATCAATGAAACAAATTACTTAAGCTGAGCACCTGCTACAGAGAATGTCTTGCCATCCTTGACGATAACAACACCATTCTTGGTTACTACCTTCTTCACTGCTGAAGCTGAGGTCTCGGCTGTATTTACATTCTTGATACCAGAAACGCCTGGCTCAAAGCCCTTGTAAGTCATTACCTTTACGTCGCAGAGAGCTGTATCGTAACGGAAGAGATTGAAATTCTCACCTGCTACACAAACAGTTGTCTTGTTGCAATCACCCTTGTCTGGACGGTCGTAACCACCACGAGTGTGAACGATGTAGAAGTTTGGCTTGTTAGCATCATCAGATGTATATTTAGCGTCGAGACTTAAAGTAGCATTGGTAACAGCAGTGTTGTAGTAAACGATACCCTCGAGTGGGAAGATGCTCCATGCAGAAGCTACATACTTAGAGTTGGCAATGAAGTCTGCAGTTGGAGCCAATGGAGCAAATGCTGTTGTTGCATCCTCAGGAACCTGAACATTCCACTTGGCATCATTAGTACCAATACTTGCCATATCATAGAAACCAAAGCCAGACTTGGTAGATACATAGTTATCTTTATCTGCCTCTGTGCATGCAGTAGAATTACCATTCGCATCATAACCATACATCTGGGTTGAATAAGCGCGGTCCCAATGTGACTTGTTGGCATTATCAACAATCTCAGTTACAGTGAAGCCAGTCTTTGCTGCATCACACTCCTCCTTAGTCCAAGCATAGTCCTTCTTATCAGCTACTACGTACTCAACGTTGTTTTCTACAGTAACCTTCTCTGATGGAGCATACCAAGGCATCTCTACAGGGTGGGTACCGTCGTATGAATAAAGTTCCAATGAACCCTGACCATCCAATGCAATAGTCTCACCTGTCAACACATTACCCTCAGTTGTCACACCACCAACAGTCTTCTTATAGTGGATAGTAACTGTAGGCTTCATCAAAGTCTCAGAGTTATCAGCCACAATCTGATAAACCTTCTTGTAGCCCTCTTCTACATTTACAATTGAAGCAGATGGTGTAGGCATAGTAATCTGCTCGCAAACTACCTCGTTGACAACCTCGTTAGACTTGTTGGTCTCGTCATCTTCAAGAGTTGTCCAAACCTTCAACTGACCAGACTTGTTGCAGAAGATTATCTTAGAACCACCTTCACCGCTGGTCTCCATCTCGCGGGTATCAGTTGCATCACCATAAGCTACAGAGCACTCCTCACCATCAGCGTAAGCTGTTCCACCAAGGCCCTCAGCATCACCGAGCTGAGTCCAATGCAATACATGACCCTCTGGGAAGGTTACGTAATAAGCGCGCTGCTGACCAATAGCTGCAAGCAAATCTACAGAAGGCTCCTGAGCGAATGGACCTTCAGCCTCGTAAGAAAGACCGATGTTAGAGAGCTGGTGAGTAGAAGTACCGTTCATACCGAATACGAAGATACCGGCACGATCCTCTTCGCAAGTATAGTTGTGAACACCTGTCTTCAAAGGATTTCCTTCTGCATCAGAAATGGTATAGGTAGCTGTATTAGCTTCAGTATTGATAACGACCGCAAACTTATAAGTAGCCTGGCTTGAGATCGTGAGAGAGTCCTCGGTAGTCTTTGACCAGTCGTTCTTTGCTGTTGGCTCCTCGTTAATCCAAATAGTGAAGTCACCATTAGCGGTAGCAGGCTTCGTACCCACTCTCCAACGGAAGAAATAGTCATCACCCTCGTTAACCTTGTACCAGTGATAGTTGTGAGTCTGTACACGAGCATCAGAAGAAGTACACATATCAATAGGAAGGAGCACAAACTCCATGTCTGCACGGGCAGCCATGTTAGACATATTCAAGTCCATCGTGAACTTGTAAGTACTGTTAGGAAGAGATGCTACATCGGTCTTCGCCCACGCATCCCCGTTCCAGAAGTAGTTGAGCATACGACCACCATTCTTCTTGTTCTGTACCTCAAGGTAGTCATTACCAGGAGTAGAGGCGAAGTTACCTGCATCCTGGATAACCCAGCCCTCTGACATCTTATCAGTTGGCACCTTGAAGAAGTACTTGTCGTCGGCTTTTGCCATCGCACATACGATGAACATAAGCAATGCAATAAAAGTAAACTTTTTCATTTTTAAAAATGTTTTAGTTAATAATATATTTTATCTATATTTATTTTCGTTTTCTACCTGATGCAGCGTTTCACTGCATCAGGTGTAAATATGTGTTGAAACCCACTATTACCAACCAGGGTTCTGCTGGATAGCATGATTGGATTTCAAGATTTCGGTCTGAGAGAATGGGAACAGATTCCACTTGCTCTCCCACTGTCCATCACCACGAGTCACAGCCACCTTATTATATATATAAGAGCCATCCTCGTTCTTGGTGATTTCCATGCGGTGGATATTCATGAACTTATCGCCATCCTCCATCCAGCGACGCACGTCATAGAATCGGTGTCCCTCAAAAGCGAGTTCCACACGGCGCTCGTTCTTGTACTTCTCCCAGAAAGCCTCGTTGCTCATACCCGTTGCGATGGCTGGCATGCCGGAACGCAGGCGGGTCTTGCTCGCCATCTTGGCTGCTGTCTGGGTAGCCGGTACATTCACGGTAGTCTGGTTGCCTTCTTCATCGGTAATCACTACTGCACCACTCGCATCGGCTGCATTGGCATTGCCGCAGGCCTTGAAATACTGGAAGAGAGCCTCTGCATAGTTCAGATACATACCGCCCATACGGAAGGTGAGCCAACCGTGAGGAGATGTAGTTGCTGCTGTACCGGAACGACCACGAAGAATCTGGTCTGCATTACAGAACTTCTTCAGATAGTAACCGGTTGTAGTTGCGTATGCCTTTCCTGCTGCATTACCAGTACGGGAGTGATAACCACCTGTATAGGTTTCGATAGTAGGATGCTCACTATTGTAATCGGCAAGGTCGTTTGGCCATTTCTCGCCATTGAGCACTACGGTCTTCTTCAGACGTGGGTCACGGTTGTCGTATGGATTTGTTGCATCATATAAGCTGCTTTCCGCAATGCTCTTTCCATCGGTACACTCAAAAGCATCTACCAGATCCTGTGTAGGACAGTTGCCGCCCTGACCTGAAGAGTAACCTACAGGGAAGTTGTAGCCCTCGAAAGAACTGGAAGAAGCGGTGCGGCGCGCAAAGAGTATCTCCTTGGTACTGGAAGCATCTGAATAATACTCCGTACCCCAAAGGTCCTCTAAGTTGGTAGCTAACCCGTAGCCCTTAGCCTCTGCTGCATCGATAAGTTCCTTATTGGCAGCCACGGCGATGGCCCAGAGATTCTTCTTCTCTTCTGAGGTCTTGCCCTGTGTGAAGAGTGGAGAGGCATGATAGAGAGCAGCCTGAGCCTTCAATGCCAAGACGGCATACTTGTTGGCGCGGGCGGTCTCTGCCTTGGAGAGAATCATATCCGACTTACCTGCATAGTCTTCGATTATCTTGTCCTTGATATCATCACACTCGCTGATGATGAAGTTGAAGATTTCGTCGGCACTGGTTCGTGGAAGTGCTGTCTCCTCGGTACCTGTGGTATTGTGAACCTTGAAAGGTACACCGCCGTATTGGCGAACCAGGGTGTAATAGAAGTAAGCACGTGCCCAGCGAGCCTCATACTGATAATTGTTGTAGAGATACATCTGCTTCTCATAATCGAGATTGAGCTTAAACTGGTCGAACTCCAGATTAGACCAGTTGTCTATCACCTCATTGCAGTAGGTGATGCCCTGATAAGCAGAAGACCAGATGGTCTGGTGAGCATTGACAGAACTCCAGTTGCCATTGAAGAAGTCCTCTACCGCATTGCCATCGTGGCTATATTCAGACTCATCAGTTGCAGAGGAAAGCATGGCTCCCGAAAGGTTACCCCAGTCGGTATCGATATCTGTGTATATCGTGGTCATCAATCCACCTACGTATTTGAACGAGCGCTGGATGTATTCCTTGTCGTAGGCTGTATATTCATTGTAGTCCATATTACAAGAAGACAACGTCATGGCAGCCAACACAAAGCAAAATAGTTGTTTATTTACTTTCATAATCGTAATTCCTTAAATTTAGAATGTTACTGCAGCACCTACCTGAAGGCTTCTGGTAAGAGGCTGGGTTGTACCGTATGAAGCGGCATCTGCCTCGTCGAGATGATCAAGAGTGAAGAGGTCTGTTCCGCGAGCATACAACTTCACTTTGTTGATGAAACCTATCTTATTCAACCATGCTGATGGCAGATAATAATACATCTCCACATAGCGGAGCTTGAGATAACTGCGGTCAAACATGTTGAGCGTGCTGTTCAAATTGTTGTTGGCATTGCTGGTTGCTGAGAGACGTGGGAACTTTGGATTCTCGGTATTGCCACGCTCTGCAGACCAGGAGTTCTCGTAAAGATACTGAGACAGCGTGTTACTAGCTACTGCTGAACGGTACAAGCCGTTGGTGGTCTTGAAACCGGTCCACTTGCCTACGCCCTGGAACATGGCATCGATACCCCATCCCTTGTACTCTGCACCGAGGTGGAAGTTGTAGTAGAGGTCTGGCGCAGTAGTGCTGTAACCTATCGCCTGGCGGTCGTTGTTGTCTATCGTCTCGTCACCAGTCAGATCCACGTACTTTACATCTCCCGCATGAATGGTTGTGAAATTGTGGATTGGGTAGCCCAATTCCTTCATCTCTGAAGCTGAAATAATGCCATCGCCATTCAGGTCGTCACTCTTCTGGAAGAAGCCATCTGCGATATAACCAAATGCCTGGCCGTATCGCTTGCCTGTAGAAGAGGTATTGGCATAGAGCTGTGGAGCCTCTGCCTGATTCTTCACGATGGTCTTGTTGAGTGTGAGAGAACCACCAAGACTGATGGTGAGATCCTTGTTCAACTTCTTGCTGTAGTCTACCGATACATCGAAGCCATGGGAATTGATGACTCCTACTGGCTCATAAGGAGCTGTCATACCGAATACGCTGGAGTAGCTGCCTGCTGTAGAATACCAGATATCATAGCGGTGCTGGTAGTAATAATCTGCAGAGATATTCAGACCGCCAAAGAGTGTGGCATCGAAACCGACATTGAACTTGCTTGCATTCTCGTGATCGATATGCTGGGTCTTGGCTGTGCCGAGATAGGTATTACCCCACTGTGTACCTGTATAGGTTGCATCGAATGGATAGCTTACGCCGTTCATCAGATAGAACTGATCGTAGTAGGTCCAAACGTCTCCGCCAGGAAGCACATCCAGTACCTGGTTGCCCCAGGAAGCACGCAACTTCAGGAAGTCGAGCCACTTCACATTCTTCATAAACTTCTCATTGGAGATATTCCAAGCGAAAGAAACGTTTGGAGACATCGCCCACTTGTCGCCAGGAGCCAGACGGCTGGAACCGCTCTCTACCAGGGCTACATCGAAGAGAAGTCTGTTGTCATAACCATAGTGACCGAACAAAGAGATATTGTGACGATATACGGTGGTATTGGTACCTGTCTTGTCATTGTACTCGTAATCGTACTTCAACTGGCCATATACATGATGCTTCTCAGAGAAGTTCTTGTCATAGTTGAGCGCTGCGTTCCATACGCAACGGCGAATCCAATTGTTGTTGTTGGCACCGGTACCCATGTTGGAATCTGTACCCTGCACGGCAGAGAGAGTTCCCTCGCCATCTGCGACTACTGAACCATTGGTTGGCACCTCATAGTAAGCATAGCGATAGGTCTTGGAATGGTCTTCATAAACATTAGACCAAGTATCATAACCCAACTGCGCCTGCGCACTCAAGCCCTCTGTGATGGATGAGAGATCCTGCTCCAAAACCAAGTCGGCATAGAGCGCACGCTGATGGTTCTTATAGTAAGCTGCACCCTGGCTCTGAGCCACTGGATTGGAAGTGGTATATACGGTATTACCGCCCCATACGGTCTCTGAAGCCTTCACTGGGAATGCATTGGCTGGCACCTTATAGATCATAGACCAGAGGTCGGCCTGCGCACCTGGCTGTGACTGCTCTGTGAGCAATCCATACAAGTGGGTATGCAACTTCGTCTTGAGACCCAGGTCGATATCCATGTTGGAACGCAGTGTTCCGCGCGTATATTTATTCTGTGTAGAATATCCGTCGTTCTGGAAGTTCTTGATGAAGCCCTTGTTGGTCAGCAACTGTACGTTGGTATAATAACGGAAGTTGCTGGTACCACCCTTGAACTCAATATTGAAGCGGTCGTTGTTGGAAACATTGCGGAAGGTCTCGTCTGCCCAGTTTACATTTGGATAATAGAGCGGATTGGAACCGTCTCTATAGGCATTGATGACATCTGAGCTATAGACATCGCCACCATTCTGATTATGGTAAGCCTCGTTGACAGCTGATGCGTATGTAGCAGCATCTACCATCTTAGGCTTGTTGGTCAGGAAAGAGAACACGTGATCATAAGATGCAGTAATCGACTTGGTATTATACTTACCGTGCTTGGTAGTAATCAGAACCACACCGTTGGCACCCTTGTAACCATAGAGAGCCGTAGCTGCAGCATCCTTCAGGATAGATACACTCTCCACATCCTCGGCTACCACATTCTCGATGGCACGTTCTACTCCATCCACAATGAAGAGCGGAGTGCTGCCGCTGGATGACTGGATGCCACGGATATAGAAAGCTGGATTCTGGGCATGGAAAAGGCCTGAACCGTCGAGACTGACGAGACCATTGCCCTGACCCAGGATATTGTTACCGATGTTGCGTGCGCCACGCTTGTTGACATCCTTGTTGCTGATGACACTGACAGCAGAAGTGGATTGCTCGCGGGTAAAGGTGCGGTTGGCACCTATATCTACGGTCTGGTCCTTATATGCCACAGAGTCCATGATGTCCTGCTGCGCCATTGCTGGCAGGCTCATGCCTGCAAGCAATGACAACATATATATATTCTTTGTTTTCATATACAAATTCATTTTAACTTAGTTAGTTCCCTGAGGTTCTTCTTACCAACCTGGGTTTTGTACAAGACCATAATTCTTATTGATTTCTGCCTGTGGAAGTGGATCGAGCAACCACTTCTTCACCTCGTTGCTCGTTGGACTCTGAGTCCAGAGATAACGGCTATTGGCTGTAATCGTCTTGATGCTACTCAGGAAGAACAGAGGCTGTGTAGATGACGGATCATTATCACGGTCACCTCCTACCCACGCAGCATTACGGCTCTGGAAACCATCGCTGGTCTGGATCAGACGATACTGCATCAAGCCGTGCAGTTGCTTGGTCATCCAATCGGTACGCTTCAGGCGAACCATGTCGAACCAGCGGGCATTAGTAAGACCCAACTCACGCACACGCTCGTCGAGAAGTTCTTCCATAAACTCTGTAGAAGTCTCGCCATTGCTCAGAGACACTTGCTGAATGGCAGCTGCTTCTGCAGTTTCTGCAGTATACCCCTTTGCCTTGCGATATGTAGAATTGGTCCACATTCTCTTCATGGTAGGAAGACCTACGCGGGAGCGAACCTTATCCACCATTTCTACTGCCTTATCTACATCCTTGTCTTTACGCATCACGAGCGCCTCGGCATACTGCAGATAGAACTCTGAGAGTGACAGAGAAACCCACTGAGTAGGGAAACGGTAAGAGTCTGCGGCATCATCAGTAGGATAACCACCAGCACCCAAGTAATACTTATTGAATCCATAACCAGAACCGAACATGGTATTCTGCTGGGTCAGGACACCTGTACCACCATCATTACCACTATACCAGAGTTCCCAAGGATAACCGGTCATAGAAGCAGTTGTCCAGTCGAGGTTGGTATTCTGTCCGTTCACGATACACTCCTCGTACAAACGTGGGTCGCGTGTAAGAACTGTTGTAATCTGGCGGGCACCAGAAGGCACCGTACCATCTACAAACATTGTATGCAAAGATTTCTTGTTACGCGAAATCGCACCTGTGAATTTATTGGTTACGAAGTTGGTCACATTGATTGTAAACGAACCATCCTCCTTATATACCATGGTTGAATCCGGTTCTGTAACCACCTTGCCACTCACCTGCTTGTAGGTCTTCTTGGCAGCATTATTCCAGTTGAATGGTTCACCATCACTCCATGAGAACTTCTCTACATACTCCTGTGTAGGACAGTATGCATTACGTGGCACAGACTTTGAATACCAGGAATGCCAGCAGTAACGACCGGCACCTGTTATATCATTACCCTGCACACGTACAGAGTGCAAAATCTCCTTAGAATCATTGCGGTAATAACCCTTGCGGTATGCCAGACGATAGTATGGCACCTTCTTGTCTGCGGTGTTGGCACTTGATGGAATTTTCTGAGTCTGCTCCAACTCATATACACCTTCCTGCTGCAACTTATTATAGAAATCATCGCAAGCCTTGGCAAAAGCATCCCAACGCTCCTGATATTTAGAATTGTCGGTGTACATGATATATGGCTTTACCTCGTCAGAAGCACCATCATAATATGGCTTGCCGTCCTCAGGATTGAGCAATGGAGAAGCAGCAAACTGAAGAATCTTGCACTTCAAAGCCATCGCACCAGCCTTGGTCCAGCGACCGGTCATCGTAGAACTGACGCTCCAAGGGAAATCATTTTCCTGAATAGCCAAGTCGAGCTGCTCCACCATCCAGTTCACACACTCCTCTACGGTATTGCGCTTGAACTCGCCAGAAACCTCGCTTGTTTCCAGAACGTGATCCATAATAGGAATACCACCAAAGTGCTGGAAGGTATTGAAGAAGGCATCTACCATAAGGCAGCGTGCCTCAGCCTTCAGACGGTTCTTTTCGGATGCATCCATATCCTTTTCAGGAGCACGGTCAACATTTGCTAAGAAAATCAAACCAGAACGGATGGTCTTCCACTGAAACTCCTTGTCGTATGAATAAAGCGGACCGTCCAATCCATCTGAACGACCTACATTGGCAGTCAGAGAACCCGTGTAATACTTAGAATAGACAGCAGCTCCATTCCAGAAGTCATGCCAGCAGTCGGTCAAGGCGTCAAACTTACCTGTATATGGGTTACCAGCATGAGGCATGTTGGTACCACCATTATAATATGGCAAGCCATAATACTGCTTAGAGTAGATACCTACAAGAAACTGGCGTGTATATTCTGCATTCTGGAATACAGAGTCTATAGTAGCAGTAGAACTGGTCGCCTTGTCGAGAGAAGCATCTCCCACAGCAATGGTGTCGGTACAAGCTGTGAAAGCTGCACCTGCTACCAACATGGCTACTGCACTACGAAATAATATATTATGTTTCATTGTTTCTTTGTTCATTATGTTACATTACCTTTGATTAGAAACCTACATTCAAGCTGATGGTGTAGGTACGCTGCAATGGGTAAGAAGGAGCATTGGATGCTCTTGTCTCAGGATCACCCCACTTGTAAGGAGTAAAGGTAAGGAGGTTGTATCCGGAAAGGGTTACCTCACACTTGTTCATACCTATCTTCTTGAAAGTAGGATTGATGAAATCGTAAGACAGAGATACGGTCTTCAGACGGAGATACTTCGCATCTTTCTCCCAAAGATCTGAACCTGCATAGTTCTGCTCTGCATTCGCCCATGTTGCTCGTGGATAGAGAGCATCCTGACTCTCATAGACTCCCGGTGTCCATGTATTGTTCACATGGTATGAGAGGAGTCCACCCTGAGTGGTGTTGGATGAACAGAAGAATGGCTGGCGGAACACATCTGTAATGTAACGACTTACGTTCCATGCGCCAGTAAGCTGCATGTTGAAGGTGAGACGCTTGTAGTTGAAACCGAGTGTCAGACCTGCCATGTACTCAGGATCATCGGTATAGCCATTGTCACGGGTCATATCGTTAGGATCGATCTTACCGTCGCCGTCGAGATCCACATATACACAGTCACCTGGCTGCAAGTTACTGATAAGCTGCTGAGGGAATGGGCTGCCAAAGGTCTGCTCATATTCTGCCTTGGTCTGCTCGCCCTCATAATACTTCCAGAACTTATACATAGAACGGGCACCGATGCGGTGACCCTTTGCCAACATATAGTCGTTCTTCTGAGGCTCTTCCCTCATCTCGATGATCTCATTCTGGTTGTAAGAGAGATTCAACTTACCCCAAAAGCGGAAGTCCTTACCTATCTTGTCATTGTATCCGAGAGAAAGTTCCCAACCCCATGACTTGGTCTCACCGGCATTGGTATATGGCATGGTGAAACCAATGGTAGATGGTACGGTTGCATCGCGTACAAGGATATCTGTACGATGCTCACGATAGTAATCGAAGGTTGTCTTAAAGCGGTCGCCAAAGAAATACAGGTCAAAACCATAATCCTGCTTGAATGCCTTCTCCCAACCGATATCAGGATTGTTCTTGATAGACTCGTAAGCACCGGCTATGGCAGATGTTCCCGGTACGGTACCTGACTGGGCATTACCGAAGAGATAACCGTATGTATCTGCCCAGTTGGACATATTATTGGTCAATCCATAAGAACCAGTGATATATGGGTCAGCAAGATACATAAATCGGATTCTGTCCAAAGTCTTATCATTACCTACGAGACCCCAAGAGGCACGGAGTTTGAAGAAAGAAGCAATCTTGAAAATTGGCTTCCAGAACTTTTCCTCACTGAGAATCCAACCGATAGAACCTGCTGGGAAGGTACCGAAACGGCGACCTGGTGCGAAGTTCTCAGAACCATTGTAACCCACGTTGAACTCTGCCATATATCTGTTGGCATAGTCATAAGTTACACGACCAACCAGACCTACGTATGAACGAGGTACATCTGGATAAGAACTGTTAGAGTAGTAATACTGCTTAGACTGGTTGTAAAGCATCAGGGCATTCACGGTATGCTTGCCGAATACACGTGAATAGTTGAAGCTACCCTCCAAGTACCAGTCGCGTGCCTTACCCTGAGATGCAGAGTAAGAAGGATCTGTATCATTACCGTTCTGGCGATATACAATATAAGGAGTACCATCGGCATTGTAGATGACATTGCCCTGCTCATCGTACTGTACAAGCGGGTTGTAACTTGCCACCTGGCAGTTACCCTGCTTGTTGATCGTATAAGCAGAGTTGTAAGATCCCTTCGCCTTGAAACTCAGACCCTTAGTTATGAAATCCAACTTCTGGTTGAGTACAAGGTCCATCTGTAACTTATTGATATTGGTCTGCATGAAACCATTACCATAGTAGCCCATACCGCTACCTCCTACAAATGGCAATTTCAATCCGTCAGTATAATCGGTAGTACAATAAACCAACTTGTTATCTACGATACCTGGGCTGGAGAAAGGAGTTGCATAATAAATCTGCTTGATCAGACCTGCAGCACCAGAACCAGTGTATGGCTTGTCGGCATTGCTCACATTACCAGCCACATTGAAAGACAACGTAGTAGTCTTGGTAGCCTTGAGGTCGAGATTAGAACGGTAGTTGAAGCGGTGATACTGGTAACCAAAGTCATAGTTGGCACCAAACTCCTTGAAGAGTCCATCCTGAGAATAATAACCTGCAGAGATGAAGTACTTCACGCGGTCTGTACCACCCGAAATATTGAGGTTGTGCTGCTGCTGGAGCGTCACATCCTTCATGATATAGTCTGCCCATCTCGTATTAGGGAAACGGATAGGATCAGAACCTGTAGCAAACTTCTGAATGATGGCATCAGAGAAACTCTTAGAGAATGGCTTCTTTGCCATATAGGCTTCCAAAGAAGAATACTTACCATTAGCAACCGCCAAATTGGCTGTCTGCCAATAGTCATTCTCAGACATCTGATTATAGAAATTAGCATACTCTAAAGAAGAAGCCTGCTCCACCATCTTGGTAGGAGAAAGTGCTGTCCATGAAGTAGATACACTAATCTTGGCCTTGCCCTGTGAACCACGCTTGGTAGTAATCAGGACAACACCATTGGCACCACGCACACCGAACACGGCAGTCGCAGAAGCATCCTTCAATACGGTGACACTCTCGATTTCATTAGGGTCGATATCTGCCATGGTTCGCTCCACACCATCCACCTGGATAAGAGGCTGTGAGTCTCCCCATGTAGCCTTACCGCGAACGAAGATTTCGGCTGCATCGCTACCTGGCTCACCGGAATACTGAACGGTAGTTACACCAGAAAGCTGACCACCGAGCACATTATTGACAGAACCTACGGAAGTGCGGACCAAGTCTTCGCTCTTCACACTGGAGATGGCACCCGTCATAGTTACCTTCTTCTGTACACCATAGGCAACAACCTCAACGGTATTCAGAGAAACAGCACCAGAAGTCTTCATCTGAACTTTCATTCCATCCTTGGCTGCCACGATACTTTCGTCGTAACCAATATAAGTAATCTTGAGTTTCTGACCAGGCTTGGCGTTGATACTGAAGTTACCATCCATATCGGTAATAGTACCTTGTGATGCACTTCCGCCTACAATCAGTACGGTCGCACCAATCACTGGTTCGCCAGTCTCATCGACCACCGTACCTTTGACAGCCTTTGCCTGCTGCACGTTCTGTACCTCAGCATGAGCTTGCCCTCCCACGTAAGGGCTGAGCATCAGCGCTGAGCATACCAATGCAAATGGCAACACAGACTTTTTCATCATTTTGTTTTGTTTGCTCATATTTTATATAGGTTTTATGTTCTGTCCAATCCCCTATATACCCAGAAAGTCAATTTGCTTAATGACAGCAACAATATTCATCTGATAGCCTCAAATGCTATTGCAGAATGATCTGGAATTGCTTATAAGTTTCATCTTCCTTTAGGCAACGAATAGGTTCATCTTGTACAAAGCTAACCAAGAATGCTCTTGTCTTAGTCGATTACTAATCTCGTTTTTTAGCTTACCACTAATCTCGTTATAGTTAATCGCTAATCCGTATAAGCTCTTGATTTAGTTTATTTCTAACTTCGTTTAAGTCTTGTTTTAGAATTATTTCGGTTGCAAAAGTACGGAATCGGTTTATTTTGCTACCTTAAATTTTGATTATTAAACCTATTTTTTTGATAACAAACCTAAAATATTGGATTCAGTTCCTTAAAATTGCTTATATTATAATATATAAATAGGTATATTAGAAACGATAAACATAGAAAAATTCTGCATTTTGCCATTTTTTTAGTAACTTTGCAAAGAAATAATTGACGACTACCATTTATAACGAAAGATCTATGCAAACAAGTAAATATTTGCTCGCCTCAGAACGGGATGCACAATGGGGGCTCACCATCAGCACCATCGGATATGAGGTGATAGAGCCACACGACAGCTACCCTACCAAGGGACATGCTGACGGCTACTATTTTGATATCAACAAAGGCAGAACGCTGGATGAATTTCAGTTGCTCTATCTGACAGAGGGCGAAGGTGTTTTCCAGTCAGCCCACTGCCCAGAGACCGTCATCAAAGCTGGCGACATCTTCCTGTTGTTCCCTGGCGAATGGCATACTTACCATCCTACTCAAGGAAAAGGATGGAAAAGTTATTGGATAGGATTCAAGGGAAGAAACATCAACGACCGAGTGAAGCACAAGTTCCTCTCACCAGAGAAGCCAATCTATCACGTGGGGTTCAGCAACGAAATCGTCAACCTATATGAGGAAGCACGATACATTGCTCAGGAGGAAGCTGCATACGCCCAGCAAACCTTGGCAGGTATCGCCAACCATCTCATCGGCCTGATGTACTCCTTGGAGCGTAATATTGAATTGAATAAAGATTCAAAGCATGTGGATATCATCAATAAAGCCCGTCTTCGCATCCGTGAATCATTGGAAGGCAACCTTACCATTCAGGAGATTGCGCAGGAACTCGGCATCAGCTATTCTTCCTTCCGCAAACTCTTCAAGGAGCACACCGGTTTCGCACCTGCCCTTTACCAGCAGAATCTGAAACTGCAGAGGGCAAAGGAACTGCTCTCTTCCACCGACGATAGCATCAAGGAGATAGCCTACCGTCTTAATTTCGAGTCGCCAGACTACTTCTCTTCAAAATTCAAGAGTCAGACGGGCATGAAGCCTTCAGATTTCAGAAACATGAACAGATAATTCAGAAAAACAGAACAGACTATAATCAGAATCATAATAAAATACGTTACTAACATTTATCAACTCATAATTATCAAATGCTTATAGGCTGCTTGCAGAACTAAAGGTTCACAAGCAGCCTTGTTTTATTCTAGCCCATTGGATTATTCCCTTTTATCCATACACCCCTTTAAGCCTCCCATTCTATGATCCTTCTTTCATCACTTCTCCCCCAAAAACATCCATCACTTCCCCAATTTTATACTGCCGCCAAATATCAAGGGCTGAAAATCAAAATCCCTTGTTGCATTTCACGATTTAGGTCTATCTTTGCACCGAAAATTTCAACAAAGACTTTGAAGTAACACATAAGGAACTTCGGAATCAACAGAAATTAAACTTAGAAATCAATAACATTAAATTAGACTTAAAAACCTAGCAAAATGGAACAAAAAAAATACTTCTTTGCAGTGGATTTAGGTGCCACCAGCGGAAGAACCATTATCGGTAGTTTATCAGATGGAAAGTTCAATCTGGAAGAACTGACACGTTTCGACAACCATCTCATCGAGACGGGCAATCACTTCTATTGGGACATCTATGCGCTCTATCTGGAAATCATCAAGGGCTTGAAACTCGTGGCTCAAAGAGGCATCAACATCCAGAGCATCGGAATCGACACCTGGGGATGCGACTTTGTATATGTGGGCAAGGACGGAGCCATCCTCCGCAACCCTCTCGCCTATCGAGACCCACATACAGTGGGCATGATGGAGAAATACTTCGACGAGCAAATCAGCAAGGAAAAGGTATATGAGAAGACGGGCATCCAGTTCATGAACTTCAACTCCCTCTTCCAGATATACGCTATGCGCAAGGCTGGCAATGTGGCTTTGGAGAATGCAGACAAAATACTCTTTATTCCAGATGCACTGAGCTATATGCTTACCGGTAACGCTATCTGCGAATATACTGTAGCCTCCACCTCGCAGATTCTCAATCCGATGACAGGCGACCTCGACCAGGATCTTGTTGAGAGTCTCGGATTGAAGCGCGAACAGTTTGGAGAAATGACAGCACCAGCTACCATCATCGGCACACTCACCGAGGAAGTACAGAAGATAACTGGATTGAATGCAGTACCTGTCATCGCTGTAGCAGGGCATGATACTGCCAGCGCAGTAGCTGCCGTTCCTGCCAAGAATGAAAAGTTCGCTTACCTCAGTTCTGGCACTTGGAGCCTCATGGGTATAGAGACTCAGAAGGCTATCATCAATGAACATAGCTATGAACTCAACTTCACAAACGAAGGCGGTATCGAGGGCACTACCCGATTCCTCAAGAATATCTGTGGTATGTGGATCTACGAGCGTTGCCGTAAGGAATGGAAAGATGCGGCTGCTGCTAATAACAGTGACCAGACTTGTCTGGGACATGGCGAACTGATTGCTGAAGCAATGAAACAGCCAGCCTTCCAGAGTATCATCAATCCAGACGATGCAGTCTTTGCCAACCCATCCAGCATGGTAGAAGCTATCAAGCAATATTGTGAAAAGACCGGTCAGCATGTACCTGAGAGCTACGGTGAGTTCTGCCGCTGCATCTTCGAAAGTCTTGCCCTTCGCTACCGTCAGGTATTCACATGGCTCAAAGAATTTGCAGATTTCGATATCAACGTGCTCCACATCATCGGTGGCGGTTCACTCAACCAATACCTCAACCAGTTTACAGCCAACAGTTGTGGCGTAACAGTACTTGCTGGTCCTCAAGAAGGTACAGCTATCGGAAATATCATGCTGCAGGCTAAGGCTTCCGGCTTGGTAAAGGATATCTGGGAAATGCGACAAATCATCGCCAACTCTCTAGAGCTGAAGAAATTCGAGCCACAGGACAAGGATGCTTGGGATGCTGCTTACGAGAAGTTTTTAAAGGTAAAAAGGTAAAAGGGTAAAAAAGTAAAAAGGTAAAAAAGTAAAAAGGTAAAGAAATAAACAATAAAAGATTAACAATATAAAACTTAAAGACAATTATGAAAGCAGATTTGATTTTGAAGAATTACGAGATTGCAAAAGAGCGCTATGCTGCTCTGGGTGTAGATACCGACAAGGCTATCGAGACATTGGAGAAAACTCCTATCTCTCTGCATTGCTGGCAGGCTGACGATGTAGTTGGTTTCGAGCGTGGTGAGGCTGCTTCTGGCGGTATCCAGAGTACAGGTAACTATCCTGGCAAGGCTCGCAATATCGATGAACTCCGACAGGATATTGAAAAGGTAAACTCTCTCCTCGCTGGTACCTTCCGTCTCAATCTCCACGAGATATATGGTGAGTTCGGGGGCAAGCAAATCGACCGTAACGAGGTAACCGTAGAGCAGTTCACAGGTTGGATGCAGTGGGCAAAGGAGCAGAACATGAAGCTCGATTTCAACTCTACTTCTTTCTCTCACCCATTGAGTGGCAACCTCACTTTATCAAACCCAGACCCTGCTATCCGTGAGTTCTGGATTGAGCACACCAAGCGTTGCCGCCGTATCGCTGATGCAATGGGTAAGTTCCAGAACGATCCATGTATCATGAACATCTGGGTACATGATGGCTCTAAGGATATCACCGTAGAGAAGGGACGCTATCGTGAGATTTTGAAGAACTCTCTTGATGAGATCTTGGCAGAGGAGTTGCCTAACATGAAGTCTTGTCTCGAAGCTAAACTCTTCGGTATTGGCTTGGAGGCTTATACCGTAGGTTCTCACGACTTCTACGCTGGCTACTGCGCTAAGAACAATGTGATGTACACTCTCGACACAGGTCACTATGAGCCAACAGAGAACGTATCAGATGCTGTTTCAGCTCTCTTGCTCTTCGTTCCAGAGTTGATGCTCCATGTATCTCGCCCAATGCACTGGGATTCAGATCACGTAACACTCTTCGACGACAATACTCGCAACCTCTTCTCAGAGTTGGTTCGTGCCAATGCCCTCGACCGTGCTCATATCGGTCTCGACTACTTCGATGGTTCTATCAACCGTATCGGTGCTTACATCATCGGTGTACGTGCTGCACAGAAGTCATTGTTGCAGGCATTCCTTGAGCCTCTCGACACCCTCCGCAAGTACGAGGATGAAGGCAAGCTCTTCCAGCGTCTTGCACTCTTGGAAGAAGAGAAGACATTGCCATTCGGCGCTGTATATGATTACTTCAACCTGAAGAACAACATTCCTGTTGGTGAGGAATACATCGCTGACATTGAGAAGTACGAGGCAGAAGTTCTCGCTAACCGCAAGTAAGTGAAGAACGAAGAGTGAAGAACGAAGAATTCAATAGTCTTATGGTTAAAAAAGCATTTGAATTCTTCACTCTTCGGTCTTCACTCTTCACTTTAATTATACAATTATGGAAATATTAATAGGACTTTTAATCATAGCCGTGGGTGCCTTCTGCCAATCCAGTTGCTATGTGCCAATCAACAAGATCAAAGATTGGAGTTGGGAATCCTACTGGTTGGTACAGGGAGTATTCGCCTGGTTGATACTGCCTTTCTTAGGAGCTTTATTGGCTGTACCAGACGGACATTCTTTCTTTGAATTGCTCGATGGTAACGGATTCAATGTAGCGATGACCATGCTCTTCGGTGTACTTTGGGGCGTGGGTGGTTTGACTTTCGGTCTCTCCATGCGCTATCTCGGTGTGGCTCTCGGCCAGAGTATCGCCCTTGGAACCTGTGCAGGTCTGGGAACCATCATGGGACCAGTTTTGCTCAACATCTTCTTCCCAGAGATGAATGCCCTCTCTTCGCTTACATTCAGCGTGACACTCGGTGTAGTGGTTACCCTCGTAGGTATCGCCATTATCGGTGTGGCAGGCAGCATGAAGGCAGCATCACTGTCAGAGGAAGAAAAAAAAGCAGCAGTCAAGGACTTCAACTTTCCTAAGGGTCTTGCCATTGCTCTCCTTGCTGGTTTCATGAGCGGTTGCTTCAACGTAGGTCTTGCCTTCGGCTGCGACATTCATTTCGGCAGTTTCACTCCCGATATGTACAAGACACTCCCTGCCACTTTCTTCGTGACACTGGGCGGTTTTGTAACCAATGCCATCTACTGTTTCTATCAGAATACCAAGAACCATACTTGGGGCGATTATCAGAAACAGGAGGTATGGGGCAACAACCTTCTGTTTTGTGCCCTTGCCGGTGCCTTGTGGTACAGTCAGTTCTTCGGCTTGTCATTGGGCAAGGGATTCCTCACAGAATCACCCGTTCTCACTACCCTTTCCTTCTGCATCCTGATGGCTCTCAATGTGGTATTCTCCAATGTATGGGGCATCATCCTGAAAGAATGGAAAGGCTGTTCGGGCAAGACCATTGGCGTGCTGCTGGTAGGTATATTAGTACTCATCGTCTCTTGCTTCTTGCCTCAGCTTATCTGATGCAGATAAATACCTATGCCATCAGAAATCAATCGTATAGCAATTTGCATTTGTATAACAAGTAAAAAACATAGAATAACATGAAACGTTTTGCATTCAAGATGTATCTCAAGAAGGGATGCGAGAAAGAATATGCCAAGCGCCACGCTGCAATTTGGCCGGAGTTAAAACAGATGATCAAGGACCAGGGTGTAAGCGACTACAGCATCTTCTGGGACAAGGACACCAACCTGCTCTTTGCCGTCCAGAAGTGCGATAGCGACACCAACAGTCAGGACACCACCAACGTGGATCCTATCACACAGAAATGGTGGGATATGATGGCAGACATCATGGAAGTCAACCCTGACAACTCTCCTGTCAGCATCCCTCTGGAAGAACTCTTCCACATGGATTAAAGTCATATCTATATTGCCCAGATTTGGTTCATCTATTTGGGCACTTGTTGCCCGTCTCGTGAGCAACGGTTGCTCGTCTCATGTTCATCGGTTCCCCATCACGTGATCCCCGAGGGACCGCTTGAAGAGCATGGCAGACTAACAGCATATAACAATAAACCCCGGACATTTCACAATGTCTGGGGTTCATCATCTTTACTCTTAAAATCTAAATTCTAACCTATAGCATGTGTCGCATAACACATCAAAACTAAAATCTACTAAACCATAGTTGTATGTAAATAAATAAATGTATCTTGGTTTATATATGTATTTGAGGATACTATATATTTGTTACAATTTAAATAATAATGAAGACTTGAAGCGATATTTATCGAGGGAGATTGAAAGCCTTAGTCATTTCAGCCATCTCCTCCTGACTCATTCCATCAGGCTCGAATCCCATGCACTTGGAATCAATGTAGATCTTAGCACTCTTAGAGAGCACGTCAATCTGATCGAAAGCATCCATCACATCCAAACCCTTAGCAAAGACGCCATGTTTCTCCCACATTACTACATCATAATCCTCCAATTCCTTTAGAGTCTCTTCAGCCAATTTCAGACTGCCTGGCAACTGGTAAGGAACGATACCTAAACCGAGCGGACAGAAAGCCTTGGTCTCTGGAATCATACTCCAGAGCAAGTTGCTCAACACATCCTTGCCCATGAAAGCCTTGTTGTGGCTCATAGCAATCAGTTCGATAGGATGAGTATGAACAGTAGCTTTATAGTTGCTTCCCTTCTCTATCAAACGAGCATGAACGCTCAAGTGACTTGGAAGTTCAGAGGTAGGCATTACAGGATTATCTGCGATAATCACATAACTGGCGCAATCGTCTAAGATACGGATGATAGAACCATTATCCATAGGCCAGCGAGCCAAATCGCGCATACGTTTTCCAGTACCCTTACAGAAGAAATAACATCCCTTCAAGGTTGGCAATGCAGTACCAATCTGCTTCACCTCACTGATGGCAGGCAAAGCCTTGATTTCGTCATCCACCAAGTCGGTGATGTTGACAGTGATATTACCGCCATTACGTTCAGCCCAACCATTTTGCCAGAGATATCCAGCAACTTCTGCGATTTTATCAACCTCCTTTTTCAAGGCAGGACGACCTTCTAATATGCTACTCATTTTAAAAAAATATATTTATTTGTTTTTAGTCTTATTTAAATTCGAGTGCAAAATTAAAGATTTCTCCGTTTTGCCTACTTTTGGTTTTGATATTTTGGCTATGAGTTTTGGCATAACCCTCAAAATCGTGAAAAATGCAGAAAGCGGCTTCTTGCATCACGCAAGAAAACCGCCCTTTTCATTCTACATGGCAATAGAGAATACATACCCTATCGCTGAGATGAGATTTATGCTCTTTTTTATTGAGGTGAGATATATGTTCTTATTATAACCTGAGATTGATATTCTACTTTACTTCTTTTTCCCTGGGGTTGCATCTTTCTGAAGAGAGAATTTTACAGGGAGGACATATTTTACGCTCACCGGTTTACCAAGCTGTGTACCAGGAGTCCACTTAGGCATCCCCTTCACGACTCTCAAAGCCTCAGCATCAAGTTCCGGATTTATAGATCTGGCAATCTTGGCATGCGTAATGCTACCATCCTTCTGGACGATAAAGGTTACGATCACACGCCCCTGCTTTTTAGCCTTGACGGCTGAAGCCGGATACTTGATGTTTGCAGCCAGATACTTCAGCAGCACTTCCCGACCACCAGGAAATTGCGGCATCGTCTCCGGTATACAATCCCAATATCTTTTCTTCTTGGTTGTATCGGTTTGAGGCTTGGTTTTCACCTTATCTTCTGCTGCCTGCTTTGCTTGTTCTACAGCTTTAGCTTCTTCTACCTTAGCTTCCTCAGCTTTTGTCAATTCAGCTTCAGCAGCTGCTTTTGCTTCTTCAGCCTTTGCTTCCTCAGCTTTTATCAAAGCTGCTTCTGCAGTCTTGTCAGCTTCCATTTCTTCAGCCTCAGCTGGGTTCATCACCTCGATGACTTCCTTTGCCATCGGATTCGCCACAGCTACATCAGTATTCAAAGCCTGCTCAGCCTTCTGCTGAACCTCAGCCACTTCCGGAATCTGCTCGCCAATCTCACGAGCCACACTCTCGATGTTGCTCACCATGAGCAACACTCCTGCCAAAGGTGCGAAAAGGAGGTACTTCGCCTTGCCTATTTCACTTGTTCTACGTTTGTTCATCATTTTAATTCTTTTTTTAAGAGGTAATAAATTAAAATTATTAGCAATCTTGGTCGATTCATTCGGCTGTCGATATGCCAAACCTAGAAGGTGATACTGATAGGATTTGCGCGCGTTGCCATCAGATAAAACACTTTCATCGGCTAAATATTCCAAATTCATTCTTACTTCCTGCTTCATCAACCAGGCAAACGGATTAAACCAGCAGGCGATGGAGAAAAGCTCGGAGAAGAGGGTATCCAGGGAATGGAGACCCGAAACATGGGTGCATTCATGAACCATCACTTCATGCAACTGCCTACCCTCCAGGGTAGATGGATACATAAACACCCAGCGAAAGAAGGAGAACGGACTCCCCTCGCCCTTAAGCAGATGCACCATGATGCCTTCCACCTCCTGTTTCCGGGAAATAACCGCAAGGCGGATGATGCTGAAGAGCTGCCATACCAAACGCAATGAGAGAACCGCAACTCCTGCCCAATAGATGCACTGCAGCATATCCATCCAGGTTATGCTGGGAGCCTGAGCCTTTACAACCACCACGGGATAAAACGTGTCGGCATATACATTCGCCATACTCTCCATCGTAGGGGTATCGCGTACCCAATATTCCAGATTGAGCGCCGGAACAATCAGGGCGACGGCATAAATAAGCCAGAGGGTAAGGCGGCGAAGACCGAAGAAGGTATCGCGGCTCACCGTGAGGCGATAAAAGCCATAAAGCAGCACCAGGGCTACATTGATTTTTATAAGATATATTGCCATACAGTTTAAGTTTTTGTTTGAAATGAACTATTAGTTATTCTTCCGAACTCTCGATTTCTCTAATGATATCCTTGAGGTCCTCTGGACTGATTTTCTCATCCTTGGCAAAGAAGGAAACCATCTCCTTGAAAGAATTCCTGAAGTAATTGTTCACGAAACCCGACAGGAACTTCCGCTTGTAATCGCTCTCGGCGATAGCAGGCGAATAGACATACCCCTTGCCATCCCGCTTCGCCGTGACGTATTCCTTGCGCTTCAGATTGTTCACAATAGAAGCTACAGTGGTATAAGGTGGACGAGGTTCTGGCAACAGTTCCATAATCTGTTTCACGGCACATCGCCCCAACTGCCATATCCGAAGCATAATCTCTTCTTCCTGATTCGTCAATTTTTCCATCTTTCTATCTTTATTTTTTAATTTCAACATATTTGTTTCTAAATCACGCTGCAAAGCTACGAAAAATTCGTAGAACAACAAGAATAAGCACGTTAAAAAAGATAAAACCATTTATATTTTAACATTTTACGAACTCTTCGTAGATATTATATTTCTTGATACCTTGCGTTTTACGAGGGCCTTCAACGAGAAAGAAGCATACAAGGTTTCCATCGAACACCTCAGCGACACCAAGGAGCTGGCGGGCGGCAAGGCAAGCACCCTCGATTTCATAGGAATCAAGAAGGGCAAACCGGTAT